>Ga0206861_1087_pt1 | contig 17225 bp, 19 predicted proteins | sample Alteio_BWOrgCont_45_FD_152617 | JGI IMG/M metagenome (GOLD analysis project Ga0206861, IMG submission 152617) | Enriched cells from forest soil in Barre Woods Harvard Forest LTER site, Petersham, Massachusetts, United States -... | ecosystem: Environmental > Terrestrial > Soil > Temperate forest >... | reverse complement strand
TGGGTTCTATTAAAACAAATACATAATGAATATCAAACGTTGGGTTACCTGTTGTTTGTTGTTTGTTGCAGTTTTGATGATTAGCGCATTTAAGTTTCCTGCATCATATAAACTTGTAACTAAGGTTCCACTAAATGGAGGCTCCTTTACAACCGATAATTTGCAAAACCTTTATGTGTATGAGGGTAATGTTCTGAAAAAATATAGCTCTTCGGGTACACTGTTATGCACACATGGCGATAAGTCATATGGAGACATAACGCTTGTAAATGCCTATGATCCTATGAAGGTGATGGTGTTTTATAAGGATTTCCCTGTGATATTATTTCTTGATAATACTTTAAGCCAGAATGGAAACCAAATTAATCCTGCAGATATAGGGTATCCACTCACCCAACTGGCATGCGTTTCGCACGATAATGGTCTATGGCTATTTGATGGGCAAAATATGCAGTTGGTAAGGTTTGATGTTAACTTAACCCAACTTCAAAAAACGGGAAACTTAAATCAATTGTTAGGCATTCAGCTGAATCCTTCAGCATTATGGGAGTACAATAATTATGTGTACCTGAATGATACTACCGAAGGCATTTTAATGTTTGATGGTTTCGGAACTTATTATAAAACCCTGCCTTTTAAAGGTGTTAAGCATTTCGAAGTTAGGGGAGATGATATGTTCTATATGCAGGGCAATAAAATACATGTGTTTCACATGAAGACTATAACTGAAGATGTAATAACCCAGCCGGATGAACTTGCAACACAGTGCAGGGTTGAAAAAAACTTACTTTTTGAAAAGTACATGGATACCGTTAGGGTCTACGAAATAAAATGATCAGCCCTTTAACTCCTGTTTAATATAGTCCTCAATTTTGTAAACAGGTGTCCATTTAAGCACTGTTTTTGCTTTAGTAATATCTGCAAAAGTTATATCCGCTTCTCCGTCGCGTTTGGCAATAAAGCTGTATTTGTCCGATATCATTTTTGCAAGGTCAAGTATGCTTAGCGTAGAGCCATTGCCAACGTTAAATGCTGTGTTCAATTTTTTAGGGAACATAGCAGCCTCATAGTTTGCTTTAGCAAGGTCTGATACGTGTATGAAATCACGTTTTTGCTGGCCATCGCCTGTTATTAAAAGTTCTTGGTTGTTTTTTTTACTGTTTAAGAATATGCCAACAACACTGCTATAAGCATTAAATTTATTGGCAGGGTTAAAACTGCGGGGGCCATATGGGTTAAAATAACGAAGCGTAACATAGTCTAAGGGATAACGCGTTGCAATAAGCTCTATGTATTTCTCTATTTCATATTTCTGAAATGCATACGGACTCAAGCAGCTTACCGGTTCATTTTCGGCAGTAGGTATGTGTTGTGGGGTGCCATAAATTGCACTTGATCCACTGTATATGAATCGTGGGAAATGACTTTCCCTTACCATCGTTTCAATTAAGTGAATGCCATTAACCAGGTTGGCAGTTATATGCTCGGTAATAAGCTCGAAACTTGGTTGTATACGTGGCAGCGCAGCTAAATGAAAAACCTTATCATATTCTTTTAGCGACTTCACATCGGTGCAGTTCTGCTTAATAAGAGTAAAGCGCTTGTTGTTTTTATGCTCTGCTATATTGGTTTCCGAACCGGTAGATAAATTATCAATACCCGTTATTTGCCAGTCAGTGTTTGCTATCAGATAATCGAGCAGGTTAGAACCTATAAATCCTGCAACGCCTGTAATTAAAACCTTCATAATCTTACTTAATTCGGTTTAAAGGTAAAGTTTTTGGCGTATTGCACTATCTCTTCTTTCGTAAACGCATAGTCAAGCTGGTGCTTGGTGCCAATATATGGCCTGAAGCGTAATGTGTTTTGCAGACTGCCAATAGGGGGCTTACCATTAAAAATAATAAGCACTTGGTTATTGGTGTATTCTCCCAGATTGTTTACACCGGAATGTTGTGTTATAAGTAACTGGCTTTTAGCGGCAGTTTCTAAAATCACCTTGTTGTCTTTCGATAAGCATGCTATTATATTGCCTTCCGATTGCAAGTCGGCACTTAGGGAAGGGTGTCCGGTTATGTACACTTTATCAAAATAAGGGCTTATCGCTTTGGCTATATCCATATAGTCCCATGGACCTCCATTATTCTCTGTAGACACTGCTCCTTTTTTTCGTGGGAAAATAACGGCTGCTTTTTCTTTCTGTTTACTATAGACTTTCTCTAAGTTATATGTTTTCATATAAGGCCCTTTAAGCATCCAGTTACGGTGTATGAACCAGTAATAATACTTGTCACCAATGTTCCAAAATGGTATTGAAGTGTCTTTTTCTGCAAGATCTTCGAATTTGTCTATTTCTTTCTGCACATCATTGGGTGGCACAGTTTCGTTAGTATTGGCAGCTACTTCACCAAAAAAATCGCGTAAGGGAAAATACTCCGCTACAATGCTTTTACCTTCTTCATCAACTAAAAATGGTTTATGAAGCTCCAACCCGCAGTAATATATTTTTACCCCTTTTGAATGTAGATATGATAAAAATGGAAGGTTATGTGCCAGAAAATGGCCGAATTCTCCTTTAAATGGCCCATAAAAGCACTTTTTTAAGCGTAATGTTCTTCTTAAGCGCCTGTCGGCAGATAGATAGCCCCGCCATATTTTAAACCAAAACCGTAAATAACTTAGCCCTGAATATTGTTTAGCAAAGAATGCATTATCAGAAAAACCGCCTTGCGGTGCATATTCATAACCCGGCAAACCCATTTATTGTTTTAAAACTGTAAAAGTAGAATATATTTATAAGCGAAGGGTTGATAGTTTGACGTTGAGATTTTCGATTTTATAGGGTGTGTATTCGTTATATTTGCGGCAAAGCACTTAAAAGGTTGCTTTTTAAAAATTATGAGTAACGGATATGCATTTATAATACAGGCACGAAGCGGTTCAACAAGACTGCCAGATAAAATAATGCTCCCTTTTTATGATAATAAAACAATACTCGATATTCAGTTAGAGAGTATTCAGAAACATTTTCCCGGTGCATTGATTATTATAGCTACAACGGCTAAGGAGCCAGATGATGTAATTGCAGATAAGTATAGTAACTGGACTGGGATTAATTTATTTAGAGGTGATGAGAATAATGTACTATTTCGTATCAATTTAGCAATGGAACCCCGGCTATCAAGTCACATAGTGGTTTATTTGCTGAAATGGTGGGGTTGAAAACATTGGAGAAAGTAATGCAAAGCACTTCCGACACTTTATTTACAGAACATGTTACTAATTATATCTATACACACCCTGGTGATTTTAAGCTTGATTTTATTTCGGTTCCGGAATTTGTAAACAGCCATATAGATAAGCTTCGGCTTACCATTGATACGCAAATAGATTTTGAAAATCTTCAAAAGCTGTATCTTGCAGTTTTAAAAAAATATGGAATGAAATTTACTGTCGAGCAACTTTTGGCTGAAGTAGACAGTAATGCTGAATTGGTTAAATCAATGTCGGAACAGATTAAGCAATATGCAAAATAATAATTCAATATATGTTATTGGCGAAGTAGGGCAAAACCATAATGGCTCTATGGATATTGCGAAGAGGATAATCGATATGGTTGCTGCCAATATACCAGAACCACTGTTTAATATACCTATTCCGAAAATGAATGCGGTAAAATTTACACGCCGCGATCTGAAGGAAGAATTATCTCGCTCTCAAATGGAGAGGCTATACAATTCTCCCCACTCGTTTGGGGCAACCTATGGAGAACACAGGGCATTTCTGGAATTGAATGATGAGCAACATTTTGAATTGTACAAGTACGCTAAATCATTAGGCTTCGACTTTGTAGAGACATTATGTGCCATTGGCTGCCTGTCCATGTTAAAGCTATTTAAGCCTGATAAGCTTAAGGTTGCTAGTAGAGATTTGACCAATTTACCTTTGCTTAATGCCTTGGCTGAAACTCAGATACCAATAATATTATCAACGGGTATGGCTGGTAAGAAAGAATTAGATGATGCACTTGAAGTTGTAAATAAACACCATAATAATATTACCATTTTACATTGTGTGTCCCAATATCCAACGCATCCACAGAATGTGAATTTGAATAGTATTACTTACTTGAAAGAATCATATCCCAAGTATCCCATTGGATATTCAGATCATACTATTGGTATTGTGGCCCCGATTGCTGCTATGGCAATGGGTGCCATGGTTATTGAAAAGCATATAACACTCGACCGGAATATGAAGGGTACAGACCAGGCAGGGTCTTTGGGTCCTGATGGCGTTAGGAGGATGATGAGAGATATTAGACTGCTTGAAATGTCATTCGGAAAGAAGGAAATATTTATTGACTCTACTGTTGAATCTTCCAGAACTAAACTTGAACGGTCAATAGCTACTAAGCGGTTGATCAGAAAGGGTGAAACGATTAAACTAGAAGATATACACATGCTGTCGCCTGGAGATGGTTTTAAATGGTCCGATAGGAATAGCGTTATTGGGCACAAGGCATTAAAAGATATTATGCCAGATGAGGTGATTTATAAGGCTGATATAGAGGTTTGATTATGAAGTGGCTGTATATATTGCTTTTTGCCGGATTGGTTGTATTCCGATTTGCTTACCTCGATCAAGATGCGCCTGTATATCAGCTTGCTAATGTTAGCCAGGAAGATGAGCCCTATTATAGTCAAGGTGCTCTGCTTAAATTATGTACCAACGAGGGACGAACTGTTAAAGGTTTTGAGAAAACAAAAGGCGAAGTATTTGATATATACAACCGCCAGATTACTTATTTCTCTTTAAAATTATTTGGTAATAACTATTGGGGGCTGCGTGTGCCCGACGTGCTTGCTTCTATTTTGTTCATATTGCTTATGTATTCAATATTTAAAGTCATAAAAGCAGATAACGAGTTTGTCGTTTTGTTTCTTACTTTGCTCCTTACCAATTTTTATCTTTTTGTTTTTTCACGCTATAATAATCCCCAAATTTTTTCAGTTCTTGTAATTACTTTGGCTTTGTGGGTATTAATTAAGTATGGCTACCAAAAACCACTACCGCTCATTGCTTTAGGTTTTATAAGCGCGTATACAGTGCTCTTTGTGTATCCCATGAACTTCTTTCTTCTGGCAGGAATGGGTATATTTATACTTGTTAAAACTATTGAGCAAAAGAAAATAGCATTAACGTTATTTTTTACTACAGGTGTTTTAATTTGTTTTCTTGCTTTGTTAATTAGCCTTCATTCTATAGGTCGCAACCTGCATGATACATATATTGCATTAGTAGCCAGTGGCACCGGTGAAAGTGGTGTTTTGATTAAGGCAACCAGTTTAATGTCTGTATGGGAGAATATTTACAGAAGCATAATTGCTGTTATGGGTACTGCATATTTTAGGTTCCAGTTGCCATTATTGCTGGGCGTTTTAATTGCTATCCCTATACTTTTTATGAAAGCCGGAGATAAGAACGATAGGGAAAGCGATACTTCACTTTTAATGTTAATATTAATGGCTACTCAACTGGCTCAAAACTATTTTGCCTATAATTATCCATTCAAAAAGATGTTGGTTGATATCCCTATAGCAACTATATCCGTTTTTCTTACAGTAGGGTATTTCAAAAAGCCAGTCACGAATAGACTGCAACAAATTAGTATGTCTATCTTCCTGGTATTTTCTCTTGGGTTGTGCTTGTTTAATTTTAAAATAAATAAATCTTCCACCTACTGGGGGTATACAGGATCAGGCTGTTTTGGTTCTACCCCTTACTGGTTTGATGTTATAAATGTTGCTACATGTGTAGCTTTTGCTTTAGTTGTCTTGTCTTTTCTTTGGAGCTTTAATGTAAAGAATCGATTATTTACCATTATTATTATCATGATTTCAATACTTGCTAATTTTATACTTACCTATGAAACTTTTATTGTTGGTCGTAAATATCAAATTAGGGATTGTTTGATTAATCTAGAACCTATACTACATGATAAAGTTGTTGTTGGAGGGTTCCCTTTGACTTATCAGTTTTATAGCGGAGGTAAGCCTGCCCTTCACGGATATAATGTTAATTATATTAATCAGCCTCAAAAGGTAGTATTGGATTCTATGCTGGTAAATAAACAAGCCGATTATTTAATTGATAAGGTTATGCTCGGGGCGTCCTTATATCATAAAGACTATCCCGGCCTTACATTAGTCAAAGTGTTTAACTTTGAATGCTATAGTTATTATTTATATAAAAATAGCCTTGAATAATATATATACTACTGAAATATGTTGCCAAAACTTATATTAACTGACGTGGATGGAGTACTTACTGATGGCGGTATGTATTACGACCAGAAAGATAATGAATGGAAGAAGTTTAATACCACCGATAGTTTTGGAGTAATGCTATGTAATGCAATGGGGATTGATGTAGTTTTTATAACCGGCGAAGACACCAAGATTGTTGAACGTAGAGCAAAGAAATTAAAAATAAAGCATCTCATTCAAGGTTCGCGTAATAAGTTATCTGATGCTGAAAAGCTTTGTAAAAAACTGAAATTGAAATTAAACGAGCTGGCTTATATTGGTGATGATTACATTGATCTGAACCTATTACAAAAAGTAGGGTTTTCTGGTACGCCTGCCAATGCGCCTGGCTATATAAAAGATAAAGTTGACTTTGTAACTAAAAAGTCTGGTGGCGAGGGAGCTTTTAGGGAATTTATTGAAGAAATATTCAGACGTGAAGGAATACTTGATTCCACTATTCAAAAAATACTGGCTGAAAAATATAGCGTAAAATAAAATACTTCCGCGGAACGGTATGGTGCATATTAAAACATGGATATTGTTCATTCGTACCATAATAAGCTATGCTTTGTCGCCTAAGGGCTCTTCTAAATATTCCCTTGCGGGGAAAAAGTTGTTTTTACTAACTTTCAGATACCCAGATAAAAGCAAGCATAGTTTTGGGTTCTTTATCAAAAAGTACATAGAAGCGATCACTTGTAAGAGAATAAACCCCGATGATGTTTGCCATATATACAAATCAGGTGATACCTTTTTCTACGATAACGATTCATCAATTATTAATGAAAAAGCAAGAAAAGAGCATATTGAATATTTCTTAAAGCAATCTATTAATGGTAGCATATGGAAAGATAAGCTGATTGGCTACTTCAGTTTAACTGATAAACTTTTACAAGTGATATTCGAAACATTACTTTTTATACTCCTGTTGCCATTAACAGTATTTGTTGAGTATGAAGGATCGTTAGGCATGATTTTTATTGAGTATGTAGAATTAGTAAACCTGATTAAGATTATAAAAAAAGAAGAGGTTAAGACTTTGTATTACTATTCCATTTATGAGAAGGACTCCAATATTTCTTCAATTGCACTACAGAATAGGGGTGTTCGGGTTAATAAAATAACATCGCTCACGCCGCTTAAGTTTTGGAATAGCATTATAATAGCTGCTGATAAACTTATACTATGCGATATGAATCAGTTAGATGAGGTGGAGGAATATAAAAGCACTATTCAGGCTGATGTTATAGAAGTTTGGGGGCCAGAAACTATAGCCGGTTCGGCAGCGCACTATTTAAATGGAGTTAAATATGATACGAATAAGGATGTAATAGGTTTTTATTCTACGGCGGCCTATATACGAGCTATGCAAGGTGATGTTGACCACAAGAACAGTGCGAGAAACGAAGATTTGGTTAAAGCATATCTGGCTGAGTATTTAGAGGCTAACCCTGCTAAAAGGCTTATAGTGTTTCCTCATCCGCGCGAAAAACGAGTGGAGAATAAGAAATTGGTGGAAGATCATTATTGTTCTTTTTTTAATGGGCTTAATTATACTATATATGACAGCCACCTGTCTTCTTCATTGTGTTTCGATGCGGTTGACCTTGGCCTAGCAATGTATTCAAGTGTTATGTATGAACGAGTGTATTTTGGGTTCAAATGTCTTATGATGCCAGGGGAAGACGGTTTAGAATTACCAGGCAAGGCTTTGAACTATATTTGTGCTAAGAGTAAGGAAGAGTTATTTGCAAAAGCAGATTTGTTCTCGAACCTTACTGTGTTAGAATATTTTGAAAAAACTGGACTGAAGCAGTCTCCATTTATGTCTGAATTATTGAATAACTCCAATAGTAAATGAGTATTGTAATAGTAAATTATGGCTTGGGCAATTTAGCGGCAATTAAAAACATGCTGCGTAAGCTAGGGCATGACTCTGTTATAAGTTCTGATGTTGATGTTATAGCAGGTGCAGGTAAAATAATCATCCCCGGTGTAGGTGCATTTGCTAAGGGCATGGAGAACATTAAAAGCATGAACCTGTTGGATGTATTGAATAAGAAGGCGTTGCGTGAAAAAGTACCAGTATTGGGTATTTGCCTTGGGATGCAACTTTTAACCTCACATAGTGAAGAAGGTAATATGGATGGGTTAAGCTGGATACCGTTACAAACCAAGAAATTTGTATTTACACCGGAACAGAAACTTACTATACCTCATATGGGGTGGACTGATGTTGAGTATAAGCCAAATCACTGGTTGTTTAAAGGCTATACAGAACAGCCACGATTTTACTTTGCACATTCTTATTATGTCGATTATAACCCAACTTATTCCATTGCTGAAGTACAATATGGGTTTAAGTTTGCTTGTGCTATTGAGTATGAAAATATAGCAGGGGTGCAATTCCACCCTGAAAAGAGCCATAGGTTTGGCCTAACTCTTCTTAATAACTTCGCCACGAAATAACTATGAAGAGGGTGCGTATAATACCGGTATTGCTTATAAAAGGTAATGGATTATATAAAACCGTTGGCTTTAAAAAGCCCAATTATATTGGCGATCCGATTAATGCTGTTAAAATATTTAATGATAAAGGAGTTGATGAAGTAGTAATACTGGATATTGATGCTACTATTGAAAACCGTGGGCCTAATTTTGCTTTAATAGAAGATATTGCCAGTGAATGTTTTATGCCTATGGCATATGGCGGAGGAATATCTAATATGGAACAGGCGCGTACTATATTTAATTTAGGCGTTGAGAAGGTGGTTATTAATTCTGCATTTGAAAATAGCCCACAGCTTATTAGTAAGATTGCAAAAGAATATGGTAGCCAAAGCGCAGTAGTATCTATAAATTATAAAAAAAGCTTATTAGGCAGCGCTTCGGTTTTTACTCTTGGAGCCACTCATAAAACTAATTCTAACCCTGTTGACTATGCGGTGCAAGCCGTTAAAGCTGGCGCAGGAGAATTGTTTGTTACTTCTATAGATAAGGATGGTACACGTAAAGGTTATGATTTACCGATGCTTGCTAAAATAACCGAGGCGGTAAATGTTCCGGTTATTGCTTGTGGTGGGGCTAATAGTGTAGAAGATTTTTATGAAGTCATTACTAAGTCTGGCGCATCTGCAGTGGCGGCTGGCAGTATGTTTGTATATAAAGGCGATATTGATTCAATTTTGATAAATTACCCTTCGCAGGAAGAAATAAATAAGTTGTATGCCCGATTATAAGGATAAGGAGATGAAAGTGTGTGCGCGTTGCATTATGGATAATGTAAACGATCCTGACCTTGTATTTGATGAAAAGGGTATTTGTAACCATTGCAGGAATTATGAACTAGAAGTTGACCATCTTGATTTTCTGGATTCAAAGGGTCAAAAATTAAACTCTGTTTTGGCCAGAATTAAAGAAAGTAGTAAAGGCAAAAAGTATGACGCAGTGCTGGGGGTAAGTGGCGGGGTAGATAGCACTTACCTGGCGTATCTGGCAAAAAAAATGGGCCTGAAACTTCTATTGGTGCATTGCGATAATGGCTGGAATTCGGAATTGTCTGTTAAAAATATTGAAGGGATCATACAGCATACCGGGTTCGATTTACATACTATTGTTCTCGATTGGGAAGAGTTTAAAGATATTCAGCTTTCGTTCTTTAAAGCAGGTGTGGTAGATATTGAATTGCCATACGATTATGCTTTGGTTGCGTCTATTTACAAGGTCGCTGAAAAGCACGGAATAAGTAGCTTGTTGAGTGGGCATAACCTGGTTACCGAAGGAACATACATGCCTAAAAGTTGGAGGCACGATAAATGGGATATTATTAATATTAAAGCCATTCACAATCGGTTCGGTAAACGTAAAATGAAGACTTTTCCTCATTTTTCAACCTGGAGGATGTCCTATTATACCCTGACTAAAAAGTTTGAAAACATTAGGTTGCTTAACTATGTTAAGTACGATAAAAAGGAAGCGAAAGATATAATTACAAAGGAAATGGGCTGGCGCGATTATGGAGGTAAACATTACGAATCGGTATTTACCCGTTTTTATCAGGGCTATATTTTGCCCGAAAAATTCCGCATCGATAAAAGGCAGTTTCATTATTCAGTACTTATTTGTTCAGGCCAAATAACCCGAGATGAGGCCTTGGAAGAAATGAAGAAACCTACGTATCCTAATCCGCAAATGCTACAAGAGGATACCGAGTATGTGAAAAAGAAATTGGGTTTTACCGATGAAACATTTGCCCAGTATATGTCGGCAGCGATTCACAAGCATACCGATTACCCTAATATGGAGATTTATTGGAAACAATACTATAGGGTTATAAAGATATTGGTACCTTTTAAGTTTATTCTTCGGGCAATATTTGAGCGGAAATAGAAATGGGAAAATCAGTACTTATAGTTTCCTATACTTTTCCTCCTTCTACCAATGTGGGGGGCAGGCGCTGGTCTAAAATGGTGCGTCATCTTGCTACTGTCGGTAATAAAGTCCATGTGTTAACGGCAACACCTAATGAAAAAGGAGAATTCGATATATCTGATAAAGATGGAATTATCATACACAGGATTAATAGTGGCTATCCTGAAGTGCTTACTAATTATAAGATCTCGAGCTTTGCTCAAAAAGTAAAGTATGCATTAACTGTTAAGTATTTAAGCCTTACCAATAAGGGTAACATTTACGATAGGTCAGTTTGCTGGAAGGACGCCTTACAAGCTCAAATATTAGAGATAACACGAAGAGAGAAGATTGATAATGTAATTGTTTCGGCCCCGCCCTTTCAACATATGAACTATGTGGCTGATATGAAGGATGAACACCCGGAACTGAATATTATTCTTGATTTCCGCGATCCATGGGCTGAACATGTTGATTTTTCGAAATCTTATAGTCTATCTGATGAACGAATGCAATACCAATTGCAGATAGAAAAAAATGCTTTGGGTAAAGCCGATGCGGTCATTTCAATTTCGCAAGGAATTACTGAAGGACTTAAAAATGTATTAGATAAAGCAGGAGATAAGTTTGTTACCATAACCAATGGTGTTGATTCCTCTGATTATGACTTTCTGAAGGGACTTTCTACATCGAACCCGGATAAGTTTCGAATAGTTTATTACGGCTCTCTTTATCCGCGAACTGAGGATAATCTGGAAGCTTTAGTTGGTTTTATTAACAGTAACACAGAAGCACTTAAGAATGCAAATGTGCAGTTTGAGTTTTGCGGGCATGTAAACGATAGCGGATTGGCTATTTTGAAGAAGGCTTCACCGGGATTTGTGGTGTATCACGGCATAAAGCCATATAAAGAGGCTTTACAGATTCTAAACGAAGCAACCTTAGGGCTTATTGTTATAGCAAAAGACCACGAGGATATACAGTTCAATACCAAGCTTATGGAATGTATGGCGCTCCATAAAAGGATATTCTTAATTGGCCCTGACGGTAGAGTGGGCAAGTTCCTTGAAGAGAGCAATATTGGGGTAAGATTTTCGAATGAAACAATTGGTAATATGTTGGGCTGGATAACTGACAAGAATAAGCTCAATACACTTTCTTATCAAAATTTTGACCTCTCTCTTTTCGAATATCGTAACTTAGCAAAGCAGGTTGAAGGGTTACTTAAATAACAACCCGGTTTTAAGGAATGGAAGAAATAACAAGAAATGAAATAGTAGATCATTCTGATTTTGATGAGAATGTATTGCCCTATTTTCTTTCTAAAAGTTACGAGGCTTTTATAAAAAAATCTAATACAGATACATACCTGTTGTTTTATTCCAGGGCATTAAATGCGCTAATGCCCGTGCGGAAATACTCCATAAAATCATTTACACTATTACAGGTTATATATCCTCCTGTTACATTAGATGGTGAAAGGCTTTCCGCAAAAGATGAAAAACAATTTCTGAATGAATTCATTTCTTTAGTTAAAAAGAAGAAGCTTGGGATGAGGATTGTTCAGTCATATAGCTATGCAGTTTTTAAGGCTGTACCTAATGGTTCTGTTTCATGCCCTTTTGGTACCTATGTTGTGAATATGGCAAAGTATACTGAAGAAGAGTTGTTTTCAGGTATTGATCCTAAAGGCCGTAATAAAATACGTAATGCCCAAAAGAATGGAGTTGAACTGAAGTGGGGTATTAAGTGTGTAGATGATTTTTATAAGCTTTATAAAGATACAATAGAACGTTCTAGGATGTATTGTGACCCCGAGGAGCACTTTTTAGAAATGGCAAAGCAATTAGGTGGTAATAATGTTCTTTGTGGTGTATCTTATGTACGGGGTAAACCGCAGGCTGGTTTGTTTATTCCATATACTGCTTATTCCGGTTACTATTTACACGGGGCTATGGCCGCAAAAATGGACAACCCCGGCGCCATGGATTACTTGCAATGGGAAGCCATACGAATATTGAAAATTAAAGACGTTAAACAATATGATTTTGTTGGTGCCAGGCTTAGTAATGTTACCGGTACTAAATTAGAAGGGATACAGAATTTCAAGAAGAAGTTTGGCGGTGAGCTTTTGCAGGGGCATTTGTGGAAGATGGATATAGATGCAATGCAGTGCAAAATATTTGATGGGCTGTTAAAAGTTAACCGTACTCTGAAAGGTGCTGTAAAGCATAAGGACATTATTGACGAAGAGCTTGAAAAATCAGTTAAGTAACATGCGCATTAAGCCGGTAAAAAATGTTCTGTTCACCTTTGACTATGAGCTCTTTTTAGGAAAGAAGAGTGGTAGTGTGTACAAGTGTGTTATAGAGCCTACTCGCAAATTACTCAATCTTTTCTACGATTATAATATTTCTTCTGCTATCTTTTTTGTTGATACCTTATGGCTTGTGCGTTTAAAAAAGATAGCAAGAGAAAGCTCTATTGCTAAAAAGGACTACGAAATGGTGGCAGAGCAGCTTCAGCAAGCTATTAGGCTTGGGCATTATATATTCCCTCATCTGCATCCACATTGGAATGATGCCATTTATTTAAGGGAGAGTAACCAATGGCAGCTTATTAATTATTCACATTACCGCTTCCATAATCTTGAAAAAGGTGAACGTGAGAAGTGTTTCAATGAATCGGTTGAGCTATTAAAAGATATACTGGGAGACCAATACGTTCCAGCCGGGTATCGTGCTGGAGGATGGTCAATACAACCATTTGAAGATTTTGCCCCCCTGTTTCAAAAACATAATGTGCTATATGATTTTAGCGTGTTGCCAGGGGCAAAATATATTTCACCTGGCCAGCACTACGATTTCTCAGATGTTAAAACAACCATTCCATATACTTTCTCTACCGATGTGGCTGTTCCGGGTAATGGCAGATATACTGAATTTCCTATAAGTATACTGCAACTTTCAAGTTTAAAAAGAGTTGCCAATAAGTTTTATTTGAAATACTTGTGGTGGAACGGCTCCCGTTCTCACGGAGATGGGATAGGTATAGTATCTGAAATTGGACCACCAACGATGGATAAAGGAAATGAAATGGTGTCTGTTGAATTGATAAACGAGGTGAAGTTATCATTGTATGTAAAGTTCTTGAAGAAGAACGATTACATGCAGTTTATATCGCACCCAAAAATGCTTACTCAGCATAATATCGACACTTTTCGCAATTTCATACGCAAGGCAATACGTTCCTATAAATTGAATACGGATTTCATGAAAATGAAACCTGAGAATTAAAAGTTGTATGGATTACTATTTCCCGGGCCCCATCGATACTCTTGAAATACCCCATAACAAAGGGCTGTTAAAGTATTCCGTCAATTCAGGTGAAAATGCTGTAAGGCTTGTGCTTAAAAGTTTTGATCTTCAGTCTACGGATAAAGTAGCAGTTCCTTTATTTGTGTGTGATTCATTAAAGGAGGCTATTATAAAAGAGGGACTACAACCATTATATCTCGATATCAAAGGAGGTAATTATTGGGCCAATTATGATTTGAAACTAATAAAGAAGCAAAACGTAAAGACTATTATATTGGTTCACCTGTACAGATTTATCCATCCTGATACTACTCAAGTAAGTCAATTTTGTAAAGAGAATGGTATTTTTCTGATACATGATATGGCTCAATGTTATGGTGCTGATGAATCGCAATTGACTTATGGAAGTATTGTATATTCATTCGGCTCTGGCAAGTCTACAACGGCCGCTGGCGGTGGCTTGATTAAAGCTATAGATGATAAATTCTATAGGAACCAGATAAGTAACCCTCCTTGGTGGGCGAGTATAAAGTCAAGTCTGTTTTTTAGTCAAGAATATATGGGTGCAAGTTATCTTTTATGGATAAGGTATGGCAAGCCATTTTATCGAAGTGCTCGGTAGGTAAGTCTATTGAATGTATGAATAGCACACAAAAGGATACTGCAGAATACATTATGAAGAGTGCGAAAGATAAAACACAAGCACGGAAAGAAAGACATGAACTATTATCTAATTCCATCAAAGATAACCCTGAACTTGCAATTGCCTATGACGATAATAACGGGCTCTATTTTAAGTGTGTTGTAAATGTAAAGGGAGATATTCAAAAGTTCAAAGAGTATCTGAGGAGAAATGATGTTCCTTTTTTTAGTTTTTTCGACTCAATTGGTGTTGGCACAAATGAAACTGCTGATAAGCCAAGGTTCATTTTAAGTGCCCAACGGTTTATCGAGCTTTCAACAGAGGCAAGCATACCATTAAAAGAGATTAAAAGGGTAGGAGAGGTATTGGCTAAATATAGGTGAAGCTATTGCTGTAAAAAGTTATTTTTGTTGCTGTGAAAAAACGAATACTCATAGTTATAGGCACCAGGCCTAATTTCATTAAGGTTACTCAATTTAAAAGATTGGTAGCGCAATATTCAAATTTAGATTGCCAGATAGTCCACACCGGGCAACATTTCGACGATGCTATGTCTTCTGTATTTTTTAAACAATTCAATTTGCAGCCTGATATCTTTCTGAATATAAAACCTGGTTCACCCGTTTCGCAAATAGCTGAAATAATGCTGGGACTCGAAAAGGTGGTAAATAACTATAAGCCAAACCTCATTATTGTTCCGGGTGATGTAAATTCAACACTTGCAGGTGCATTGGTTGCTACTCGTATGGATATACCGCTTGCGCATCTTGAAAGTGGCTTGCGTAGCGAGGACCGCACCATGCCTGAAGAGATTAATCGCGTACTTACAGATGCCATAGCTGATTACTTTTTTGTAACAGAACAAAGCGGGTATGACCATTTGATAAAGGAAGGACGAAAAAAAGAAAGTATATACTTTGTTGGCAACACCATGATAGATACTATGGTTGCCTTTTCAGATAGTATTGAAAAGTGTACAATATTAGATAAGCTTAATATCAGCCTTGGGAAGTTTGTATTGATGACGATTCACCGCCCATCTAATGTTGATACAGAAGAGGGCTTGACAAAACTCAGTAAGCTGATTGCACATATTACTAAAAGATACAAATTGGTATTCCCTGTCCACCCACGTACAGTAAAAAACATGCAGAAGTTTGGCTTGTATGATGAGATAAAGCAAAACTCAGGTTTAATATTCTCTGAACCTATGGATTACTTTTCTTTTCAGAAGCTTATTAAAGAAAGTGCATTTATAATTACCGATAGCGGAGGCATACAGGAAGAATCTACTTTCTTGCAAATACCTTGCCTGACACTTAGGGCGAATACTGAAAGGCCTGTAACGGTTACTTTGGGTACTAATGAACTTATTCCTTTCGATCTGAATTTGATTCAGCAGAAGATAGAAAGTATTGAGAAGGGTACTTATAAAAAGGGAACTATACCACCTATGTGGGATGGTAAGTCAACGGAAAGAATAGTAAAAGTGCTTTCTGAAATTCTTTAAAATAAGCCTCCGAACAGCTTGCTGTCGATAACCTTAATTACCTTATCAAGGTCTTCCTGTTTTTCTGAGAAGTTATTATCGTCAACGTCAATAATAATAAGCTTACCCTTAGTTTCATGTTCATAGGTGTCAATCCAGGCTTCGTAACGTTCGTTTAGCCTTCTTAGGTAATCAAGACGGATAGATTCTTCGTACGGACGACCGCGTTTTTGTATTTGTTTTACCAAGGTAGGCACTGTTGCTCTTAAATAAATAAGTATGTCAGGCGGCAATACAAACTCGAGCATAGTGGCAAATAACGACATGTAGTTTTCATAATCGCGCGTAGTCATCAAGCCCATTGAATGAAGGTTGGATGCAAAAATGTATCCGTCTTCGTATATGGTGCGATCTTGTATAACAGTCTTGTTGTTCTTGCGGATTTGTTGAATCTGTTGTAGGCGGCTGTTTAAAAAAGATACCTGCAGGTTAAATGACCATCGTTGCATATCTTCATAAAAATCATTCAGGTAAGGATTCTCATCCGCGTCTTCAAAATGTGGTTTCCACTTGTAGTGTTTTGCCAGCAAACGCGTAAGGGTTGTTTTGCCTGAGCCTATATTGCCTGCTACTGCTATAAGTTTACCTTGCATGATACGTAATGATTTCGCTATGTTATTTTGAAACACAGCAAAAATAGTTAATTAACTATTCCATGCAAGAAATAAATAATAATTCGAAATAGAATTTGGTGATAAGGATTTACTCAAGGTATTTTGTAGTTATTGGTTATTTATGACTGCTCCTTGTTGATACAAAAAATTAATATTCAGCTAACAGAATTATTATATCTTGGGGCAGTAATTCTGTCGTTAGTAAATAATGTAATAATAAACCTAAAATCAAATCGTCATGGAAAAAACAGCAAACGCACTTAACTGGTTCGAAATTCCGGCAAAGGATATTACCAGGGCAAAGAAATTTTATGAATCTATTTTTAATGTTAAAATGGAAGACATGCCTGAAATGATGGGTATGAAAATGTCAAGTTTCCC
>Ga0206861_1086_pt1 | contig 17404 bp, 18 predicted proteins | sample Alteio_BWOrgCont_45_FD_152617 | JGI IMG/M metagenome (GOLD analysis project Ga0206861, IMG submission 152617) | Enriched cells from forest soil in Barre Woods Harvard Forest LTER site, Petersham, Massachusetts, United States -... | ecosystem: Environmental > Terrestrial > Soil > Temperate forest >... | reverse complement strand
CGCGGGGAACGACCCCATCCGCGAGAATTCTGCCCTGGTGATAAATGTCTTCGAGAAAAAGATTCAGGGCGGCAATGCGTTGGGTGAGGCCGCTCTCGATTTTCTGCCATTCCTTGTGCGGAATGATTCGCGGTAGCAGATCGTTAGGAAAGACTCGCTCGGTGCCCTCGTCGTTGCCATAGACCGTGAACGTGATGCCCTGATGCAGAAACGAAAGGTCGGCCGCCTGCTGGCTCTTGCGTAATTCTTCGGGAGGAAGTTCCAGCAGGGTTTGAAACAACGCCTGATAGTGTTCGCGGGGAACGCCCGGCGACGCGAACATCTCATCGTAGGCCGCGTCAAACTGGTAGTTGCGAAACGGGGGCCGAAACAGCGTCAGTGGCTCCGGAGGGTTCATCCGGCGCAACAATCCCCGAGTTCGTGTACGGCTCGGCTGCACCCATAGGACTCTAGGGGGCGCCCCGCCCAGAGTCCAATCGAAATTGTTTATCGAGCCGATTCAGTTTTCGCCGGGTTCACCCTAAATTTAGAAGGTTTGTCGTTCCGACCCCCGAGCGAAAGCGAGGGGCGGAGGAATCCGCTTTTCCCTGCTGCCCATCACTACCGCCTACTGTTTCTGCCCCGCCGTAAACACCGTCCACGGCCCCGCCTTCATGTCGTGCAGCAACGGCTTCTGCCACGCGAATTCCGGATGATGGTCCAGATAATCCGCGGCCAAAAAATCCGCTCCGCAAGGATGCCCCGCCCTCGCCACAAAGCTCATCTTCGCGGCCATGGCGCTGTCAGTCGCCTTGCCCTGCACGGCCCCGCCCGGATTGTAAGCAGCCCACTCCCATTCCTTCACTCCGCGCGCCGATGCATCCACGTGCCCACACAGCGAGCGCTCGTCGGCCTGCTCTTTTTTTTCGAAGCTGTCGAAATGGTCAGAAAGAAACTGCTCCGCCAGCGCGACGTCGACCTTCCCCTTGGCCTGCTGCATGATTTCTTCGGCGCGGCTGTGACGCGCGTTCGGCGAAGACGACGCATCATTCGGATCAAACGTCGTCTCGTCGTGAATCAGCTTCGGATCGCGCGCAAAATTCGAGCTGACAAAATATCCGTCCTTCGTGCGCCACAGCGGCGTGTTCTTCAACCCCAGTTCGAGATAAGCGATCTCACCCGTCTTGCGGTCGCCGATGAGCCAGTCGTTGGCGTATCCACCGTTGTTACCTTCCTTGATGATGCGCACATAGTCGTCAATACTGTTGGCGTATTGCAGCGCCTTGCGCGACCGCATGAACTCCGGCTTACCTTCCGGATCCCATCCCTCAAACTGCGTGATAGTCGTTTCCGTGATCATGATGCCTGCGGAGTTGACGCCGAAATCGTCGTCGCTGGTAATCACCCCGGGAAAGCCGTCCATCAGAATGCGATTGCCGTGCTCGGGCTGAATATCGAAAACAATCACCCAGCGCTCGCCCGCCAGATAGCTCGTCCAGTTATTGTGTGCAATCACAATCTGGTGATCTTTAGTCATGCCGCCCGTGGCAATAAACGCGCTGCAGTTGCCGGGCGCCGCGAGCTTAGGATTCTTCGCCGACTTGTTCTGCTTATTCAGCCACGGCACGTAATAATCCGGCACTTCCTCAAACGCGTTGAGCGCCACAATGTCGTACACGTCGAGACTCACTCCGTGCGCCTTCAACCCATCGGCAATGCCCTGCAGTTCCTGCTGATATTCAGCGTCGAGGTGTGGCCAAAGCATCTGCTGCGCCGTCGTCCGAAAGAATTCCCAATCGCGCTGCGTCTCACGCGTATCGAATAACTTGATCGCTTCAAACGCATCAGCAATTTCCGGCGCAAGCAGATAGCCATGCTGAAACCCCATGTCGGCGGGCGAGCCTTCCAGATGAACATACGTCCATCCCCCCTGCTGGAACCGATACGCCTTCTGCAATCGAGGATCGGATTGGTTGCCAGCAGCAAACGCAGCACAGGTCAGAGCAAGTAGGATCGCAACCGCAAAAACACGGCGCCCGAAATTGTTTCGCATGAAATCCTCGCTATCGTAGTTGATGCCGCAACATTCTACCCCATGCTGCAGCGCGGCCGCGGGATCAATGGGTACTATCGCAATATCGCCATCCCACAACATTGCAGCCAGACCATAGCTGCCGTCATCCAATCTGCTCAGGAGGGAGACGACGATGTATCACGTACGCCAAGAGAACCTGCCTTTTGTTGGCAGTTCGCATGAGTTTGTGGGAACTGAGCAGGGCGATACTGGTGTCTCGGTCTTCCTCTTCCATGGGAAGCCCGGTTCGGGGCCGGGTCCGCACCGGCATCCTTATGACGAGATACAGTTCATCCGTGAGGGCCGGGGCGTGTGGACAGTGAGCGGCAAGACCTTCGAGGGCAGCGCTGGAGATATCTTTGTTATCAAGGCCGGCGAGATCCACACCTTCAAGGCGATCGGTGATGCACCGCTCGTACAACTCGACATTCACCTCAGTCCCCGCTTCATCCAGGAGAACTTATAGAACAGTGGGTTTTAAGGTGGTTGGATCAGATATTCGTCCGCTGGTCAGGATGGCCACTCAAGTACCAGCAAGGCAACGACCCCGCATGCGGAAACACGGCGTGCACGCAAGTCCAGGGCTGCGGAGGGTCAAACGTTAGCGTCGTCTTCCCGTTTTTCTGCAGCACCGCAGTGTAGTGATTCACCACGACCGAGCCATAAGCATTCCGGTTGGTGGCCGCGCGAATCCGAAAAACGATGTAGTCCACGCCGTACGCTACAGTCGCCACAAGGGCCACGGTGACGACGGCGGCAACAAACATCCGTCGCAGCCGCACTCGCAGGTTGGGCGTCGATGCCGAAGTCACGCGCCAGATTATAAGCCCTCAGTTTCAATGCTCGCTGGAAAGACTGCCTCGCTGACCGCCGGATATCTCCAAATTGTGCCGGTTCTTGCCCGCGATCCCTCGCCCCCAACATTGACAACTCGCCCATCCGACAGGCAAACTACCGCATTCGCTGGGAAGCGCCTCTAGCGAGCGCCTGCTGCGGCCGCGAAGCCGGAAACGTTCTGCAGGCCGTATAATCGCTTTTACTCTTCGTCCCATGGCCATGACCGAGCAACGGGTTTCGTACACGCTCGACTCCTCGTTGGAGACGATCGACAATGCGGAGGCGAAAGCCACAAGAGTCGCCACCGAGCTCGGCTTTGCCGACGACGAGATCATGCAGATTTCCATGGCCGTGCGCGAGGCCGCGGTCAATGCCGTGTTGCACGGTAATGCGTACGCCCCGGACAAGAAAGTCATTCTCGTTTTTGAGCGCACGGGTGGCTACCTGATTATCACCATTCGCGATCAGGGCCAAGGAATGGATCTAAGCAAGATTCCCAATCCTCTGGCGCCCGAGAACCTGCTCAAAACGTCGGGCCGCGGAATTTTTCTTATGCGCTCGTTTATGGATGCGGTCGAAATTCGCCCCTCCGCAACGGGCACCGAACTTAAATTAATCAAGCACGTCCACGGGCCAACCGCGGGCGGCAAGGAGGCTTCCCAGTGAGCATGAAGGTTGCTGTTCGGCAGGTGGATGGAGTTACGATTGTGGACTGCAGCGGTCGCATTACTCTCGGCGAAGGCAGCGTCATTCTCCGCGACACGGTGCGCGACCTGCTCGGCAAGGGCAACAAAAAAATTGTCCTGAACCTCCAGGACGTCAACTACATTGACAGCTCCGGCATCGGCGAACTGGTAAGCGCCTTCACCACCACCAAGAATCAGGGCGGCGAACTCAAGCTGCTCAACCTCACCAAGAAAGTCAACGACCTGCTTCAGATCACCAAGCTCTACACCGTTTTCGACGTGAAAGACGACGAAGCCTCCGCAGTCAAGTCGTTCAAGTAGAGTTTTTTTCTCTCCAGCGACGGGTGCCCCATTTCTCGCGTTCCTTGCGAGAAGTGGGGTAGTTTCTTACGGTCCTCCGGCGGCAAACCCTCCCATTAGTGGATCGCGGTCAACACAGATGATTCAGGACGGCACGACATGCATTTGCCCATAAGGGAAAAACTAAGTTGCAGTCTCGCCATGCCTCGGGCGAGTTTCATTCTGGAACGACCGACAAGTTTATTTTCTCCGACCGCAGACTTCCTCACGCGATCTTCCTAAGATCGAAGCATGCAGCGATTCGACTCGCACCCGCTATCGGCACACGTAGGGACGGACGTTCTCGTCCGTCCAGCCGGGCAAAGCCCAGCAGCATGCTCCACCACGCTGGCCAGAAAACGCGCTCCCACCGCGGTCCTTATCCTCCTGTTCCTCGCCCCTTTCCTCTCTGCATCCGACTGCATCGCCATCTACGAGGCCAGCCAGCACGTAGGTGAAAATAGATGTGTAGCGGGAAAAGTTCTCAGAGTCAAAGTTGGATCGAGCGGCGTTCACTTCCTCGATTTCTGCGAAGAACAAGCAGCCTGCCCCTTCACGGTAGTGGTCTTCTCCCGCGACCTGAAAGACGTCGGCGACGTCCGCCGCCTCACCGGCCGCATGATCGAAATCAAAGGCCCGGTCAAACTCTACGATGGCCGTGCCGAAATCATCCTCAACCGCATCAGCCAGATCACCGGCGGCGCCGCCATGATTCCTCCCTTGCCCAAGAACTACGACGTGGAGAACCGCGGTCACTACAGCGCCGGCCATCTCCGCCCCACTAAAAAGCCCGCCAAAACGAAAGCCACACCCAACACCACCGCAACCTACGGCTACGACGTGGAAGGCGACGACCCGCAATAACCCACAGACACCTCAAGAAAGTATTCAGTCAGTTCAGACCCTCCGATTCAACCGACGCCGGCGTCATCCCGAACGGAGCCGCCCTTCAGGCGAAGTGAGGGATCTCCCGCGCCACAAGGCCGGGATGTCGGCGCAAGCCCTATCCCCGGCTAACGCACGCCGGCAGCACGCGAAAAAGTTGCACCGACCAATTCGACAGCGTATACATCTGACCTATGTCGAATCCCGGATTCCGCCGCGTGGCCCCGGCAATCGGACTGTTCTTCCTCGCGCCGTTCATTTCCGAGTATCTGCTGGGCGACTTTCCGCTAACCAAAATCGGCTACCTACTGATTCTGGCCCCGCTCTACGGCGGCGGGGCGCTGCTGATCCGAGAGGTCGTGCGCCGATCGCACAAGGGATGGCCGACCATCCTCATGCTGGCCTTCGCCTATGCGGTGCTCGAAGAGGCCTTCACCACCCAGACGCTGTTCAATCCCAACTACCTCAAATTGAACCTGCACCTGCTGCAGCCCGCCTACATTCCCTCGCTAGGCATCGGCGGCTGGTGGACGATCTTTGTCCTCACGCTGCACACCGTCTGGAGCATCTCGACCTCGATCGCACTGGTCGAGGCCTGCGTGCCGGAGCGCTCGACGACGCCGTGGCTCCACTGGCCCGGTCTGACGCTGGACTCGATTCTTTTCGTGCTGGCGGCGATCGCCTCTACGCGGTTCCAAATGAAGAACGATCCGTTCCGCGCCACCGAAATGCAGTTCGTCGTCTCCGGCATCATTGTCGCAGCCGCGGCGATCGTCGCCTTTCTGTTACCGGCGCGCCCTGGGGGAACGGAGTCTGCTCTCGCGCCGAGTCCCTTGCTGCCGGGCGCAGTCGCACTGATGGCCGGGTCAATCTTCCTGATCACGCCCCCCACCTGGGCATGGGGTGCAGTGGCAATCTACATTGCCCTCGACCTGATCGTGATCGTGGTAGTAACCGCGATGTCGCGGCGTTCCGGTTGGGGCGGAAGCCATCGCCTGGCCCTCGCCGCCGGTGCCGCTCTCGCGTACGGGTGGCATGCATTTATACAGAAACCCGTCGATGGCTCGATGGGCCCGACGGTCTGGGCAAGCCACGCCGTGTGCCTGCTCATCACGCTCGTGGTAATCTTCTTTGCGGCTCGTCGCCAGTCCCGCTCTCAGGCCTGGCCCGCACAATGACGCTTACACCATCCCCTTGCGCAATTCTTCCAGCGAATACTTCGTCCCTCGCCATGTGATCCCATCATTCCACAGCGTGACAATCATGGACCGCAGCAGCGTATAGATAAATAACGCTGCGCTCACCGGATGCAGCAGAAAGTAATACGGCGGAACATCTGACCGCCACGACATCCCCACATAAATCGCAAACATCGACGCCAGCGCCACGGCATAAGGCAAGCGAGCCCAGCCATGCGCCAGAAATATTCCCAGAAACGGCCCGAAGTTCAGAAACGCCAGCCCGAACGCCGAGATCACCGTGCGCCACCACTGAAATGACAGCACCGCAAAAAAATTCTTCGTCAGATTATTGACCACGCCCCTCGCGCCTTTAGCCCAGCGGATAGAAATAAGGTCTCCGCCAAAAGCGTTGCGTTGCGCGAACCCAGCTTTCTTGACGACCTTACCCAGCTTCATGTCGTCGAGCACGTCCATGCGCAGCGCCTCATAGGTTCCCACCGCGTCATACACCCGTCGCCGCACCAGGTTAAACGCGCCCACGCCCATGTGATCGTCAGTGCTCGGGTCGGCCACTTTCCACGGTCTATGCCCGAACGTGAACATGGTCTGGAAAAAAGCGATCATCATGTACTCGCCCGGCTGCTTCATGATCATCCGCGGAAACAGCACCATATGATCCGCCGGTACTGACTCGGCATAAGCCAGCGCGCGCCGGAGAGAATCCGGCTTAAACAAAACGTCGGCGTCAGTAAACAGCAGCCAGTCACCCGTGGCCTGATTGGCCGCAGTCCACATAGCGTGAGTTTTTCCCAACCACCCATTCGGCAGTTCCGTATGGTGAATAACGCGCAAAACGCGAGGGTGCCCCACCCTTGTCGCGGTTTGTGCGACAGGGTGGGGATTCTGACTTTGATTCTGACTTTGACTTTGACTTTGATTTTGACTTGGATTTTGACTCACTTCCGCGTGTCCCGTTTCTCGCGCACTTTGCGAGAAGCGGAGATTCTGATTCTCAACAACTCGCTCCATGATCTCCCCAGTCGAATCGCTCGACCGGTCATTCACGGCGATCACTTCATAGTTGTCGTAATCAAGCGCAAGCAGAGTGTTCAGAGCCTGCTCAACGGTCTCTTCCTCATCACGGGCAGGCACAATAATCGAAACCCTGGGATTCCCCACAGCCGAAACCGGATTCCGATCCCACTTCGGAAGAGAAACGTCAGCCACGCTGGGCATGCCAAGCGCAGCGTCCACAATGCGGGAAAACCAAGCCAGCGCCAGAATTATTCCCGCAATCCAATAAAAGTAAGGCATTTGTGATGGGGTCTCAGGATCTCCTTCGTGCTCTTAGTGGTTCAAGCTCTTTCCACCAGCCGCAACCGCTGGCGCAAACCTCATCCCATAGAACAGTATTCCAGCGGAAACCCCCATCGCGATCACCGGCAAAATAAATCCAGCCTGCAGCGACCGCCGGTCCGCCACCCAACCCATCATCGTTGGCGACGGAATGTCCCCCAGGAGATGAATGATGAAGATGTTGACGGCCAGCGCCGTGGCGCGAATATGCGCCCCGACCGAATTGATCACAGCCGCATTAAGCGGAGCGGTATTGAGCAGGAGAAAAAATGCCGCGACTGCAATCGCCGGTATCATCAACGGACCTTTCACAAACAACGCCACAATCATGACGGGAACGCCCAGCAACATGCTAGCCGCCGATATCAGGTAATAAGAACTCTTCATCCGCGGCAACAGATAATCTCCCAGCCATCCCCCCGCCAGCGACGCGACAATTCCGTCCACCACGATGATGATGCCGAATGCAAAGTTGGCCTGCGCCAGGGTGTATCCCCGGTCGCTATACAGAAATTTTGGCATCCACACCTGAATGCCGCCTAGAGAGAACGTCATCGCCGCCATGCCCAGCGTCGAAGTCAGAAACGCCGGATTCCGCAGCAGACCGAATAACGTTCCGCGCTCCGGAGTCTCCGCCAGCGAATCGAACAGCCCGCGTTCCGGCTCCTTCAGAAAAAGAACGCCCAGCGCCAGCAGAAAACCCGGAGCCGCCGCAATATAAAATGGAAATCGCCAGCCGTAGTGCGGAGCCAGATTCCCTCCCAGCAAATACCCAGCCGCCGACCCCACAGGAATCGCCAGATAAAACACTCCCAGAATCCGCCCGCGCCTCTCTTCGCCGAACAGATCCGCCACAAATGTCGGCGCAATTGTCACGAAGGTTGCTTCGCCCACGCCCACCAGCGTGTGCCGGATCAGCAATTCCGTATAGGTATGCGTGACCGCCGTCAGCAGTGTCAGCGCACTCCAGAAGATTCCTCCCAGCGCAATGATGACTTTGCGGGAATAGCGGTCCGCCAATGGCCCGACAAAAGGCGCCGCCAGTGTGTAGAAACCCAGAAAGGCGCTGGTCAGATATCCAATCTGCACATTGCTCAGATGAAATTCATCCTGCACCAGCGGCTGCACCGCAAACAGCACGTTGCGATCCACATAATTCAGCAGATTGAGCGCCGTCAGGACAATCAGCGCAGTGCGAGGTTGAAGATCAGTCTGAGCCACAGGTCCAGCGAATATAGCACGACGAGAATGTTTACTCTCGCCGCCCTTTCGGCCGCGGCCAGCGCGCCACAATCGTCGTAGAAATCCCACCCCGCGGCCGGAACTCTCCTCGCACCTCCGCCCACACCGGTTTCGCCCACTTCACCACGTCTTCCAGAACCTGGTTGACGACATTTTCCTGAAAGATTCCCAGATTCCGGTAGCACTGCAAATATTCTTTCAGCGACTTCAGCTCCAGGCAGCTTTTATCCGGCATGTATCGGATCGCCAACACGCCAAAATCCGGCAGCCCGGTCTTCGGACACACCGACGTGAACTCCGGATCGTCCACCACAATCTCATATCCCGGAAATTGGTTGGGCCAGATCTCAATCTCAGGAAACTTCGCGTCGAGACCCGCAGCCGCATGCTCAGGTGTATAACGAGGCGATTTAGCCATACAAGTATTGTAGCGTCTTGCTCGGATGCGCCCGATTCTGCACCCGAAGCCCCGCCGCCCGCATCCAACCTGATACGGTGCTTGGGGAGCGCGGTATATCTGCCGCTGCCTTCGGAATGGTAAATTAACTCCTTGCACCAGCCGTAACCCGAAAGAACAACTGGTTGGCATCGACGAACAATTCGCACACCCCGCCTCGACCGCGGTGGATCTGGCCTACGCTCGCTGCCCTGGTGGTCCTGGCTGTACTGTATTCATCTTTTCACCAGTCTCCTCTGAAAGTACGTGCCGTCGGCGTTGAGCGCGGTCCTATCCGCAGCGTCGTTTCTACTAACGGCAAGATCGAGCCCATTCAGAATTTTGAAGCCCACGCCCCCATCTCGACCACGGTAAAGCAGCTGCTGGTTAAAGAAGGCGACCACGTGCGCAAGGGCCAACTGCTGTTGCAACTCGACGACGCCGACATCCGCAGCCAGGCCGCGCGCGCCCAGGCTCAAGTCAAGACTGCGCAGGCCGAGCAATCCGTCCTCAAGGCCGAAGGCACCCAGGAAGAAGTCCTGACGCTGCAGGCGCAGTTGATCAAAGCCCGCGATGCCGTCGACGCGGCCCGGCACAATCTCGATGCCCAGCGCCGCCTCCAGAAAGATGGTGCTACCTCGCCGGGCGAAGTCCGCCAGGCCGAAGACACCTTGCGCGGCGCTCAGGCCGACCTCACACTGATCGAGCAAAAACAGAAAGATCGCTATTCCGACTCGGAGGCCGCTCGCATCGAAGCGCAGGCCGCCGAAGCGCAGGCCGCCTATGACGCCGCGGAAGACGCTCTGCGAAAATCCAGCGTGCGCGCTCCTTTCGACGGAATCGTCTATTCCCTTCCCGTCAGACAAGGAGCCTTCGTCCAGGCCGGCGAACTGCTCTTGCAGGAAGCCGACTTATCCAAGGTGCTGGTGCGAGCTTTCGTCGACGAACCCGACATCGGCCGCCTCCAGCCCGGACAACGCGTCGAAGTCACGTGGGACGCCGTTCCAGGCCGCACCTGGATCGGAGCAGTCAGCACGATTCCTTCCACCGTGAAACTGCGACTTTCCAGACAAGTGGGTGAGACCACGTGCGTCCTCGACAATAAAGATCTCCGGCTCCTGCCCAACATCAACGTGGGCGTCACTATCGTGGTTGCCGAACACAGCAACGTGCTCACGCTCGAGCGCGACGCTCTGCGCATCGATCAGGCCAAACCCTACGTCTACCGCGTCCTCGACAATCACCTGAAGCGCCAGACAATTGAAGTTTCCTTGCAGAATCTGACTCGAGTGGAAATCACCTCCGGTCTTTCCGAAGGTGACTCGGTGGCCCTACCAGCGGACGACAAACCATTGGTCGACGGCGCTTCTGTGAAGATAGTTCCATAGATTATCGATGAAACGATTATCGATGAAACGTTCATCGGTAAGACGATTCTCGACGAAAGGACTGTGGGAAACGATTGCGAAAAGAAGTTCTCAGCAGAACTATTTTCGGGAAGGCCCAGCGTCATAAATGAGACTTGCCCATTGATGAAATTACGCTCCGTGTCGTTGTTCCTGTTTTTTTTCGTTCCTCTGCTTGCCGTGTATGCGGCCACGTCTCCCAAGGAACTTCTCGCCTCCGGCCACGTCGACGAAGCGATCCGCAATTTAGAGCAGCAAGTCGCGGGCTCCACGCCTAAGGCCGAATCCTACAACCTGCTCTGCCGCTCCTACTTCATGATCGACGAGTGGGACCGCGGCATTCCCAACTGTGAACGCGCGATCGCGCTCGATCCTCAGAACAGTCTCTACCACCTCTGGCTGGGTCGAATCGATGGCGAGAAAGCCGACCGCGCCGGTTTTGTTTCGGCGGCGGGCTTGGCCAAAAAAGTCCGCACCGAGTTCGAGCGTGCCGTCGAGCTCGATCCTAAGAACTCAGAGGCCCGTGCCGATCTCGCCGAGTTCTATCTTGAAGCTCCTGGCATCGTTGGCGGAGGCAAGGATAAGGCCCGCGCCCAAGCGCAGGCGCTCGCCGCCTTCAATCCCCCGCTGGCGGACTACGTAACCGGTCGAATCGCAGAGAAGGAGAAAGATAAAACCACAGCCGAGCGCGCCTACCGTGGCGCGATTGAAACCAGCCACGGCACTGCACAAGCCTGGCTGCACCTGGCTCAATTTCTGGCTCACTCCAGGCGCCTCGACGAAATGGAACAGGCCCTCCGCACCATGGAGTCCGCCCGGGTCGATCGTCCTGAAGCGCTCATGGACGCCGCCAGTCTTCTGCTCCACACCGGCCGGGACAGTGCCTTGGCCGTCCGCTTGCTCCGCCGCTATCTCGCGTCTCCCGTCGAAGAAGGTCCAGCTTTCAAAGCGCACGACCTGCTCGGCCAGGCGCTTGAAAAGCAAGGCGACCGCAAAGCTGCAGCTGACGAATACCGCGCCGCGCTCGCCCTCTCTCGCACTTATGCGCGCGCCCGCGAAGACTTAAAGCGAGTCGACCATTGAACCCTCTTGAAACCGCCCAGGCCATGTGCGAGGGTGCCCCATTTCTCGCGCGCCCTTTGCGCGAGAAGTGGGTCTTTCGCCGTCTGCTTCGCGCGCCCTCCGAAACCGCCCCATCCTATATCCGGGACGTTTAAAATCTCGCTGGCATCCAATGCTCCATGAAATCATTTCCTGGTCACGCTGAAAGGGACGCAATGAAGACCTTGAGCCGCGGTGCGCGTACCGCAAAATGGATTCTGGCAGTCCTTCTATTCCCCGCTTCTCTGGCGGCCGAACCTGTGTCGCTCAAGCGCGTCGTAGAACTTGCGCTCTCCCACGCGACGGGAGCTGAGATTGCCGCTGCCGACGAGGCCCATGCCGCCGCCGGATATCGAGAACTTCGCGACAACTACATCCCTCAGGTTTCCACCGGAGCGGGTCTCGGATATTCCTACGGATTTCCTCTCGGCCTCGAAGGCTCCGCGCCGTCCCTGTTTAACTTGACCACGCAATCGGCGCTATTCAATCCCGCCTTGCGCGACAGCGTGCGTGCCGCTAAAGCAGAATCTGCGGTCGCCTCCTTGAAAACGAAAGACCAGCGCAACCAGATCATTCAAGACGCGGCCCTGAGCTACGCCGAACTCTCCAAATGGGAGCTACGCCTGACCCGACTCCAGGAAACCGAAGCCGCTGCCAACAAAATGCAGGCTGCAGTCGCCGAACGCGTGAAAGAAGGGGTCGACAGTGAAGTCGAAGGTTATCGGGCTCGCCTGTCCGCCGCCCGCGTCCGCCTGCGGATCACCGAAGCGCAAGGTGCCGCCGATGTGCTGCGCGAGCATCTCTCCAAACTCACTGGACTACCCTCCGCAGGCATTCAAACCGACCCCGACTCCATCCCTACCGCTCCCGCACTTCCGGTAACCGACGATGCGGCGAAAGATGCCACAGCTTCTAATCCCTCCGTGCAAGCCGCTGTCGAACACGCCCGCGCTCAATATCTGCGAGCCGAGGGCGAGCATCGGGCGCTCTGGCCCACCGTCGACTTCGCCGCGCAATACGCGTTGCTGTCGCGCTTCAACAACTACCAGAACTACTACATCCCCTCGAAACCCTGCACCCCGTCTCCACTCACAACCGAGGTTCTTTGCGTCGCCAGCAGCTTCCAGCAGAACAACGCCACGTTCGGCGTCAACATTCGATTCCCTCTGTTTGACCTTTCGCAGCATTCCCGCGCCCAGGCCGCCGATGCCGATGCCCTGAAGGCGACCAAACAGGCAGAAGCCGCCCGCAACCAGGCGTCGGAAGAAACGTTGCGCCTGCAGCGTTCCGTCGCACAGATGCAGGCTGCGCGCGAAGTTGCCCAACTCGAATACGAAATTGCCGAGAAGAGTCTCGCCGCCGTCCTGACCCGCATGGATGCCGGCACGGCCACACTGCATGATCTCGACGACGCCCACTCGCAAGCCAGCGAGCGTTTCATCACGCTGCAGGACGTCACTTTCGAACTCGAGCGCAGCCAACTCGGTCTCCTGCGCTCCACCGGAGACCTGGAACGCTGGGCCCTGGGCCCGCACTAGAAGTGTTGAATTCGAAAAAGAGAAGATAAAGAAGAGAAGAAGAGAAGAAGAGAAGATAAGAAACAAACCGGGTGCCTAACATCGCGCCTTTTCCGATGTTACGGTGGGGAATACCTGAAGATGTCAGCGTAGAAATCGTGAGGCCACACAACGGAAAGGTCCCGACTTCAATCGGGCCGTCCAGCGCACACGGACCACGGCTTTACCGACGACAACTACAACTCCCCCCGCAACGCCTTCACCAGCATCCGAATCGCCTTCTCATTTCTCCGGTACCAGCGCCACTGCCCCTTTTTCGCCCCATCCACGAGCCCAGCCTTCGTCAGGATCGCCATGTGATGAGAAATCGTCGGCTGCGAAAGCCGAACGCGTTCCTCAATGTCCCCCGCGCATAGGCAAGGTCCAGTCAAACTGCCCTTCTGCTTGGCTTCCGCCTCGCCCTCCTTCAAGGCCTGCAGAATCCGCCGGCGCGTCGGGTCGGCAATGGCATGCAGCGCGCGATCAAGAGAGCTCTCAGAAGATGACATGAGTGAAACCTGAAATGACGAAGCGAGAAAATGATCACCTAGGAATATCGCGAGAATCGACGACTGTCAATCTAAGAAATCACCGATACTGACTCTCGTATAGTCATACGGGAACTGTCTTCCGTCTTCTGGTGTCCAATGTCCAATGAGCAAGGACCAAGGACCAATGACAAATGACAAATGACCACCGGCTCGATGCTTTCCGGGCGGATGACGGTGCCAAGATCGCAATCGACCACTTCGTCCTTGTTCCCCGAGGTCTGTGAAACGGATTGATCGAATGCACTGTGGAAACGACTGACGTAAATGACGTGACTGAGCGAAGCACAGCCGATTCCGTGCGCATCTATGAGGAGAATAGTTTCTGGAAGAGTCCGGAGCGCAGACCTATTTCTTCAGAATCGGGCTATACCCATCGGCAATCAGTCGCGCCCGCATCGCCTCGGCGTCTTTGATCTCAGAGAACGGCCCCAGCTGTACGCGAAGCAGCTTGTCAGTTGTGACCGGAGCCGCCACAAATGCGGGATACTCTTTCTTCTTCAGAGCATCCACCAGCGAATCTGCATCTTCCTGCTTGCTCACCGCAGCCACCTGCACGAAATAGGCCGCCGTCGGCAACGTGGTGGCCGGGTCAGACCCGCCGGTAGCAGGCGTCTGCGCCGCAGTCGAATTTGGATTCGCGGTCGCGCTCCCGCTGGCATTCGCAGGAGGGGCGGTCGTATCAGTTTTCGCATTGGCCGGCGGCGTCAACTCAGGGTTAGGGTCTTTCTGCTCCAGCGATTTATAGAACGACATCGCCGGTGCCGCCGCGCCGCTGCTCGCCTTCCCCGGCCCCGGCGCTGTCTGCGGAGAAATCGCAGCACTCGTCGTCGGGATCATCGGCTCCGACTTCCGTCCCAGCGAATATCCTAGCGCGAAGAAAAGCGCGCACACTCCCACCAGGCCGAAGAACAGCACCAGCAGCTTGCCCGTTCCCAGTGTTATTTCCGTATCTTGTGACGAAGAAGCCATACTCCCCACCCCCGGCAATTTCGGCGCCGCGCCCTGTTCAGCGAGCCGCGCTTCAATCCCTTTTTTCTATGCGGTTCTATCTACGCAGTCTTCCCCGCTGCCCCGTCTCCTTTTCCTAACAACTTTTGCAGGCCAGAGAAAAAGTCCACCGGTACAGGGAAGATCACAGTCGTATTTTTTTCCACGCCAATCTCGGTCAAAGTCTGCAAGTAGCGCAACTGCACGCTGACCGGCTCAGTGGCCAGCAAATGAGCCGCATCCACCAGCCTCTGCGCCGCCGAGAACTCACCCTCGGCGTGAATAATCTTCGACCGCTTCTCGCGCTCGGCCTCAGCCTGCTTGGCCATGGCGCGCAGCATCGACTCCGGCATGTCGACCTGCTTGACCTCGACGTTGGTCACCTTCACTCCCCACGGCGAAGTGTGGGTATCGAGAATGCTCTGCAACCGCAGATTAATTTTTTCCCGGTGCGACAGCAGTTCGTCCAGTTCCTGCTCGCCCAGCACCGACCGCAGCGTGGTCTGCGCAAATTGCGAAGTCTGGTAGACGTAGTTCGAAACTTCCACTACCGCCTTGTTCGGATCAATCACCCGCAGAAAAATGACAGCGTTCACCTTCAGCGTGACGTTGTCCCGCGTAATGATGTCCTGCGGCGGAACTTCCAGCGCCTCCTGTCGCAACGACACGCGAACCATGCGCTCGACTGGCGCGAACACGAAAGCGATGCCGGGTCCCTTGGCACTGGCCCGCAATCGCCCTAGTTGAAAAATAACGCCACGCTCGTATTCGGCTAATATCTTGATTGAACTCAGTGCATATAAGACGACGATGGCGATGGGAACAAGCACAACAAGATCCACAAGAACCTCCACCAGTGGAGCACCCGAAACGCTCCTATCGCGGATTGTATAGCAGCCGGCAGCAGCCAGCGTTGCAAATTGCGTGGGAACGGTTGCTTGGCTTGGTGCCCGAATCAACGGATCAGCGAACCCGTAGCGGGAACCTGAGGAGCAACGAAAGAATGCAGCCCCCCAGCGCAAGGTGCGGGACGGCAAGCGTCGAGAGAAGCCAAGCCCCGAAGGGGCGAAAAAACTCGCAAGCGCGAGAACTCAACTCCGGTCCGGATCGATCCCCTGGTCCATATAGATCCACAGCACCCGCGCCATCCAGGTCAACACCGGGGCCAGCGGCAGAAACAATACAATCCCTCCCCACACGCTCTTCATCAACGGCCACCTCATCACATCCCACACCAGCGCCGAAAGCGCCGTAATGGCACCCAATCCCAGTCCGTAACTGATGTACATCGCCCCCAGAAAATATCCGTCCTCGCGCTCAAACTTCAACCCGCACGCCGGACATCGTTCATGCATCCCCGGAAACAACCACACCGACCTGCGATAAATTCTCCCCGAGCGGCAGCGCGGACAAAGCGCCCGCAAGATTCCCCGCATCGCCGACACCTCAGCCCGTCGCATGCACGAAGTCTAACAGTCAGGAAATGTTCGACTTGATATTCCGCAAGGATCTCGCGGACGTTTTGCAGTAAAAGCGCCAGAGGCGCTCCTGAAAATAGCCCGGCGTTTTCAACGCCGGGTGATCCGATCAGAATTAGATTCGCGTCCCGGAGGGACGCCTGAAATGCCAACGAAACTCTTGGATGATTCGACCGAAACTACGAACCCGCCTTGGCCACCTGAATCCTACTGGCGTCCACCGGAATCGACCGCTGAATCTCCATCTCCAGCGAAGTCCCCACATCCAGCTTCACATCCGGACCATGCTTCAGCAGCGCCCATGCCACTCCGCCCGCAATTCCGATGAGACCGCCGTACCGCGCCCCATTCAACCCTCCGGCCGCGACGCCCGCAACGCTCCCCACGGTTCCGCCGACCGCAGCGCCCTTCGCCGCATCTTCAATCCGCTTGCCAGTATCCTTGTCCGCTTGGATCGTTCCTTCCTTATCCTTCACGCTGTTGCTGTCGGCCCCCGGCGTGTTCTCCACCGACGCCGGCAGCATCACCGTATAGCCGCTCGGGTAAATCATCGACGTAAAGTGGATCAGAATTTCCGCCCGCTTCACCGACCGTCCGGCATGCTCCGTGTGCATGATCTTGCCCTGAATATAAGTCCCCGCCGGCACCAGGATGCGGTCATTCAACACAAACGGAAACGCCGTCTCCGCATACACCGCATCGCCCTCGCGCGCATTCTTGGTCGAAATCGCCTGCTTCAGCAGCAGCGGAAGCTTCGTCCCCGCCGGAATCACCGCCGCATTCGGATCCGGCGCCTCCTGCATCGTCGCCCCAGCCGGAGCCGCAATGATCACCTTCACCTGCCCCGCATCATTCGTCGACGCGGAAGCCGGCGTGCCGGCCGGAGGTGCGGCCGTAGCGTCAGCCGGTTTCGCAGTCTCCGCCGACTGTCCCCAAGCCATCCCCGAAACCAACAACAGGGTGAATAGAACTCGCATCCCACACCTCCCGAAGCGCAGCCGCCTCCCGCAACAAGGCCAAGATTACCACGCCCAAGCCGCTAGGATGCAGCATTCCAGCCGCAGAGTTATCCGCCCGAGATCGCCCTGAAACATACCAAATTTGTCATTCCGACCCTTCGCAAAGGGGAGGAACCCGCTGTCCCCAACGCTACCGGGAATGTTTAGCCCTCTTGCTTTCTGTTTCCGCGGCCTTAGCGACCCACGAGTCCGGAATCGTCGCGAGCACGATACACAGGCAGCCAGCCGGCACGAGCCCCCAAGAGAAGATCGGTTGACCCGTCCAATGCTTCACCACCTGGACATCTCTCA
>Ga0206861_1083_pt1 | contig 17889 bp, 17 predicted proteins | sample Alteio_BWOrgCont_45_FD_152617 | JGI IMG/M metagenome (GOLD analysis project Ga0206861, IMG submission 152617) | Enriched cells from forest soil in Barre Woods Harvard Forest LTER site, Petersham, Massachusetts, United States -... | ecosystem: Environmental > Terrestrial > Soil > Temperate forest >... | reverse complement strand
AGTGGCCTGATTATGGGATACTTAGCTTTCTTGCTTACTCAGGCCTATTTTAGCCAAAGCCCTTTTGGCGTTATTGTGGGCCTACTGGGCCTTTATTATTGCGGCAGCTTGCTGCTTAATTTAATCCCCAGTGAGGTCAGAACCTCATTCGAAGGACATATTTTTGGTTTTGCTGCCGGGATTGCCAGTTATTGGCTCGTATATTGAAATTTTTGCAAAAAAGTATATGGTTAATGTAGCAGTAAAAAGGGAATTCACAACAATCAGGAGATTAATCAGATGATGACTGAAATGAAAAGCAAAGGTGTACTGTGTATGGTCGCGATGATTTTAGTATTGATCGGCGGCATAAACTGGGGATTAGTGGGTTTATTAAACTTAGATTTAGTGGCCTTAATATTTGGCAAATTGCCTTTAGTCCAAAAAATTATTTATATTTTGATCGGTATCTCAGCAGTGTTTCTCATTTTCAAACAATGCAAACATAAAGTTTAATCGTTCTTCACCAAACTCAAGACAGTTATCCTGTCTTGAGTTTTTTATTGCATGATAATCGCTTGCATACGTTCACACACTTTATGCATCACCCTAATGTTATGGGTACATGCCAAATTATAATAAGCAAGCTGATGCTCTTTGAATAGATAATGTAAATAGGCGCGGGTATAGTTTAGACAGGTATAGCAATCACAACCTGGCATTATGGGTGAAAAATCATGCTTATAGTCTTGTTTTTTAATTAAAATTCTCCCCAAACCGTCCTCGCTGCTGAATTTTAGCCAACCGTCAGCTTCTACCACACTTCCACAATATAAAGCCCCATGGCGTGCATTACGCGTCGGGGCGACACAATCAAAAATATCTACGCCTTGCTCGACTACATCAATCAAATTTTGTGGATTTAAACCCACGCCCATGGTGTAACGCAATTTATTTTCTGGCAAAAACGGCCGCACCCATTGCAAAATTTCCCGGGTCTTTTCCATATCAAAACCTATGCTGGCGCCCCCTATCGCAATCCCTGCTAAATCTTGAGCACAAATAAATGCTGCACTTTGCTCGCGCAAATCTTGATAAAACCCGCCTTGAATAATGCCAAACAAGGCTTGCTCTAAACCATAGCTTGAGCAACTGTCGCGGCGATGAACCTCAATAGACTCGAGCAGCCAGCGATGGGTTCTTTGCATGATCTGATCGACCATTACTTTATCAGCAATATCGGGTGTGCATTGATCAAAAGCCATAATAATATCGGCACCTATGACTTTTTGTGCCTCGATAGAAAGTGCCGGCGTTAAATGCACCACTTGACCGCTAATGGGGTGCTTAAAATGGGCTCCTTTTTCATCAATCCGGCATATTTTGCTATTTTTAGACAGACTATACACTTGAAAACCACCACTATCGGTTAGCATGGGTTGATCCCAAGCCATAAAGGGATGCATCCCCCCTGCTGCGCGGATCAAGTCCATCCCAGGACTACACAGCATATGATAAGTATTTCCCCCTAAGATAATTTGGCTACCCGCACTTTTAAGATCCGTCGCGCTCATGCAATTGACCACGGCCCGGGTCCCCACAGGCATAAAGCTCGGCGTAATAAAAGACCCATGGGGCGTATCGACTTGCATACTGCGGGCATGGTTATTGGGGTGTTTTTTAAGTAATCGGCTGGTAAATTTTGCATGCTTCATCGGGACGTTCTACTAATAGTTTTGTGGGTGTCTTATTATTTTCGCATATTTGGGGGGCATTAAGTAGTCTAAAGGGTTATTGCAGGCAGGCTAATTGGTAAACTTCTAAATCGATTTGATTAAATAATTGCGTTAAGGGCCAATGACTAAAAGTAGGATGGACGCTGATCCCATAAAGATGAGTTTGTTTGATTTTAGTCGCGCCCAGGCGCAGGATATGAAACGCTTGCTCAGGCAGACTAGCATCCGGGCGGATAATGATCTGCAACTGTATCACTTTGGCACGCAAAAGCGCTTCGTTGGTAATGTCTAGGTATTTGGCTAAAACCTGAGCTATTTGGGTCGAGAGACGTTGATAAATCAATTGTTTTTCAGGATCTAGGTAAGCATTCCACGCAATGACTTCATGATAAAGGCGCTTGCAACCCCGGCATACAGCATCTCCATATACCGTAGAGCAAACGCCAATACAAGGGGTATTCACCACCATAGACTAATCTAGCGTGTAAGGAAATTACGGATCTTATCCACAATTCCACCTTCATTAGGCGTCTCATCTACTTCTATCATATTTTGTAAATTGCGAGCCACCACGGCTTGATTAATGCTGGTATGGATTTGTTCCATAATAATATCCAACGCTTGTGCTGCTTGTACACCACCGCTGTCTAGGCCTATGCCGTTGAGTTGGATATCAGTCAAAGGAACAGTGACGACTTCAGCTTGAACTAAAGGCGCGTGCGCATGTAGGCGTGCCCCTTGCATCGTAAAGGATTCAATAATAAAACGTTTACCTATTTGCGCCGTTTGATCGGCAGTTAACGTTGCGTTTGGCGCTGCAGTATGAGCCACTAAAAAGGCATGGATGGCATCTTTCAACATATGGATATTATTCCCTGCCGTATTCTGTTCAACATAAACATCAGGCGCAACTATAGTCAGCTCATGGATTTTTACCACATCACCAGAAATGGAATGCAGATCTAATTTAAGCTGGATTTCAGGAGCAGAAAATGAGGCTGGGATACTAAATCCTGGGGGGTTAGCCACCACTAGGTGGGTAATTTTACCCTCACCAGACTGAGGCGCTATCTTAACCTCGCCTACATTCACTGCAACACCTGTGATGGCAGTGCCATATTTTTCTATGGACGCTTTAACATGGGAGTCCACATTAAACAAATAAAACCAAGCACCGACCACTAGCAAAGCTAGAACTATGCCAATAATGATAAAAGTGTTACGCATGATAGAGTTCCTTCTCCTTAAGTTGAGGTTTAACAGATTGCAGTCTTATAGCATACGGCGTCTTGCATTAAAATTCCAATCGCAAACCCAAAAACCTGTATTAGGACTTACGAAAATGCGATTGTTAGGGTGTTTTTTTGCTCATGGCTGTCGCAAAATCACCAAAAAACACCCTAACAATCGCATTTTTCGTAAGTCCTGATATTATCCGGGGGGTCGATTGTTCCATCTACCTTAGTTTGCGCGTATAATAGCTTCATTTTGGATTGGGGTAATTTTGAATCATGACTATACATAGCATAGTAACGCTGCCTGATAGACGTTTACGGGTGAATACCAAAAAAATTACAACGTTTGACGAACCCTTACAAGTACTCATTGCAGATATGTTTGACTCCATGTACGCCGCCCATGGCGTAGGACTGGCCGCGACCCAAATTGGTCTAGACTTACGGATTGCAGTGATAGATGTGGAAGGCGACAAGAAAAATCAATATGTGCTCATCAACCCCGAAGTCACTATGATCGGAGAAGTGGTCAACATGCATGAAGGTTGCTTATCCGTGCCCCATGTCTCGGCAGAGGTCAAACGGGCCACGCGAGTCAAGTTAAAAGCGCTCGATCGTCATGGTAAACCTTATGAATTGGAAGCAAGCGATTTGCTTGCGGAGTGTATCCAACATGAAGTAGACCACCTGAATGGTAAACTCTACATCGATTTACTCTCGCCATTAAAACGTGATAGGCTTTTAAAGAAAATGGATAAGGTACAACGCTCAGAAAATATGTAACCCATGACTTAATGCAGAGTATACAGGATAAAACATGACAAAAGTCCCTATGACCACCCTTGGTGAAACACTATTACGCGATGAACTCAATCAATTAAAAACCGTTGCGCGTCACGAAATTATCGCCGCCATTAGTGAAGCGCGCGCGCATGGTGATTTAAAAGAAAATGCAGAATATGCTGAAGCTAAAAATCAGCAAAGTTTTATTGAGGGTCGCATCCAAGACATCGAACACAAACTCTCACACGCCCAAATCATCGATATCAGCACCATAGACAGTGACGGTAAAATTGTTTTTGGTGCAACCGTCACCTTGCTTGAAGTGGGTAGCGAAAAAGAAGTGCAATACCAAATTGTTGGCGAGGACGAAGCGGATATAAAAAAGCATAAAATCTCTTACGCTTCACCTGTGGCACGCGCCCTCATCGGTAAATTCGAAGGCGATGAAGTCTCTGTGCAAACGCCTAAAGGATTAGTTGCGTATGAAATTATTGAAGTCAAATACGTATAATTGATTACTACCCTCATGGACTTACGAAAAATACGGCAGTTAGCGTATTTTTTGGCGATTTTGCGACAGCTTTAATCAAAAAAAATATGCTAACTGCCGTATTTTTCGTAAGGCCTCTCCCCATTAATTTTTTTCGTATTATTCCTTACTGGAATCAATGCAAAAAATGAAGATTTCATTAAAGAAAACTTGATTTATTCTTAAATATGGTATGAAATATAAGCGTGGACGCCAGGTGTGCTAGCACCTAACGCCCACTAACCACCGACAGTAAGAGACTACTATCAATGGCTGACTATATTTTACAATATAGGCGACGTTCTCGCCATCATTGCCCTATCGGCAAACTCAACTACTTTAATTTAAGTTCGCATCCTAACAGATTTGCGTTATACATTTCTGTTATGCATAACTCTATCAACATGATGCGTTTTATTTTTAAGTATGGGTACCTATTAGGCGGTGTTGGTGAGTGGTGGCTTAGTGAGGGGCGCCACGAAGGGATTCAATGCAATTTAACTAAAAGGTGCCCCTCATGAACACTAACAGCCCTACCCCCAAACCTAAGACCCTGTCGGTATTAGTCATAGAAGATAATAGTTTAGTTCGAAAAGTGGTCTGTCAAATGCTTAAGCTTAATGGATTTAACGCAGAATCTGCCGATACCGGAACATTGGGTATACTGATGGCCGAAAAGCAGGATTATGATTGCATACTCTCAGATTTTGGTCTGCCTGATCTCAATGGCGATAAAATTGCGCGTATCATTCGAACCTACGAAAAAAAACATAACAAGCAACCCACCCATATGGTTGTTTTATCCGCATCTGTAGATAAAGAACAAGAAGCACTTTGTCTTGCAGCGGGGATTGATCAAGTCTTTATTAAACCTTTAAATGCCGAAATTATTGAGCACATTTATGCTGCGCTTAGGGCTAAACAGACTAAAACTTAATAATTAAGCATTTTTTGCATAGGGACTAGCTTGACCTGTAAGCCATTGGGCAACGCTAAAGTATAATCACCCGTGCTGATATAGCCTTGTTGTTTATAAAATGGAATGCCAGGAAGTGTAGACATTAATTCAAGCGCGGTAAAACCTGCTTTATGCGCTTCCAGTTCGCAATGGAGCAGTAAAGCCGTCGCAAGCCCCTGGCGTGCATACTTAGGATGAATAAAAAAGGCCCGAATTTTTGCAGCCTCGGTTTGGGGATCAAGATAACCCGGAATACGTGTACTAGCCTGGTCGCCACCAAACAAGGTCCGCCGCTTACTCCAGCCGCCGCAACCCGCTAAACTGCCATTTATTTCCATGACAAAATAAGTGTGATCATCAATAAGCTCTTGATCGACTCCAAAAACATAGTGATTAAGGCCAGCTATTTCATCAGGCGTATAATACCCCTGCCCTAACTCATTTGAGGAGGCTAGGATAAGCGCATTCATAGCAGAAACTTCTTTAATGTGTGCACAACGGATTATAAACGGCTGCATACGCTTCACTCCTAATTCAACATAGAGTAAAAGATAGCATAGAGAAATTAATACGAACTAGGGTTAAATCCCCCTATTAAACCCCGGGCAAACGCTAGCATAATCAGTTCACTTCGGGTTTTACAATTCAGTTTATCTTTAAGGGTGGCAAGGTAATGCTCAACTGTGCGAGGCGATAAACCTAATTCTTTGGCAATTTTTTTAATGCTAGCGCCCAAAGCCAGCGCTTTTAAACACGCGGTTTGTTGAGGCGTAAGTGGGATCATGACACGCGGATCCAAAGCCACAGAGGTCCCCATCATTCCGATAATTTTAGAATGTCGTGAGAGCATCGGTGATTTAAAGCAACGCCTAGGAAATATTTTTCCTTTAATGATGGGCTGCTCGATATACACCTTACTTTTACCGCTTTGCATGACCTGCGCATCATTTTCCATAATTTGTACAGCGGATTGCGCCCAAATCAGTTCGTTATCGTTTTTGCCGATGAGCGCCTCTTCACTCAATTGTGAGAACGCCATAAAATCAGGATTCACTGCGACATAAATGCCGTTTCTATCTTTGCTGTATGCATTCATAAACATAAATGTTAAACCTCATGGCCGCGTCATTTATTACTTTTAGGAAAGGGTAAAGCCAATATGCCATAACGAAAAACGTAAACACATACCGGTACGCCTAATAATAAACCCCAGATCCCAAAGAAATGTTCCCCAACAAATAAGATCATTAACACCAATAAAGGATGGATTTTTAAAAAATCACCCATAATTCTAGGATTAAGTAAATACGCTTCAAAAACATGAATAAATGCAATCAGTGAAATCGCTTTAATCATCAAGATAAAACCATGGGTTTGCAACGCCACTAAGGAAATCGGGATACTCGAAATAAATACACCTAATACAGGAATAAAACTACAGAAAAATACAAACAATGACATTAATTCTGCAAGCGGAATATCTAAAAATATCATGCCAAAATAAGTGAGTATAGTATTACACACCGCAATCACGGCTTGCGCAGCAAAGGCCTTACCCATCACATCGCTAAAGGTCTTTAGGCCCGGGGTTACGGTGTCATAAACATGCTGCAATCGCGTATGACGCAGGGACTGAAATTGTGCGTGCAGTCGCGGAATATCAAAAACAATAATAAAACTAAAAATCACCGCAATAAAAAATTGGATGAAAAAAGTAGCGGTGTTTTTAATGACGGTTGCAATCATCAACGTGATTTCACCGAGATTTTCAGTGAAAAAACTTTGCACATTACCAATAATTTTAATGTAATGCGGCGATGAGGTAATTTCACGCCATTGTTGCTCACCCATTTGCTGGATTACACTTTCATCAAAGGCTTTTTGGGTATCCTCAGAAATAGGCGTGCCAGGCTGCACACCTCCCTTGGGATAAGCATACGCGAGTAATGCAGGCTCATAGCCCGGTTCATCTTTAAAATCACCCAGCCCTTTGACGCCGAAATAATTAATCGCAATTTCATTGGTTTTCTGCCTGGGATCAACGCCAGTAATCGTACTAATCAACTCATCGCCTTGCCGCAACATGGCGGGGAAAATCAGCAGACTCGCGGTGTAAAGCAACAGCAACAGTACGCTAAATATAGCCACAACATTAGCGCGCCTATACCAAATATTATGTTTTAAATGTGCGGGTGAATAACGCAGAATATGTTTAATCGTATTGTGGGTAACATAACTTAACACAAAGGTCACAAAAATAACCGCTAAAAAACTACGCATAATCCAAAGACTGGCTAAAAATATGCCCCATAATAGAATTTTTTCCCAAAGTACAGGAGAAAACAAACCTTTCGGCCAGTGGGATTCCCGATGCGGGGTTGGTTTTGTAGAGTTTAATTCACCCATTACGCCTATGCCTTAATTTTGATTACCTTGACTCAACTTTAGCATACAGCGTGTTTAAATTACATAAAAGCTAGCTTAAGTGTATTAAATCAAACCAAGTTGTTATTTGACTAAGTTTCACTTAGCATATTAAGGTAAGTTTAATGGCATATTTTAATTAATGAACAAGATAAAATTATGTTCCGAAAACCAAACTCTAATGAGCCAACTCCCCAGATAAATCCATCTAAACTTGATCCTATATTATCACCTGAGCATTTAAAGTCTAGGCGCTCTTCAAGTGGCTCGACTCCCCTCAGATCCCCGGATATGAGTTATTCCACCTCAAGTCATAGCTTTCTTGATAAAATACCGCAACTTTCTTTATCCAGTTCAAGCCGATCTGACTCCACAACCAGTTTGACTAATTCATGTTCCTCATCCAGTCTGGCTGAGAAAATGCTAAAGTGGGATTTAGCTGAAAATCTATATCGGTACCCTCATGAATTAAATTTTGAAACCGTTTTAGGCGAGGGCACGTGCTCTACCGTTTATTTAGGCGTACTTGATGAGCAAAAGGTTGCAATAAAAAAATTAAAACCCGGTACAAATAGAGAGTTTGATACCGATTTATTAATAAAAGAAGCCGCCTATACTGCAAAACTACAATCACGTCATACCCTACGATTAATTGCCATTACTGAAAATCCTGATTGTTTAGTCATCGAGCATATGGAAGGCGGATCGCTAGAGTATTTTTTAAAAGCAAACGTTGCCCCGACAGGATTAACTTTAACATTTATAACTATTGCGCTTGATATGATTAAAGGTCTTCATTATCTACATAGAAATGGCATGATCCATTGTGATTTAAAAAGTTCAAATGTGCTATTGGATGGAAAATTACGCGCAAAATTAGCTGATTTTGGCTTTATGCAACGCAAAAAATCCGCCACGAGTCCCATCACCTCAGATGAAGAAGGTGCGTGTGGCACTACGGCGTGGATGGCCCCAGAATTATTGCGCAATACTGATCTTACCCCAGATTTTAGAACGGATATTTTTTCCTTAGGTTGGCTGCTGTGGAGTCTTATTACCCATAAAACACCTTTTCAAGACTTAACCAGTAAGGGTTTAGAACTCATCAGTGAAATGATAACGCGCATTATCGCAGGCGAACGGGGGAAGATCCCACAAGCTACACCTCTCGCTTATGCTAAATTAATTTTAGACTGCTGGAAAGAACCGCACCATCGATTAAACCTTGATACTGCACTTATTGAATTAAAGAAATTAAAGCAAGCAAAAAAATGGTAATTAAATAATTCAGCTTTTGTTCAATCAAACGGGTTTATTTGCAGAATCATTTTATTGAGAGTATTATTTCATGATACAACGGGATTTTCATGATGGACTTACTATTAATTATTCTAGTCTTGGCCTTTTTTAGCACCTGCGCAGGTCTTATTTATTTCTTTGATACACTGGGATAACCCATCATGCTTTATTTAATTAGCGGACTGATTGCGCTAGGTTTATTCATTTATCTATTAGTCGTATTATTTAAACCCGAGTGGTTTTAATTTAGGATGCCCTCTCCATGACAGCGATAGCCTTATGGCAGGTTACCTTATATCTTCTGGTTTTATTACTATGCGTCGTTCCCCTGGGCGCGTATATGGCCAAGGTTTACCAAGGCCAACCGTGTTTGCTCGATAGTATTAATACCCCTTTAGAACGCATGATTTATCGTTTATGCGGAATACAATCACAAGAGATGGATTGGAAGCAGTATTTACGCGCACTATTATTTTTTAATATTATCGGCCTATTTGCCGTATATGCCGTCTCACGCTTACAATATTTTTTACCGCTTAATCCTGAAGAATTTTCTGCAATCACACCCACTATCGCGTTTAACACCGCAGCAAGTTTTGTCAGCAATACCAATTGGCAAGCCTATGCGGGAGAAAACGCGTTAAGCTATTTCACCCAAATGAGTGCACTGACGGTGCAAAACTTTTTATCTGCTGCAACAGGCATGGCCGTATTAGTCGCGTTAATTCGCGGACTTAGCCGCAGTGAAACGACATCCTTAGGCAACTTCTGGGTCGATATGACGCGGGGGGTATTGTATATTTTATTGCCTTTAGCCTTTATTTTTTCTCTCATTTTAATTTCACAAGGGGTGATACAAAATCTCAAACCCTATGAAAAATTCACACCTATTGTAAATAATGCTACCGAACAAATTATGCCCATGGGCCCCGTCGCCTCACAAGTCGCTATCAAACAATTAGGGACTAACGGCGGAGGGTTTTTTAATTCCAATTCGGCTCACCCTTTTGAAAACCCTAATCCTATGACTAATTTTCTAGAAATGCTTGCCATCCTATTAATTCCTGCAGCGCTTTGTTATATGTTTGGAGTCATGATCAATGATAAACGCCAAGGATGGGCCTTATTAGCAGCCATGCTGTGTCTTTTTATCCCGCTGGTTTTAGGCACCATTGCCTTTGAAAACACTGCGCACCCAGAATTAACCCAGCTTAATATTGATCAGTCTAGCGGTAATATGGAAGGCAAAGAAACGCGCATAGGCACAACGCTATCTGCCCTCTGGGCTGTGGCCACTACAGCGACATCCAATGGATCAGTCAACGCCATGCATGATTCCTTTACACCGTTAGGTGGATTAGTGCTGTTAGGCTTAATGCAAATAGGAGAAGTCGTATTTGGCGGTGTGGGCTCAGGGTTATACGGCATGGTGCTGATGGTGATCATGACCGTATTTATTGCAGGACTCATGGTCGGGCGCACACCTGAATATTTGGGTAAAAAAATTGAACCGTATGAAATGAAAATGGCCTCATTTGCTATCTTAATTATGCCGATTTTTGTTTTATTGTTTACTGCCATTGCTGCAGTGACACCGAGTGCGCTAAGTGCGCTAGGCAATCCAGGTAGTCACGGTTTATCAGAGATCCTATATGCCTTCACCTCCATGCTTAACAATAATGGCAGTGCCTTTGCGGGTCTAAATAGTAGTAATCCATTTTATACTGTCCTCGGTGGTTTAGGTATTTTAATCGGGCGTTATTGGATAATGATCCCCATCTTAGCGATTGCAGGATCATTAGCGCGGAAAAAAACCATTCCGCAAACAGCCGGCACTCTTCCCACCCATAATGCTTTTTTTGTCATTTTACTCCTGTGTGTGATCATCATTATTGCTGCGCTCACCTTTTTCCCTGTATTAGGCTTAGGTCCTATTGTTGAATATTTAATGTTATGGGGATTTCATGGCCATTAAACTCTCACTGTGGGACAGACGCCTTATTCTGTCAGCAATACAAGATGCATTTATTAAATTATCACCGCGCTTAGAATTTCATAATCCGATTATGTTTACCGTTTACATTGCGGCACTTTTCACCACGGGATTATTAATTCACGCCTGGATAAATGGCGATCCTATCTCTTTTAATTTAGGCATCACCTTATGGTTATGGTTTACTGTACTGTTTGCTAATTTTGCAGAAGCCATGGCCGAAGGCCGCGGTAAAGCACAAGCCACCTCGCTGCGCAAATCTCGGCAAGAACTGCCTGCCAAAAAAATGGAATCCAACACCCATACGAATGCAAAGATCACCATTGTTTCTTCTGCCAGCTTGCGTAAAGGCGATACGGTCTTAGTCGAAGCCGGCGATTTTATACCCAGTGACGGTGAAGTGATAGAAGGCATAGCCTTTGTCAATGAAAGCGCCATTACGGGAGAAAGTGCACCGGTTATCCGCGAAAGTGGCGGGGATCGCAGTTCAGTAACAGGCGGCACGCTAGTGATTTCAGATTGGGTCGTGGTACGGATCAGTGCAGATCCGGGGAATACTTTTTTAGATCATATGATCGCATTAGTCGAAGGCGCAAAGCGACAAAAAACGCCTAATGAACTCGCATTAACGATTTTACTCACAGCGTTAACTCTGATATTTCTTACGGTATGCGTGACCTTACTGCCCTTTTCTATCTATAGCGTAAACGCGCAGCAGAGCGGACATGTGGTGAGTCTCACTGTATTATGTGCTTTATTTGTGTGCTTAGCGCCGACAACGATAGGCGGTTTACTCTCTGCCATCGGGATTGCCGGCATGGATCGCATGATACAAGCCAATGTGATTGCGACATCAGGACGAGCCATAGAAGCAGCGGGCGATGTCGATATATTATTACTGGATAAAACAGGGACGATTACCTTAGGGAACCGGCAAGCCACAGAATTTATACCCGCACCCGATGTGTCCATTGAAACACTGGCCGAAGCGGCGCAGCTTGCATCGCTTGCGGATGAAACGCCAGAAGGTCGCAGCATAGTCATCCTCGCCAAAGAAAAATACGGTTTACGTGGTCAGGAATTAAGTGAATTAAACGCAAGTTTTATTCCATTTACTGCACAAAGTCGCATGAGCGGCGCCAATTTACCCCACAGGCAAATTCGAAAAGGGGCAGTTGAAGCCATCGAAGCCTACCTGCGCAATTTAGGTGCAAGCCTTCCTGATCCTGTACGCAGTAGCGCAGAAACCATATCGCGTGGCGGTGGCACAGCCTTAGTAGTCACTGAAGGTAGCACAGTATTAGGTGTAATTTGTTTAAAAGATATCGTTAAAGGCGGCATACGCGATCGCTTTTTACAATTGCGCCATATGGGTATTAAGACCATTATGGTTACCGGCGATAATCCGCTGACTGCCGCTGCGATTGCTGCTGAAGCGGGCGTTGATGATTTTCTTGCCAATGCCACACCTGCTGACAAACTTAAACTGATCCGAACCTTACAAACACAAGGTCATTTAGTCGCGATGACAGGCGATGGCACCAATGATGCGCCGGCATTGGCACAAGCAGATGTTGCCGTTGCCATGAACACCGGCACGCAAGCGGCGAAAGAAGCGGGGAATTTAATTGATTTAGACTCTAATCCCACCAAATTAATTGAAGTCGTTGAAATCGGTAAACAATTACTGATGACCCGTGGCGCACTCACTACATTTAGCATTAGCAATGATATTGCTAAATATTTTGCAATTTTACCTGCAACATTTGCCGCCACCTACCCTGCCTTAGATACACTTAATATTATGAAACTGGCAACGCCCGAAAGCGCAATTTTATCTGCGGTTATTTTTAATGCACTCATCATCGTCTTTTTAATTCCACTCGCACTAAAAGGGGTGAGCTATCAACACGTCGAAGCGGCGCGCTTATTACGCAATAATGTTTTAATCTATGGTTTAGGCGGTTTAATTGTGCCTTTCATCGGTATAAAATTAATTGACTATTTATTAGTCTCGCTAGGATTAGTATAGGAACTTGTCATGTATTTAGCATGCTTTAAACAAATCAGAACCGCTTTTATTATGCTGATACTCTTTACGGTATTAACTGGATTTATTTATCCGTTAATCGTTACTGGACTGGGTCAATTATTATTTCCGTTTCAAGCGGGAGGGAGTTTAATTAAAGAGCATGGTGTGACACGCGGCTCCAGCCTTTTAGGTCAATCGTTTACACAAGCGTCATACTTTTGGCCTCGTCCTTCTCATACCGCAACGTTTCCTTATAATGCAGCAAGTTCTGGAGCTTCCAACTTCGGCCTTTCTAATCCAAACTTACTCACAGCGATACACGAGCGCTTAGTAAAATACACCCAAGCTGATCCTGCAAATAAAAATCCAATTCCGGTTGAATTACTTATGGGTTCAGGCAGCGGCTTAGATCCTGATATCAGTCCAAAAGCCGCCTTTTATCAAGCCTCCCGAGTCGCTAAAGCACGTGGCATTTCTATAGAGACGGTTCATACTATCATTAACCAACATACTAAAAATCGTACCTTGTTTATATTAGGCGAGCCTAGAGTTAATGTGCTTGAATTAAATATTGCTTTGGATGCATTAAAATAATGGAAAAAATTCGTCCCAATCCTGATCAATTATTGGAAAATGTGCAAAAAGAACAGCTACGTGAACCCCGCGGGAAATTAAAAATTTATTTAGGTGCGGCACCTGGCGTGGGCAAGACTTACTCGATGCTCCAAGATGCCTTACAAAAGCGCAAAGAAGGTTTAGATGTCGTTGCAGGGATCATAGAATCACATGGTCGAGAAGAAATCATATCACTTCTTTCTAAATTTGAAGTCATCCCTCAAAAAAAACATGATTATCGGGGTAAGGAACTCTCTGAATTTAATCTAAATGCTGTCCTAAAACGTAACCCTGGCCTGGTTTTGATTGATGAAATGGCTCACACCAATATTCCAGGACTGCGTCATGATAAACGCTGGCAAGATATTGAAGAAGTGCTGTCCCATGGCATAGATGTCTACACGACCTTAAATGTGCAACATATAGAAAGCCTTAATGATGTGATCAGTGAAATTACCCACATCCATATTAACGAAACAGTTCCTGACTTAGTACTAGAATCGGCAGATGCTTTAGAGCTTGTCGATTTGTCACCTGAAGATTTACTGATGCGGCTTGCCGAAGGAAAAGTTTATTTTCCTGAACAAGCAGAAATCGCAAAAGAGAATTTTTTTAAAATTGGAAATTTGATTGCTTTAAGAGAATTAGCGCTTAGAGAAGCTGCAAAATATGCGGGTAGTAAAGTTTTTTCATATCGACAAGAACAAGGGATCAATAATATTTGGCCTACCCAAGAAAAGATTTTAGCGTGTATAGGTTACAACTCCAATGCCATGAAAATTATTCGTGAAGCCAGCCGTATGGCCGATTATTTACAAACCGATCTTTTTGTCGTTTTTGTTGATTCACCCCGCTTAAGCACTTCACATGCGGAACGCGATGAAGCGATACACTATTTACGTTTTGCTGAACAACTCGGGGCACAAACGCGAATTTTAACCGGGTTAGATATCGTTAAAACCATCATGGAGTTTGCGCGCAAACAAAATATTACCCAAATTGTGATCGGTAAAAAAATGCGTCCCTGGTGGAAGCGCTTACTTAGACGCAATGTCACCGATGATCTGATTCAAAATAGTGAAGAAATTGATGTGTATGCGATCACAGAAACACTCGCCACCACTCATTATATCCCGATCATACGGAGTACCCCTCGTATTTCATGGAAGAGTTATGCCTTTGCCATAGCCATCATCGCCTTCGCAACGGGACTGAATTTACTGCTCTATCCCTACTTGAGTGCCAGTGATCTGATTATGGTGTATGTATTAGTGAGTACCTTAGTTGCTTTAAAGGGGGAGCGTGATCCGGCTATTTTAGCCTCTATTTTAAGTGTATTGGCCTATGATTTTTGCTTCGTGCCACCTTTTTATAGCTTTACTGTGGCTAATGTTCAATATTTACTGACATTAATAGTCATGCTCATCGTGACACAAATTATCAGTTATTTAACGGTACTATCGCGTCGACAAGCCGATATCGCACATGAAGCTGAATATTATACTTCATCACTCTATGCCTTAAGCCACCAATTAGCAAAAACTCGGGGAAGTCAGCAATTGCTTGAGATCGGTACAAAATACATTGCAGATACTTTTGATTGCAAAGCGACTATTTTACTCACCAAAGAGGATAATCCCCCCCTGAGTGACAAAGAAAAAGGCATTGCACAATGGGTATATGATTTAAAGAAAAATGCAGGTTGGGGTACGCACACGTTATCTTATTTAGATGCACTCTATGTACCCATGATCGCCTCACAAAGTGTCGTCGGTGTACTGCGTGTTTATCCGCATCATCGAGATCATTTTTACACCCCAGATCAAATGCGTCTACTCGAATCCTTTGCCCACCAAATTGCCTTAGCATTTGAGGTCGACAGATTAGCCACACCGTCATTTTAGGCTACCCATTATAAACGACGCTCATTCACTCCAGCGTTTGGATTAAGAATAAAACTCACCGCACCCGTCTCTGCCGTATTGTAGACTAGCGCCCCGCGCGTAGTATAACGGGACACTATAATTTTATTTGGAAAATGAAAACGATTTAAATGTCCGGTTGAAAATATGACATGTGCAGGTTTTGTTGCTTGAACAAACGGTAAACTACTTGAGGTGCGAGATCCATGGTGAGGCGCCAATAATACATTGGTTTTAAGCGCAGGCAATGCATGCTCTAGCAGCCACTCCTCGCCTTGTTTTTCGATATCCCCTGTGAGTAAAGCGCTATATGCACCGGTAGTTATTTTTAATACGCAGGAGCTATCATTACTGGTCAAATTTATCTGCCTCGGTGGATATAAAAATTCAAATGACACATCTCCCCATTGCCAACTTTGACCCCTTAAACAGTGCTTCGTATTTGGAATACCCGTAATGTCTTCGCCACTTATGATCGTTTCGATAGGGATTTGTTCAATTAAGTATTGGGCCCCACCCGTATGATCCAAATTATCATGACTCAAAATCATCATATCGAGCGCTTTAATGCCTTGATGACGTAAAAAGGGTAAGATGACCGCCTCACCCAAATCAAAGTTATCAAAGCGCATTCCAGCATCGTAAAGCAGCACACCGTCTGCTGTTTGCACCAGCACCGCTAATCCTTGGCCAACATCTAAAACCGTTAACCATACCTCACCGGTGTTAGGCTTAGGCGCTCGCACCAAAAGTAAAGTACTCAATAACAACACACCTAGAATTTTTCCAGGCACAAAACGAGGTAATAGTACTATTATACAGCCTAAAACGATCACGCTAGCGACCCGAAAAGAGCTGATGGTATAAAATTGTGCACTCCACGGCCAGCTTGCAAGCCCTGTTAAAAACCATTCTAAATAGTTAAGCGCGCTTTCAGCCAGTAACCAAAATAAAGTAGCTAATCTTATATCTATAAAACTTGCGATTACACCTAACAATGTAAAAGGGACAACAAAAAAACTGGCCCAAGGAATGGCTATTAAATTCGCTAAAGGAGAAACCCAAGAGATTTGCTGAAAATAAAATAGTACGAGTGGCATAAGTCCTAATGACATATAGCCTTGAATCGTTAGCGTTTTGCACCATTTCGGTGCTTGTTGTTGGCCCAAAAAAATCAATAAACCCACAGCAAGAAAAGACAACCAAAAGCTTGCACTAAATATGGCGTAAGGGTCCCAGACTAAAACGATGATCCCTGCAAAAATTAATATATGACTGCTTTTAAATTGATAGCGGGTAATTTTGCAACACATCAATACCATAATCATGATGACGGCGCGTTGCGTCGGGATGGCAAAACCGGCCAGCGCCGCGTAGCCGATTGCGGCAATCATCGCAGTACAGGCTGCCACCACAGGTGCAGGGACGATTAACGGCAAGCGCAGGACTTGCGCCCAGAGTTTACGCGTAAGAAAAAACACCAATCCACTGACTAGGCCGATATGTAATCCTGAGATGGCTAATAAATGACTGGTTCCTGTTTTTTGCAATAACTGCCACGCTTCATCACTCATGGTATCGCGGATCCCTACGGCTAAACCTTTAATCAATGCTGCGGCCGGACGTTCATCTAAACTGTGATCAATTTGTTGTGCGATGTCTTGCCTAATCGTACGTGATACCTTAGGAGAAAATACTATTTTGTTGTCACCACGCGTATCAATATACCCTTTCGCATGAATACGTTTTAAAAATAAAAAGCGCTCATAATTAAATCCACCCGGATTCTTATAATTGCGCGGGCGCTTTAAACGGACACTAAGCTGCCAGATTTGACCTTTTTTAATTTCCGGGGCATAACGGTACCAATCGAGTTGGAGTTGTCCAAATTCTTGACTGTCAAATTGAAATGAAAGACTATGGTCTTTAATAATAGGATCCGTTTTTACTACGCCCTGAATAGTGACGGTCTTTCCTTCCAGGGCCTCAGGAAATGGGTTCTCAAATTGCCAAAGTAGTTGTAACCCCGTCCATAACATGAGTAAAACAAGAATAAATAAATACTTTTTTCCAAAGCCATAGCGCATCACAATCCACCTGAGTGACTGGTTTCTTGGCTATTGGAATGGTGTTATTATTTTTGGCTACTTTAGCATAGTTAATGGCTATTAATGAATAGTTAATTGCGAAACTATTTCTGCATGCGAGGAAGAAACATTTCCCTTTATAAAGCTGAATACACCCATAGTCTATAAAGGAGGTTGGCCGCAGAAGCAAAGAGATCGATAAGGTTACCCCCTTTGTAAAGGGGTCGGCCGCTCAAGACGGGGGGATTTTAGTGATCTTAATGCACACAATGAATTTTATTATAGATGATCACTTAC
>Ga0206861_1082_pt1 | contig 18103 bp, 18 predicted proteins | sample Alteio_BWOrgCont_45_FD_152617 | JGI IMG/M metagenome (GOLD analysis project Ga0206861, IMG submission 152617) | Enriched cells from forest soil in Barre Woods Harvard Forest LTER site, Petersham, Massachusetts, United States -... | ecosystem: Environmental > Terrestrial > Soil > Temperate forest >... | reverse complement strand
TTTCATCCCTTCTCGGAAAACTTCCAAGGAGTAGCCATGGCAACTTCCGGAGCAGATCCCAAAGGAAATGACATCCCCGTCGATGACCCCGAATACCTTACCGCTACCCAACTTGCAAAGAAGCTGAATGTGGGTTTAAGATGGGTAGAAAAGCAAACCCAAGCGAGGCGCATTCCAGGTCAAATAAAAATTGGACGGTACTGGCGATACCGGCGAGTGGACGTTGAAAAACGGCTTCTACAGTCGGATCAGTTTTTGGTTGAAAGGGTTCCAATAAGAAAAACACGGTTCGAGCCCAATTACGACCTAAGATTTACGACACGTTTTGAGAAAAAGCCTTTCTCGTGATTTTTTGGGTGAGGAGCCTTTTCATCAACAAACTGTTGGACGGTCTAGGGGGCTGCTAGATCCTGTTATTCTCCAAGTCGTGCAGTAATTACCAACTCCTACCCCCGGAAACCTTCCAAAGGCTTCCAGCAGCCCCAGGAACCCCAGCTTTGCCCTGATTTTGGAAATGGTATGCCGAAATGGATCGTAGGAGAAATTTTCTAGAAATACATCCCAAGGAACCTTACCGAATGCCAAATGAGCTGAGTAAGACAGAGAATTCAAATGATACTGCGCTTACGAAAGAAATCTTAGCGACCAACGCTTGCCTTCCAATTCTTAAAGCATCGGTGGAAGAGCTAAACAAGCTCGATGACAAAAAACAAAGGCATGATGTTCTTTACTCCTTGATATTTCGCATGCTTGAGTTAACTGAATCAGCATTATTACTCGCCAAGGTCAAACATTTTAAAAGCATCGAGATCTTAGCACGCTCCATATTTGAATCTTATGTACATGCGCTCATTTTGATTGAAAACCCAGCGGGATGCCTACATTATGTTCTGTTTGAATTGATAAATGAAAAGAAGATTTTCGAAAATGAAAAGGCACGCGCAATAAAAGAGGGTTTGAATAATCCAGGATCACAAAATAACCTAAATCATTCAAACAGTGGAATCGCCAATATGGATTCAGGCATTGCTATGATGAACGCGTGGGGAATAAAACAAGAGAGCTTTAAGACAGAATCTGGCAAGTCAAAAAAGTTTAAATCATGGTATGAAAATTTATTCAAATCAGAAATAACCTTGAAAACGCTATCGAGTAAAGCAGGAGCCGAAAATTTCTATGGCATCTGCTATAAATTGTGGTCACAGGGAATCCATGGTACCGCAGTATCAAAAGGATCAAAGCTGATTTCCAGCCCCCAAGGGCACAAATTTACCCACCTATCTCAAGAACTTCAGGGGGAAAACGCAAAAGAGACGATTTCTCTAATCCGCGGGTTCATTATAACAACCGTTCTCAAGGCTAATCAAAAATTCTATTGCCAAAATTTTGACCCCCTAGGAGAACAACTCTTGGGAATCCTGAATAAGCTTGGAATAAATGGATACAACATGCCGATCAAATAGTTCTGGAATCAGGAACAATTACTTGACAACTCGTTCCACCATCAAACCTTTCGCATTTATAACCTTATTATTTAAATCGTTAGAAAAATACATCCCATCAGAAAAAAGACAAAACCGAATAACCTGATTAATAGGTCTGTCATCTGCAAGACCTAGCGGTTTGGTTTTAGGGTTAAGGTAAGCGTACTTAGCAAGCATCTTACCCCAATCTTTTCCCTTTTTTAAAGTTCTCGTTTTTGGATAAACCGTGTGCAGTTTTTTAAAACAATCATTTCCGGACTTAATGCCAGAAAATTTTGAACTGTCAATTCGAATTTTAAAGTTATTGCTAACAATCTTACATAGCTCGTCAATGCTGAAATTTCCTAACTCAAAATCCGGATCTCCGATAAAATATTGTCCCATAAACTCGGTCTTTTTTGCGGCATCACGAACAATGCGAACATTGTCTCCAACATCGCCATCTAGAACTATTAAACTGTAAAGACTGGAATGTCTGTCGTTCCTAAGACTCTCTCTAAAAGCGAGCCCCTTACCCCCTTTTTCAGCAAAAGCTCCTTTTAAATCAATAATTTCAACAAATTCAAACTTCTTTAATAATTCGGTGAAGCACCCAAATTCCGTTTCTCCTTCAACATATATCCTTGCCCGCAGACTAAAGTCTAAGCCAAATCCACGGACAAATTTTAGCTTCGCGCTCCTATTGCCTTCAAGAATCTTCCGCGATCCGCGAAAACGTGTGAAATAAGCATCGGTAAAATTCCCATGCTCTCGAAATATCTCTTCTTGTAGGTCTACACCTTTATCCTGAGCCAGATATCGTATGCATTGCGCAACCTCCCGCGCGATGATTGCCGCCCCTAATTTTCCGTTTACATCTCTTATTTCATTCGGCTTCATCAATGTTATTAGGGTTTTCAATTCCTTATTTTCATAAAGCCTATCTGAAATAAAACAGGCAAAATCATGTATGTTAACCCAATCTTCTTTTTCCAATCCGTCGGTAAGAGCTTTGACTCCCTTAAAAATCTTATTAGTTTCCGTTTTGAACCCTTTTAAAGCTCCTTCTAGCCCAAGACCTCGGAAAGTCCAATAATTATGAAGATGAAAGGAACCAGATATTCTTCGCGTATAAATTGGTTCAAGAACAATTGCTAGATCAACTAAACTCCTAACCCAATTGGGGTCCATACTTCCAAATTTCGTGTCGTCTATTTTCCGAGCATGCTGCAAATTTCTTCGTTTGTGCCTTTTACTTCTCCACCAACTTAAAAGAGCGAATTGAAGTGAGCTGCTTATCTGACCGCAATTAAAAGCCTCAAGTATTCTATAGGGATGAAAGAAATGCTTCTTAAGCGTTCTTTTTGAAGAAACTATACTTTTATTGAAAAGCTCAATCCTCTTATTGTTCTCACGGTAACAAGGTTTTAATAAACCTCTTTTTATACTTGAAAGGATCTCCCTTATGTGGGTAAACGGGATATCATTTTTTTCAATAAACTCGAAGAACTTTTCGGCTGCAAGAGACTCCCGTTGATTCAGAGACATTTCAATAATTTTGAGACGGAGCTTTTTGAATTTCTCCGACTCAGTAATTGCGCACAATTTCTTAAAAGCGATTTCTCTGGGATTTTCGCGAACGGCAGGCATCCGGTTTAACATTCCATTTTAAAGGATAGCCCCATTATTTTTTGCCTTTAGGGAACCATCACTACGCCATTATTGGATGGGAAATTTTTTGTTGCGTAAATGAAGTCGTTGTACCAATTACAAATTCCTCCCGTGACGTGTCGTGTTTTATTAATTGATTTCGAAAATTCCGCTTTAGATTTTATCCCCTTAAGGATTAAGAAAAATTGAAATAGACTAAACCATCTAATATTATTATGGTTATAATTAACCTGATATAATTGAAATGAAGGGTCCTTAAAATGATGAGCCAATTCATTCAAATACCCGTTGATCTCGTTTAATATTTTTTGGTTATCAGACGTATCCTCTTCTGAAGAAACGACGAGCTTCTGACCTATCATTAACTGGAACATTTTCTTGTAAAAAAACTCATCCTGAAGGGACCAATAATCAAGCATCGTTAGGGCTGTCCGTTCAACCTTTCTCCCATTAAGATGGAGTTCTTTTCCTGAAGAAAACGTGATTTTACCATATTTACGCAAAACAAGCTCATGCCTTCCTAATTGGGCTTGAGCAGCGAAAAAGCTTTTCGCAAGATCTTGAACAACTTCGGAACTTATGCCTGTATAGGATTTGCGCGTTAAAACTTTCTTTTTCGCCTCAACGAAATATATTACGCCCTCAGTTTCAATGACTATATCACATTCACCTTCTTCGGCTTTTATTCCAAGCTCATTTCGCATTTGCTTGGTAATCGAGTATTTTTGGCTGCTTTGGCAATCGACCCCACACTTTGTCAATTCACTTTTCAAAACGTCCTCGAGCACACCTCCAAGTTCATCATCAATATTAATTGTAATATGATTTTGTTTTTTGAGTCTCCTAAGTACTGCAAGGGCAGATTCTAAGAATCCAATCCCCATAAGTGGTCTTGAAATTAAGAAATATTTGTTTTTACTTCGAATAAGGGGCTTTAAGAAAAAATTGAGTGAACTCAGGTCTTCCATCGAATTAAGCCCAGCATTCAACCCTCCCGGAACATGTGATATTTCTATTAAAATGTTTTCAAGCACGAGTTTCGAAATCTGGATCTCTTTATTCGAGTAAATCTCTTCAAGAGAAAATTCTGTTATTGAAGTATCTCCGGATATAAAATTAATTGCCCTCATAACACTTTCAAATTCTTTAAGAGACCATCCCATCACTTCTTTTACTTTAGATTCGTCAAATTTGGCGACAACGTACGAAACAAGCTTCTCAACGTCAGAAAATGAATACTGCGGGAATCCGGAAAACCAATCGTATCTGACGTATTTAGCTATGATTTCAATAATGTTGGTTCTATAATCAATCGTAAGATATTCATACCCAGAAAATTGCTGTATGCCCAATATTTGCAAGTAAGCTTTGGACAACTCGAACACCTCCTTGATTTTAGGTTCCAAATTATTCAGCTTATTCTTCGGGAAAAAGGATTTCATTGAAAGCGCGAGCAAATACCCATATGGAATCTGAGCTTCCACTAACCGCATTCCTGTAATATCCGAGTCTCTTCCTATTAAAAAACGATTAAACTCTGCGTTAAATTTACCTCTCAAATTTTCAAATACTTTATCTATCACATTTTTTCCCCCAACCGATCCGATTAATGAATTTATTCTATTTATTAATTTATTTGACTGATCCTCCTCGATATAAATTAATCCATCCACAGAGCTGGCTGTAATATCATTCTTGGACAAATAATTTAGCGCATTTACAATGGCTCTTTCTCTGGCATGCCCACTAAAATGACTATACGTATTGAGTCCGCAATATATATTCGCCAATCGGATTGCTTCTACCCATTTAACTTTTGAACCAAAGGACACCATTTTAATCTGTCGCGTTGCATCTCTGATTACCGATAAAACATTGTAAACGCTTATAGGTACCCTCTCGCTTAAATGATCTATAGCTATTTGGTTTAATACTTTATTGATTTCCTTATCGTCTTCTAAATCATTCGCGTCTAATGTCTTTGAAATCAGGGCATATAAATGCTTTCCTACTTCATGCTTTGATTGCGAATTCTCATTGAAATGATACCCAACGTCCTTCGCTACAGAAACAAAATCATGATCTGTTCCCGCTTCGGGATAGTCCTGTTTTGATTCTTCAAGTAAAGAATAAAATGTTTCCGTGTTACTCATATTCAGACCCAAACCGCGGCTATTTGAATCAATGGCTTAAGTTGCACCCATGATTACCGAAACCTCAAAGGAAAAGTTTTTGATGATAAAGACATCCTATGGAAACCATCAACATCACCGCCCCGATGAGAAATGCAAAAATTTGAGTACAAAACAACATCCATGTCCATTTTCCAAGATGATTTGCAATATGCCGTAACCGAGGTAATTCTACCGAATTGTCGCCAGATTCTCGCAGTTTTATAACTCTGACGGTAAAACGAAAATCGTAAAGCCGTGTCACTGTTACCATAACACTTAGGAGAAGAGAAAACAAAAAGGCTATGACTGCTAGAACAAATAGACGTGCGCCAAGGAGATTAAATGACGCATGCTCAAGTAATGAACCGCAATATGCAATCGCTCCGGAGGACAATCCGAAAACGAGTGCAATAGCCGATCCAAGGGCATCTCTACGTGTCTTCTCCCATCGTATAAGAGAATCCGGCATAAAGCTCCCCTCTCAGTTTAAACTGTCTATACAGCGACCTTCGCAAGCTTAGCCATTAATTGCCGGAGTTCTTTTCTTTTAGTTTGGATCTCAGCTACGACTTTGTCAAACTCGTGCTCTCCGACCTTCAGAGACTTGGCAATCTTGGAGATAGCTCCCTTATTCGTGCTTCCTTTGGGTCTGCCACGCTTGCCTGTGCCTTTAACAGCCTTCACGGCAGACTTTACAACCTTGTTGAGCTGAACCCCTTCTTTCTTGATCCACGCCTTCAAAGTCAGAAATGTCACCCCAAATTCTTTTACGGCTTTCGAGAGGCTTCCTCTTTGAGGATTGTTTTTAATAAAGGTCAGAATTCGCTGCTTTTCGGAGTCAGAATAGCGTTTGCCAAGCACCTTCGCCTTTTGGGCGGCTTTCTTTACCTTCTTAGCTTTACGTGCTTTTTTCACAATAGCCTTCTTTCTGGCAGGTTTAATTGCCGTGGTTGAAGTGGCAGTTATTTCTGAAGTAGGTCCAACAGTTTCGTTTTCCATGGTAGATCTCCTTTATCTAGCAAGAAAAGTAAATACAAATTTGATTATGTATCAAAATTTCCACTCATGAATGAGCTTAAGTATGTTCCAGTTAAAACACTTTTAATAAATTTTTTACTCGCTTCTGTTAAACCGTTCAAGATGCCGATATTTTCATTAAAAATAGCCCAACTTTCCCTTGGTATTAGCTCCTCGATATCGCCTTGTTTATGAAATCCCTCTTTAACTTTTTCAATGAATTCATTTGCCCTACCAGGATAATTTTCTATGAATCGCAAAAGATAAGTTGAATGATGTCCTTCGGATTGGACCTGATGCCATCTTGAAATCATGTCTAAAGGAGCATCTGTGACATTTCTATCCAATAGATCTCTAGGGTTATACCCTTCGTCATAAAAAATATCCACACACTTTTTATCAAACAAATATTTTACTTCTATTAATTGCGTTTCACTTAAAAAGTGAGGGTTTTTTCTTCTTTTCTCATCCTTTGTGAACAAATAAAATACAAGTATTGAGAAATACTTATGGGAAACGTCTTCGTTAAGTATGTTTGTTATAAAATCTAACATTTCGTCCGAGCCATTTAATTTTCTCTCTGTATAACTCCATACCGAAACCGATGCTATATCTCTACCCATTCCAGCATCATCCAAATTTTTAACCAATCTTCCAAGAGCGACTAACAACTTGTAAGATTGAGGTCTTTCAAGTTTATCGATTAAATAGCTAGTATTGATGATTATCAACTCTCGAATATCGGCTCTTGTATCGTCATTCCAATCATTAAGCAACAATTTATACGTTTCATCAATCGCATTCAGAGGATAATCAAGTGTATCTCGAATTAGGTTTTGACCTTGAACAGTTCCAATTTTAGGCAATTTATCTCTTATAAAATAGTTTTGAAAATATAAATCTTTGCGAACACGTCTCTCAGCCGCACGATACTCATCCGTAAAATATCCTTCCGGTGTGGGATCTATAAACAGACTTATAACAACGTCCTTCTCATCATTACTTATTCCTTTTTCCTTTCCAAGAGCCTCTCTGATTTCTTTTGCTCTATCCTCTTCTTTCATTTTTATCTTTTTCCGATTACCAGTAGCCCAACCTGCGCTGCCAATAAATTTCGGCTCGATTAAAATCCGTCTATTTTGTGAAATCCAACTAAATAATTTTGGGTTGCCAGCTTGAATCGACGAAAGGAGTATAAGGTCATAGATAAATATGGAATTGGCTGGAGTCTTGAGCTTTTGATCAAGATGCCTTCCCATGAGTTTAATTTTCCTTGGCGTATTCAAAATCGTTTCCAAAAGGTCAAAGAGCAATAGAGTTATGCTTGATGTTTCTAAATACTTTAACTCTAAAGGATCTAAAATGTCCTTGTTTATTTCGAATACCCGGTTAATTATCTTGTAAAGATATTCAAGCCATTTCTCTCCATTCAATGGCGGCAATACTATTGAATAAGTTATGTATCGCTCTAAACTGCTCTCATCTTTGGTGAACATGATTAATCGAGGTTTGAAATTAGGTGTGGATTATAATTTTGAAAAATTTCGTTTACAGAAGCAGAGATTAGGATCCTTACATTTTTAAATGGCTCCATTGCTACTACCATTTGAAAAAATAAATGCCTTTTTCTTATACTACAACGATCTATGTCATCAACTATAATTAATATTTTTTCATTTAACTCGTCTAAATAATTATCGAGCATTTTTTGTATAGAATTAAAATCTATGCAGGGAGTCAAAAAATCTATCAAATTTCCAATCTCAAGGTTTATAAGCGGGACATTTGTTGACACTCCGTACGCAATTTTCGTGAGTTTTTTCGAAAAACTATTAGCTCCGGGTAACGAGTATTTTTTATCCAAGGGCATTATTGCAGCCTCAAAAAAATTCCTTACCATTTCTTTTTCGTCAGCGTACCGGTACGGTTCAAAAGTTTGAATGTGAATGTCTGGTCGCTCTTCTGCCAGTCGATTTTTTGACAAATTAATACATGACGACTTTCCTGTACCATTTTGCCCATACACCGCGACGACAACTCCCCTTTTTTCCCATGTTGACGTAACGGCTGAAATAATTTCATCAACAGCCTTGCTCATTCCTAACAAATCTTCGTCTTCATATTCTATAGGGTTATCACTTAATGAAAGTTGACTGTCGTCGCTACCTACGATGATTGAATCTTTTTTTGAGTTCCCTATAATTGAAAAAAACAAAGCCAGTAGAGCAATAAGTAATGTCAAAACAACTTCTAAGCACATATAGTAAAAGAAAACGAAATAAATTATAGCGATATAAAAACCGATGACATTCCCTTGATAAAGACTCCAATATTTGCATGGAGTGTTCCATGATTTAACTATGAAAGGAATTGTCCTGTTGAAAACAAACCACGCTACTATAAAAATAGAGGAGGTTTCGAACAACCGCAAAATCCAAAAAGGGATCGGCGGTGGGGACTTAACAAAAAAGTCGATGCCAAAGGATGAGTATCTAAATAACAATAGTGAAATTGAAAATGCCAATACTGTTGAGAGAATGAATTTTATTTTGTTCATCTAACTTCCGTATTTAATGCAGACATTCCTCATGCCGTATTTTTTTTAAACATTCCAGTCTCTTCTAAATTTATTCCACGCTAATAATTTTTCACCATTTGAAGGTGTATTCTCGTCATTTTTGATTACAATATTTAATGCAATATTTCCTAGCCTTCTTTGATATTTCCATTCACTCCACAATCCGATTAATGTTATCGAAATACCAACAAGAAATGAGCAACACTTCTTTTCTCCGCTTGATATCAAATTAAAAATTCCGTATCCTATTGAAAATAATCCCGTTGTATAAAACATAATTATTGAAGATCGCCAAGTATTGTAACTTCCTTTAAATTCGTTTTTATGTATTTCCTGAAAGTATTCCCAACAATCATTCACAGTTAACCAATTGAAATAATTTAGCGGATTTTGGGGAACATTCCTCATGCACCTCTTTCCTAATAATGGATCAATAATATATTTTTGAATGAACTCATAAATTACTGTTCTGAAGATAAAGTAAGAAAAAACCCCTACGAGAAGGGAGGTCGCCAAAAAGAGTTCCCATTGCATGTCTTTGAATAACTCGGATACTGCGTCATATTTAATTTCGAATTTCCATAACCACAGATTTATGTAAATCCCTGTTATTAAATATTTGATCCAAGTACCTATATTAAAGTCACCCATTGTTTTCCGCCTTTAATTTGGTGTGAAATCGAATTTTACGGTTCCACGGTCAGTTTCCACTTCAACCAATATCGGCTCTACGTCCATTGGCTTAAATTCATCGCCTACCACATCGCCGAATGCTTTGTATCCTAGGTTCATCGATCCACCCATTTGAAGATCATCTAATCCAGGAATCTTACATTCATCATTTAAAGCCAGAATTTTTGCTCCATAGGTATCGTCCTCCGGAGAGTATCGTGGAAATCGAGAACCGAAACTCACTTTATAATGTGAAATATTCAACTTGATCAAGTCACCTTGCCTGAAAAAATTACAGAACCCGTAAAGATGGTATCTATGGTTAACGATTATATCTGAAATTTTGATTGGATTTGGATCGGAAGAGACGATGCGAATGTATGGGTTTTCAAAGCCATCCCTTAGAACTGCAACATGAATTTGTGGAGCTGCCATTGCAACATCATCATTTTGACGAGATATTGGAATTTGCTTGTGCGACCTGTAAATAAATAGGGCAAGAATACAGATCAAAATTAAAATTAAGAGGTTTTTCATATTTTATTTCCTTCCATGTCCACAAACGGAAAGAGCGCCAACAATGCGATCTATGGTAGCGCGTTCATAGACTTATTTCAAGCTGTATCATGGAATTTTTTTAAGGAAACCAAATCCGAAATGGATTTACAAGGAATGGGTCTAAATTTGAGGTATTTCGGAAACTAAAACCTATTCAGTTCCTCCCCTACCCTTTTAATAACCTCTACCCCGTACTGACTCAAGTTTAAATCCTCATCAACTATCCCCATCTGATATAAGGCATCGTAGACGGTTTTAAACCTGTTTCTAAACTCTTCCGGAATGTTCTCGGGAATGTATTTGCCGGCAGTCTTGAAGCATTCGTTCAATAGGTGTGGACTTGCATCGAGAACCAGCTGAACACCCAATTCGAAAATGATTGGCTTCAACAGGTCAGCTTGGAGCTGGGCGGGGAATTGGTTCACAAATAACCCATCCTAAGGCATATAGATAATCTGCTTTTCTAAGACTCCGGTAATGTGCTGTTGGATATCAAAGAGGGTCATACGGGCAATGTAAAGACCACTTGAGGTTTGTTCTGAAGCTCCGTTCCAAGTGACTTCATTTACCCCATGTCCTAAAACTTGTGACCACACCATCCGTCCCCGGATATCCATCAGAGTGATCTTTGCGGAGGATGATCCGGAAGGCAAGCTGAAAAGAGTTGAGGAACCTATTGAACGAATGGCGTAGGATTGGATTGGATTTAAAGATATTGCCGATGGTCCCACCCCATTCACTTTCAATCTTCCTGGACTGCTCGTTGCAGCGACGGTAGAGGTGTTCAACGTACCAGTCACTATGACGGTATAAGAACCTGTATCGGAAACTGCTGCTGCTGAAATATTCAGGGTAGGAAAGGTTACTCCGGAGAGCGTTCCGCCATTGGTCAAATTCACTCCATTTTTTTGCCATTGATAACTCAATACGCCTGCTCCAGAGGCAGCCACTGTGAAGCTGACTGGAGAACTAGACATCACGGAGGTGTCCCGAGGCTGGGAAGATATTGATGGAGGAGGATCTAGCGTGAGTGTGGTTGACATACTGGTTATGCTGCCGAGTGAATTACTAACGGATACTTCATAGCTCCCGCTGGCATCTGCGGAAGAAACATTGACCAATGATAATGTATCCGTTAATGCCGAAACCGTGTCCTTTTTCAATTGATCTGTTGTTGAACCTTGAATGTAAAGCCATGTGTAAACAAGAGGAACTGTACCCGTGGCTGTTATCCCGAATTTTGCCTGTGTTCCTAAATAATCGGTTTGATTCTGAGGATTTGAAACAATCGCTGGAGCGGTATTCACCCGCAATCTCCCCGCATTGCTTAGCGTTGTTGTCGTGGTACCGTTTAGTGTGTTAGTCACTATCACCGAGTAGGAGCCAGTATCGGTGATTGCAACCCCGGAGTTACTCAGGGTTGCTGAGGTTGCTCCAGCAATCTTACCACCATTGGTCAAAGTGGTTCCGTTCTTCTGCCATTGGTAGGTCAATGTTCCAGTTCCGGTAGCCGCCACCGTGAAACTTGCAGGAGAACCCGATGCTACTGTGGTATCGTGCGGTTGAATGGATATTGCTGGAGGCGTATTTATTGTCAGTATAGCGGATAAACTGGTTGCGCTTCCAGCCACGTTGCTCATCATAGTCTTGTAAGAACCTGTATCCGACAATGGAATGTTCATCAGAACTAACGTATCCGACAACGAAGACAGGGTGTCCTTTCTCAGGGTATCTGTGGCAGTACCATGGGTATGAATCCAAGTGTAAACCAGAGGAGATATGACAGTTACCGATACACCAAATTTCACTTGCGATCCAAGAATCGCCGTTTGGCTAAGAGGATTTGAGGCAAGTGCCGGAGATGAAACAACAGTGATGTTAAGTGAAGTTGTGGTGGAACCTACATCATTGCTTGCAGTGACAACATAATTTGAAGCCGCCGTTGCCGAAGTGGGTTTCCCTGAAATTATGCCTGTGGTAGTATTTAAAGTCAGACCCGCTGGCAGCGAAGGTGTAACTGAATAACTGGTCGCAATGCCAGTTACTGAAGGCTGGTTGTTCACTATGGTGTTGCCAACGCTGTAGACAACCGAATCAAGCGTGTATGAAAGCCCAGACGGAATCGTGGTAGGCGATATCAGAATCGTTGCCGCACTTCCTACCGCCACAATTTGATTTCCAGTGGATATTGCGGAATTAATGGATTGAGTCGTCCCAGAATTTCTTGCTGTCCACGTTATACCATCTGGCGAGGTCTGGATAACGCCATTCCCTCCAACGGCTACCAATTGACTTCCTGTCCATGTTACCGAATTTAAGGGATATGGCGTTTGATTAGTTCGGGAAGTCCAGGTTACTCCATCAGCCGATGTAAAAACTTTTCCACCCTGCCCAACTGCGACCAGTTGACTGTTCGTCCATGCTACAGATAACATACCGTAGGTAATTCCGGAGTTCTGTTTAGTCCAAGTTATACCATCGGGAGAAGTTATGACGATGCCGCTTCCATTTCCTCCAACAGCCACCAGTTGGCTCCCTGTCCAAACTACCGAAGTCAAATAAGTGGCTGTTCCCGCTGATTGACTTGTCCAAGTCACACCGTCAGGAGAAGTAAGGATTATTCCTGCACCCGCAGTTCCATTGTATCCAACCGCAACGAGTTGACTACCAGTCCAAACTACGGAATATAGTGGGTTCTCCGAACCAATAATACCTGATGACCGAGTTGTCCAAGCAACCCCATCAGGCGATGTTAATATCTGGGGACTACCGGAATTGCTTTGTCCTACTGCAACCAGCTGACTTCCTGTCCAAGCTACGGAATACAATTGAAATGTCATTGTTCCCGATATTCGCGTTGTCCATGTCACACCGTCCGGCGAGGTCAAAATCGACGCACCTTCAGTAGAATCATTGAATCCCACTGCGACCAATTGACTACCGGTCCACGTTACGGAATACAATTGATTTGTTGTAGTTCCCGAGGTCCGTGCTGTCCACACTGATTGAGCATTGATTCCAGAAACCAGACACAAAGCGGCTAAACAAACCAAGGATGCCATTTTGAATTTCACTGTTTAGACCTCTCTCTAAAGACATACCGCGTTTTTGAATAAATTCAGCCAAAGGTAGTATTAATACTATCATGCGTTAAAGGCTGGCTTTTGACCTTTCAACAGGTCATGGAAAAGCTCACCGATGCCGAAAAGAAAGAGATTCTGGAGCCCTTTGGGAAACGGCTGGAAGCTCTTATCTATGAGCGATTCAAGACAAAGGAAAAGTTTCTTCGAGACACCGGCTTTTTTAAAGCCAACCTTCACCAGTTCATTAAAGGCGAAGTAGACCCCCAACTGACCACGCTTCATAGATTGGCGAATGCTATTGGAATTACCGTGGAAGAACTCGTAGGCGAGAAAAAGCTAAAGAAGACCAAAGCCAAGTAAGTCTGACGTTCCAGATTGAGCATTTCATTCAACCAACCGCCCCAACATTGTCCAGTATTTCGAAAGCCTTTTTAAGAGCTGTATCAAAGCTCCCCTTGTAATCCTCCCACGCATCCCTATTCGGGGAACCTGATGCGTTCACATGGCTGTCATAGGCATCTATAAGCCTCGATATGTGCTCTATTAACTCCCTTAGCGTTTTCTTGGTTTCCATCCACTCGCCCTTCCTTCTCATGGACATTGACCCAGCCTACAAAAGGTGGGATTTTTGATATCAAAGATATCCTATATATCCGTGATTTCAATGGCAAGGAGCCTACTATGACACCATTATGGCAAATCAAAAAAAGCAGGGAACCGCCCAAATCGGATTATTTTCGAGGATCTCACCCGAAGCCAAGAAGATGTTCGAGGATATCATCTACGCCTTGGACGTGAAAAGCCAAGAAGCAATAGAGACCGTGATCCAGTATTATTACGAGAAGGAGAAGGTGAAACCCCGACCCTCCAGAGCTAGGCTAGGAGCCGCAAAGCGGTAATATGAGAGATTTGTACGGAAGAGTTTTGGAGCAGTGCGATCTTTTTAAAAGAGGGCTAAGGGGAGAGACTCCACCTCTTCATCAAGATGTTGTGGATGGTATTTTTGAGGAAATATTGCGAGATTTAAAAGCTTTGGAAGATTTCGAATCCCCTATAAAAAATGTTGAGTGTAGAGAAATCACTAGGCAAGGAACGCTAACAAAGCGAATAGAAGGTTTTGTTGATGAGTATATCCTTCGCCTGGAAAGGTGCATAGAGAAAGGAAAGGAAGAAAAAGTCAAAGCGGAGGTCACGGAAATGCTAATTACACATTGCCGAAACCTTTCTATTTAAGTCTCAGTTTCTGATGTTTTAAACAAATTTAAAAATGGTGTTGATATGCTAAAAAGAATATGGTTGTGGTTTATATTACCCTTAGCAATACTTTTAATATTTCTGATTATAGTCGGTTCATTGATCCCTAAAGAATTTTATCAAGCTCATACTTATTATTCCTGTTCTCAAGATTATGACCATCATTGCTGTGGTATTTTTTCCTTTCTCATCTGTAAAATTACTTGGGGTGCCGTTTTTATAAAATGGCATAGCGATTTTTTCATAATGTTTTTTACTGGAATAATTGCATTCTATACAATTAGTTTGTGGTGGGAAGCTAAGACTTCCAGCGAAAAAGAGCTAAGGGCTTACATCTTCGTAAAAGACATGGGAATTATGAATGTTGCTAACCCAATTCAGCCCCCCGTTGGGATTCTTCCAGATGCACCGCCCGAAGGATACGCAGGAAGAATTGTTTTTCAAAACCAAGGACCATCCACTACTTATTCCATCAAGAACTTCGGGAAAACACCAGCCTATAAAGTTTCTCATTTAGCTGCTATTGATGTTCGGGAATACCCTTTGACTACTCCGCTTGAAACACCACATTCTAACGAACCTTGGACAACACCAATTCCTCCCGAAGGGATTACGACCAAAACTCTTAGGTATCCTAGCCCCCTTGATCCATCTCAGCTACAAGGCATTCAAAACGGTACTCTGGCTATTTATATATGGGGCAGGATCACCTACTTAGACGCATATAACAGATCCCATATTACTAACTATAGGCTCTTCCATAATAGCGTTGTCGGATACACAGGTATAAGCACTGATATGAGGCATTGTTCTCAAGGAAATGACGCAAACTGATGCTAAAACGTTTTGTCTCTTTAAAAAGAGGATGATCGCAATATGGATTTACGGTGTATGAAAATGACTTGGATGAGGAGTTGAGCCACGATATTACCCAATATGCAAAAGTGTGTAATGTAGGGCATGTGAGATATTATCATCATGGCAATAACGCTTCTTAGTCCTGTACTTGTTGATTAAGGGTAAGCCTTCAATTTCTTATCAAGGATCAACAACCATAAAGCCATCTGGTATTCCAGACTCATCGGGCGTTTTGCGTCAAACTTTGGATCTTTGCCGTCATTGTCTTCGGTAAACTTCTGGATTGCCATTGAGACGATGCTGAACATTACCCTATTTTCAAGGTCGGCGATATCTTCAAATTTTTTGTGAAGGATAGCGCTGTCAAGCTCGGCATCGACTTGATCTTTGGTCAACGGTGCAAATCCGCTAGATAGAAGCAAACTGGAACGGAGGTTCAACGTAGGATTGATCACCGCTTTCTTTTTATCAAGCTCTTCAATCCAGCTTATACCCTTATTTAAATCCCTGCTCTTGCCAGTGATTTCTTCGGGTTCTATCCCAAGTAGGAGCTTGGTCAGCATTGTGGACGTTGCCGCCATCTGATGGAAAATCCTCTTCATTACGCCAGCCTGTTGCTCAACGTCCATATCGGCAAAGAAATCCGCGAGGGAATTTTCAATTACCTCTATTGAATTACTCTGATCAAAGACAAATTGGAGAATTATTCCAGCGGTGTTGTTGTTCTGTGTATCCTCACGCCATTTTTTGATTTGGTCCTCTGATGCTGACATAAAAAACTCCTTTGGAAGGAGTTTATACAAAGGCTTCAAATGCCAAATTTTTGATCACTAGCGATTCGGGTAGCCCATTGATTTTCGGCTTCAATGGAAAATCCCTGAAATTCCCAATCCTAGTTAGGCTATTACACATATAGCAGACATACACGTCATACTTGTATGGCTCATAGTATAGCTTTCCATCTATTATTTCATAAATCTCTGGCTTGCAATAGCTGCCGACAAGGTCTAGTGCATGTAGCCTAGAGCATATGGAGCACGCCAGTGGGGCAGGCGGGCTATTATCCGGGGTGTTTACCTGAGTTTCCGTGTTTTCATTATTTATTGTTTCGAGCATTTTTATTTTTCCTTTCTGGTTATGCTTTTTATAAGATGAATTAAATATTTTTATTTTTCAAATATTTTTTTACTATATTGAAAAAATAATTATAGCGATTTGAAAGGATTATTTATTTCCTATTTGTCATCATTATATAGTGCACATGAAAAGTTTACATTCCCGGCTTAGCTTTCAAGAAATTGACGAATTTTTCAAATCTGGTCCTACCAGTTCCTTGGTTGATCCCATGGAAGCGGTCAACAGATTCCATCTGACCCGCTTGAAAGCAAAAATTGAGTTGATGGAGCAAGAAACCCGCCTGTGTGAAGAAATAGGCAGTGCTACGGTTGCCGAATATGGGTTCAGAGGGGGCAAAGAAGCCGTTTTTCAGCAGCTCCTAGCCCTTTATCACTATCGGCTTCGGAACCCTTATAAAGAGGGTGATAGGGCGGCTTTAGCTGAACAGGCAAAGCGGTTAGAAGTTCACAACCAGCAGATCCGCAATAACCCATTGAAAATAAAGCGTTTAAAACTTTGGGAATCCTCTTTAAAGCAGGGATCATCCAATCCCTCGGATGTATGCCACTGGCTTCAGTCCCAAGCCTACAGAGCTACACAGCATTTGGAAGATGTTGAGATCTCTATTCATAATCGCCGTGAGTGTGTTTGTTACAACAATGAATAAGTAGCCTCCCGAGTTGGTAAGCCCCCCTTGAATTTCAAAAAACGTACTTAGGGTAAAGTTTCTAAAAATCCCGAAAAACGCCATTTTTGAATTCCCCTTTTGAATTTTTTTGGGAAATTTTAAGCCCTAATATGCCGCCGATTCCCTGACTTAATATGGTATCCCCTTTCGGGGTTTCACTATGTCCGTAATTCATTTAAAGACAAATACTTATCCCGTATAAGCTTAGTTCTATTGGTCAAAACGTGCCAAAACCCCTTTGAAATCGATGGTTTTGACGAGTTTCAAAAATATTTTTTCTTTTCAAAATTTTTTTACTATATTAACGTCATGAAAGACATATTAACACATTATATTAATTACCAGTTTAATAAATTACTTAAGAATTTTATTGAATCTGTTTCTTTCTCCTTTCCCCCATTCTTTAAATCTGTTCCAAATAGCTATTCATTTATAAATCAGTTGGGTTATGTCTTTTAGATTATACCCTACTCAAATAGCACAGATGGAGGGTGATAAATTAAGTTACGCCTCCGAAATTCAAAGATTCCTAACGGATATCCATGGTTCAAATTCCGTTACCCTATTAAGAGCAATTTGGGGAAGTGCACCTAAAAACCAGAAAAGGGGAAGAACTAGAAAATCTTACTTCATTTACAGTAATTCTATAGAAAGTGATTTCAAATGGATTTACCAGTATAATTCCATTTCAAAATATGAGATTTTCTTCTCCATTAATCCTCACACTTATTCTAAAAAACTTCCTCCGAGATGCTTTGTCATAGACATGGATCTTGGAAGTAATGATGAGGGTGTTTTTAAATCCTCTTTAGATACAGCAACAGAAACCTGCACTAAGAACCATATTCCCTTTACTCATATGGTGAGAACCAGAAATGGATTCCACCTGTATTGGACAATTTCCGAAGACATTCCTTGTGAACTTTGGATAGCAGTCCAGAAGCATCTCATCTTGTTGTTTAACAGTGATA
>Ga0206861_1081_pt1 | contig 18330 bp, 24 predicted proteins | sample Alteio_BWOrgCont_45_FD_152617 | JGI IMG/M metagenome (GOLD analysis project Ga0206861, IMG submission 152617) | Enriched cells from forest soil in Barre Woods Harvard Forest LTER site, Petersham, Massachusetts, United States -... | ecosystem: Environmental > Terrestrial > Soil > Temperate forest >... | reverse complement strand
TGCGGGCACACTGTGAAACTGTCTCTTATCATCTGTTCCGGCAAAAACATGTACTACGTTAACACGAACATCCCAATCGGATGGGACAATAAGCTTAACGCCTCCAAATACAACGGTCATGTCAATAACCGCAGTATTGGTTAAATCGGCCTGCATAAAGTTAATTTCAGTGCCACCAAATATGTTAACTACCTCACCTTTGGTAAAGTTCTTCGATAATATTGCTTTACGTACACCCCAAAAAATAGCTATGCTCTCAAAAAAATCATTACTATCCATGTCGTTGCCACCACCGATATTGGTCCTAAAAGCCCATGAACCGGTACCACGCGGACGGACAATTAGCGAAAACCCAATGATTATTATAAGTATCGGCCAAAAATACCTTCCTATAGAAAAATCAATCCAACCTTGGTGCCTTGCCAGAAAATAAGCGCCAATAATAACAAGCCACAAGGGGGTTAGGCTTCTAAACTTCCTTTTAATAGCAATATAAATACCGAGCCAAATCAATAGTGCCGGCCAGGTAAATATCCAGCTATATATAGGGTAGCCCATGCGGCGAAGTAGCATCATCGAACCAGCTACCACTACAATAAAACCGATTAAAACTCTACCCGATCCACCCCTCGGTTGTGAACTACTTTCCATTAGTAAAAATTAATAACCGAGGATGTATTCGAACCTTATATCATCCACATAAAAATCGCCTTTGCCCACACACCAAGGGTAAATAGCCAACATATTTTCGGGCTTATTCACTGAATCATTAAAAGTAAATTCTAAATTAACTTGTTGCCATTCATTATGCTTAGGGGCAATTTCAGCCATATCTTTAGCCGTCCATAAAGAACTGGTATTGTCAGGCTTTCTAACTTCCATTACAAGCTTACCCACTGCCCTTGGAGTCATATAGGCCCAAAAACTAACTTTCACTTTTATGATCTTATCATCAGATATTTCACGAAACAATTGCTTGAATGTTATTCCAAAAGCATGCGCCGAATCATATTTATTAGAATACAGGCCCGAATGGGCATACCGTTTACTCAGATTTATAGGCACCCAGCCTTTAACGCTTTCCATGTCATTAAAATAAACCAATCCTTTTTGCTTGGGCACACTACAGGCAGCAAGTAAAACAATACATCCGTAAACTAGTTTTTTCATGTAAAATGGGTTATATAATTATCATGTAAATATCCACGCGTTGCTAAGATACATATTGAATAAATAGGTGTGCCACACAATTGCGGGAATAATATATAGGCATAGAACCGCATACTTTATTTTTCGGGGTAAATATTGTCCGAATAATACAAGCGGAACTGTCAGTATCAGCATGTACAGTCCAAGGTATTCAAACCTCCAGATATCGCCTGTATAACGAATATTTAGAAGTGATATGAATAAACCCGCTATCCCCAACAGCATTAACCCAGTCTTATATTTTACCGCAACCATTTCTAGTTTATCCGGCAATTGGAATAATATAATGTAGAAAAAAGGCACCGCCATTGTATATCTAAAAAAACCATTCAATACATTACCGCTGGTGAAAACAAAATAGCCAATTAAGGCAACCATATACATCATTGACACGTTGAACATATATCCTTTTATATATGCTTCATCACCTCCAAACAAAGACACCTTTTCTCTCTTTGCTTTTTTAAGCAAGTATTTCAAAGCAAGTACAATACAATATATAAGTGCAGGCAAAGCAAGGAAGAAAAGCGCAAAGAAGTTCATTCCAAACCCTTCAGTTGACCAATCAGATATCCTGTTCAAAAAGCCTGATTCTTTAGGCCAAAGTTCCCATGTATCAAAATAGGCCGTTAAACTGCCACTATAATAATACTGTATAGCCGTAACTACAAGCCAGCCCAATATTACAGGAGCAATATTTAGAATACTCTGCTTTACAAAGTGACGAAAATTGCGATGGCGGGAAAGATAAATAATATCAGTTCCTATAAATGATAGTATTAATACAACTACTGCCGGCCTGGTCATACTAAAACATAACATACCAATAAAATACACCCAGTAATTCTTACGGAACAAGCCCCAAAGAGCAAGAGCAAAAGTTAGTACAAATAAAGATTCGGCATAGGGAAGGTAGAAAACAATTGCTGAGGGTATTAACAAGGCTAAAATAAAAAAGAAAATATCCTGAGACTTGCGCTTCATAAATAACTGTGAAAGCAGAATGATGCCTAAGCCGAAGAAAAGGTAATTTACTAAGATAACATGGCTTGATCTTATCCCGGATAGTTTCCATATTATTGGGAAGAAAGGATAGAAAGCATACCTTGCAATATAATGGGGATCGACATCAGCATACAGTTTGTTTCTTATGGTAAGGTAATAAGCAGCATCCCAATTATAGGCATTGGTTTCAGTAACTTCATTATAAGGGTCACTTACTTTATATATAATATACCGCTTTGCAACACCTCCCCTTTCATAGTTGGTAGACACCATGCCGAGTGTGTTGTCATATATAGTCCTGTTCTGCAATAAACTAAATACGGCAGAGAACAATATATATACAGCTATAACTATGGAGAATTTCAGCAGTATTTTATGGAGCATAACGCTTTAAAGTCCCTTAAAAATAATAAAAAACTACGAACAACTATTTATTCATAATACTGAACATCTCTTCTCGTTTTGCACGCAACCCTTTCGATTGCCCGATCGCTGCCTCCAATACATCATTCTTCAGTGCTTCCATCGCTTCGGTTAAAAACTCGGCTACTGGAATTCCACCGTGTGTCTGAGTTTTATCTTCCCTTCTTTCATGCCCCAATTCGGTATCTACCGAAGGAGGTATAAGTTCAAATACTTTAATTGATGTAGCCCTTAACTGATAACGCAATGACATGGTAAATGAATGTATAGCAGCCTTAGTAGCACAATATATTGGCATAAATGCTATAGGGGCAAAAGCAAGTCCCGATGAAACATTGATAATAACGCCATCTTTCTTTGTTGCTAAATGGCTCGCAAACATAGATGCCAAATGTATTGTAGCAATGAAATTAGTTTCTACTTCTGAATATACCTTATCTAAATCAACAGGCTGAGTAAGATCAGCCATCAATTGTATACCTGCATTATTAATTAACACATTAGTTTCGGCATGATGCTGCAATATCCATTTGTACATATCCTCGCGTTGCGATGCAATTTCCACATCACATTCGTGAGTAATAATATCAGGATACTTTTCTTTTATTTGTTTCAACCTGTCTTTCCTGCGTCCACAAATAATAACCTTATTCTCTAATCGCAAAAACTCTTCAGCAAAAGCAAGCCCAATGCCTGATGTGCCTCCTGTAATTAATATGGTATTGTTACTTGTATTCATATAGTATATTTTATACAAAGCTATTTATAAAAACGAACTATATCCACACTCTGCCCTAAAAGAGAAAAGCCCCGCATTGCTGCGAGGCTTTTCAATAAATTTCAAAACTAAAAACTACTTAACCGCCTTGGCTAATGCAGCACCAGCTTTGAATTTTGCAACTTTCTTAGCAGCAATCTTGATTGCTTTGCCAGTTTGAGGATTCCTTCCGGTCCTAGCTGCTCTCTTAGAAACTTTGAAAGTACCGAAGCCGATTAAAGCAACGTGACCTCCGCCCTTAAGAGCTTTGGTTGTTTGATTCACAAAAGCATCAAGTGCCTTTACTGAATCAGCTTTGGTCAATTTGGTTTCTTTTGCGATTGCTTCTACTAATTCTGCCTTGTTCATATTAATTAAGGTTTAAGGTTAATAATGGCGTGAAGATATTACATTCTATCAATACCAACGCACGTTTCAGGCTAAAAAACAGTCAAATTGTTCATAAATAGGGCATTTTGTTAATAACCCACCCAAAAAGCGCCCATTTTGCAGGCTATTTATACCATGTCCACCTCTAATCACCAACAACCTCCCATGGTTCGATGCCACCAACTATAACGTTAAAGAGCGGATGAACATCACGAGAATCAACCGACTTCACCTGTCTGTATTGGGCTTCATCCCGTTTCTTCAACTTAGCAAGTAAGTGCTTAAACTCATAATCGAGCTGACCTTGGGTAACTTTAATTTTTATCGGCCTTTGTATTTTGGAGAATTTACTGCCATCAAAATTATATCCCCTGTGTTGTGCTTCCTTATATATATGTAGTAAATAAGTATTGATAGCATCAAGTGGCCTGCTGCATTCTTTAAATCTATTTAACTGAGGATGATTCTTATACCCTTTGGTTTTATCTTCCAGTACATGCTTCGCTAATAGGGCTTCGCGCCAAAGCGCAACAATTCCTTTCACATCTAAATACTTAGGATGCAAAGACCAAATACGCATAAAATAAATTTTATTATTCGAAGAAAACTACTTTGCCGGTTTCTAAGTCATGAAGCCCACCAACTATCTTAATTTGATTTGATTGTTCCATCTCTTTAAGAATAGGGCTTTGCAGCCTTATATTCTTAACTACATTATGCACATTATTAATAGTGACATTTTGTACAAAAATTTTATTCTTTCCGGTCCTTTCTGCCACAGTCTTGGTTTCCATTTCAATTGCCGGCTTTACTTTACTAAGCAAAGTAGTTACATGCCCCAACACAACATTATTACAAGCCCCTTCTATAGCACCGCAATTGGTATGTCCTAAAACCACAATTAATTTCGAACCGGCTATTTTACATGAAAACTCCATACTGCCCAGAATATCATCATTCAATATATTACCCGCTATACGTATACTAAATACATCTCCCAAGCCTTGATCAAAAATCAACTCAGCTGATGTGCGCGAATCAATACAGCTTAATATAGCAGCAAAAGGAAACTGACCAGACGAAGTTTCGTTAACCTGTTCAAGCAGGTTACGGTGAGCTTTTATATTATTAACAAATCTTTCGTTGCCCTCTTTAAGTACCTCTAGCGCTAAGTCTGGTGTCAATTTATCTCGTGTTTCTTTAGTATGCGTTCTCATTATGCTAATATACTAAGGTTTCTACTCTATTCGGCAGCTAATATACATAAGGTATACATATCGCAAAAACCATACCTTTTTGTTATTCGATAACAATATCATACTTATATAATAACCCTGCTATACCATTACTTGAAAACTTGGCCTTTTTCATTTTATTCAACTCAGGGTTAATTGCGTAATTATAAGATGTTCTGAAATCAGTACCTTCTAATACTGTTCTTTCAAATTTGGCCATTGTCAGGTCACAATTATCAAACAGGGCAGCGTTTAAATTACATTCTGTAAAATCAACTTCCTGCAAACTACAGTCTTTGAATCTTGTTTTCTTTAACCCCAATTTATAAAAGGAAGCAAGATTTAGCATACAATTTCCAAAGTCAACTGAAAATAAAAACGTATTACAATTATCGAAATGCAAGCCTAGTAGTTTACACCCAACAAATTTAACACCTTTAAGCCCTGTGTTATTTGTCTTAACCATACTCAGGTTGCAACTATTGAATTCACATTCTGAAAAATTTATACCAGATAGATCAGAACCGGAAAAATTACAACCTTTAAATATGCATCTCTCGTATTCTCCTTTTGCCAGTGCCTCAATTGCAAAATCAACTTTGTCAAATGTCTTATGTTCTATATATGTTTTGGTCATATTACTTTGCCTTATATTTATCATCTACCGCAATAGCGTCTTTCAATAATAGTTTAATTTCTTTTTCACTTATCTCGTCAACATATTTAATTATTCGGTAGTATATTTTTTTATTATTACCACTCTTTATATAGCCATTTTTATTTTGCAGTTCCCTCCCCTGACTAAACCCCAATAGCACACCTTCTTTAAAGCCACCACGCGGAACCGATGCGGGCCATATAATACATACCTGCCTATTACCATAATAACAGGGCACGTTCCAGGCGAACTTTTCTTTAAAAGTGTCAGGAATGTTCTCAACAACTATCTGCCTAATTATATCGACAATAATTCTTTCGTTTGCTGGTAACTGCTCCCAAAAATGCACAAAGCCATTTATTGTTTCCATACGAAATGGTTAACGGATGACCTCTATTTTCTTTACTTCCGTTTTATCACCATTTATAAAGCGTACGAAATACACTCCTTCCTTTTGCAAATAAACAGCTACATTTTCTCTGTCCGCAACATTCACAGTTTGAATAACCTGACCTATAGCATCAATTATTTGTACTTGGGTAGCTCCATCATTAATTTGCAAGGTAATTTTACCTGCGGAAGGGTTAGGGTAAATTATTGGCTCATTGTCAACATTATATACGCTACTAATACCGGTTGTAACATAAGGAATACAACGATAAAAAACTGCAGTATCTGACATAAATGAATCAATAACCGCATGTGTGACTGCCGTAGCTGTAAAATATACTACAGAGTTTGCTCCGGCGGGAGTGAAACCTGCAGATGGCACCGTTTTATAATCGTTATAACGCAACAAAGCATATTGCTTTCCTATAGTTAATGAATCGGCAGTAATGGTAGCCTTTAGTACACATGGCTTCACACCAAGGCTTACATTAGGCTCTTCATTTGAGTCAAGAGTAATGTGAACCGGCTTGGTAACTTTACCCGGGTCCTTATTGCCGGTAACCGCTACTCCGTAGTCTACATTCTGAGGTATATAATACGGATACGGTGCTGAATTACCTGCCCCACCTCGGGTAGCATACATAGTAGAAAATAACCTCGTAAAAGGAACAGTGTCGAAATTAGTATTATACGTAAGTGAATCGGTTGCGGTATAGGTATTTACATTTTTAGCGTAGAACCCTATCGCTGGGATTATATGATCATAGTCCGGGTCAGATCCCCCACTGACATATACGGTTATTATTACGGGTTGCTTCTTATATAGATACTGCTTTACCCAATCTAAATAATTCATATACTGTGGGGTTGCCAGATTCGGATCCCATTCAGTATACGTAAACGAAAATAAATTAAGCGCAGTTGTATCATTTACATAAATAAGAAGTTCACCACCTGCCACTCTGCGGCAAAGGCCTTCTGAAATATATTCGCCGTAATACAACCCGCACATTTGTATAGAGTTCTCGCCACAATAACCATCATTATTAGGCCACTGCAGGCGTGAGGCAATAGATAGCCTTGTGCTTATTTGTGCATTCGAGACTATAACTACACATAAAAACAATAAAGTGAAAGCAATTTTCTTCATTAGGTAGATATTACTGATAGGGTAAATGTAAGAATTTTACCTGGCAAACAGTATCAACCCAGCTATATTTACTATTCGTGAATAGTGAGAAGCGGAACTTTAGACTTAAATGCCATTTCTTTAGTCTGGCTATGATGAAAAAGATTCTGAAAGAAAGGATAATTGTGCGGTACCATAACTAGTGTATCTATATTATTTTTTTCTACAAATTCATTTATCTCTTTTGTTAAATTATCACCTGAGGGATAATAAAGAGAATGTTCCATGTCGCCTAAAGAGCTTTCAAGATTTACCTCGGCAACTGCTTTTTGATAATTAACGAGCTCTGACTTCTTTAACACGTCGAACACTGCAACCTTTGAATTAAAGAGGGCAACATACTCCTTAAACTTCCTTACTACTTCATCGGGCAAAGTTGAACTATAATCACAAGCCAGACCTATTTTCTCCGGTTTTTTAAACTTAGTATCTGCATGAACAGTTAACACCATACATTTTGCTTTTTTTATAACAGCCGAAGTATTACTGCCAAAAATACCCGGAGCCTTGCCCTCACCATTTACACCCATTATTATTAGATCAACATGTTGTTTTTCAGTTATTGCATGTATTTCCTCAACAGCAAAACCAGCTGATGTTATCACATCAATTTCAAGCGAAGTGCATTTACCACTTAATCTTTGTTTCAAACTATTTAACTGAGTTAAACTTGCCGCTTCAACCTCATCTAAAGGTATAAAAACCACAGGCACATCAGCTACCGGCACAGGTACTGAATACACATTTAACAGAATAAGCTTTGCTTTTGTATCTGCCCCAAGTTCAGCAGCGTAATTAGCTGCACTTTCCGCTGTTGGAGAAAAATCTACCGGGACAAGGATGGTTTTCATATTACGAGGTATTAGAAAATTGATTTTAAAAATTTAAAGAACGACCATATACGGTCCACGGAAATAATATCCCACTGTGAAGGTACAGCTAATAAAAATATAAGCAGTGCTAAACGGGGGAAAATATGTTTCATATCCCACATTGGCTCAACAATACCAAACGCAACAGCAACAAAAAGCAGGTCGAGGCCCAGGAAATAAAGGCAATAGTATTTTACAAAACCAATAATAAGCAGAGCACCGCAAATAAGCTCAGTATAAGAAGTAAAGTATGCACCTATTATACTAAATATATTCGGAACACCTTTTTCGGCTAGTGGGGTGTGAATATTCTCAATAACAGCTTTTACTCCCATCCTAAATACCTTATCATACCCTTGCAACAGAAAAAGCACACCCAAAAATACACGTACTAAAAGCACCAAATTCATTTCGCGGGTTTCTACGGGGATCATTGTCATGGCCTTGCTGTTTTAAATTATTTTTTAAGTTCAGGAACTACTAACACAGGTACTTCGGCATGTCTAATAACATATTCTGCAACACTACCCATAATCATATGTTTTAATCCGGTCCTTCCATGGGTACCCATAATTATCATATCGGCTTTTTCGTTAAGGGCAACTCCGTTAATTGTGTTTTGTGGTATACCTTCAATTACTTGTGTCTTAATATCCACATCTTTATTCGTATCAGCTATTTCTTTCACTATCATTTGGGCTTCATCCTGAAAGGCTTTCATCATTTCATTGTCTATAAATCCGTTTACCGCAGTTGAACTAATTGCATTACTCATATCCATTACACATACTATTGTAACCGAAGCCGAAAGCTGTTTTGCGAGCTTAATTCCTACATTCGCTGCATGCTTAGAACATTCGCTCCCATCTAAAGCTATTACTATCTTTTGATTACTCATTTCAGTTAGGTTTTAGTTACTATTTCAGAACAAAAGTACATCGTAGCCTACCCAGGCCACATGATAACCCTCAGTATGCCGGCATGATTTTAATCATACTACAATGTCAAAAGCATTCATTCTTTTGCACACATAAGGGGGCAATTATGAATTATTGCGTTGACCTGATCTAGCATGATTTCAATCATGCCTCCTTATGACTCAACTCGTTTTATTTACACAAATAGTTAAGGAACTTCGTGTTTCATTACTACAGGGCTATGAAAAGTACAATGAATAAGGGAAATAGGAAATTGAGAATATTGGTACCAACCGATTTTTCAGGGCATGCAGTAAATGCAGGGGCTTATGCTATACAATTATTCAAGCATACCGTTGGAGAGGTTATTCTAGAAAATGTATACCAATTACCAAAGGAAAATACCGGAACACTAATCTCTATAAACGACCTTATTCTGCATGAATCTGAAGAAAAACTAAGGAATGAGCAATCGTTATTACAAAAAGCAAAAGCTAAACTCACTATTACACTTGAGTCAAAAGAAGGTAATCCGGTAAATACTATAAAGCAAGCAGTGAAGAAAACCCATGCGGATTTATTGGTAATTGGCCATAATTCTAAGACAGATAAATTTTCATCGACCTTTATAGGTCAGCCAGAATGCTGGCCTACTTTGCTGGTTCCAAGTGCAAAAATCACTAGACCGGCCAAAGAGGTCGTACTAATATCCAGTTGTGTAAGGAATGATTTAGGCCCAACCAAAAACTTTACAGAACTTAACGAACGCTACAATAATAGTTCGCACTCACTGTACTTCACTAAAAATAGTACCGTTGAAGATTTAAAAGCCACCATTACATCTTTACTTAGAAACAAAAAAAAAACAGGCTTGATCATTTTTAATACTATTAAAGGAGATCGGCTTGAGCAAGCTATAAAGGAGCATCAGCTCGATCAAGTCTTCTATTCTCATCCTTCACTCTTAATCTCAAATAATGAAGGATAAAAGCTTACCTAATGAGGGATTAATGCGTGAGGGAAAAACACTATCTTCGCCTTATTACGTTAGCCCCTCAATTATGCCCGATAAGAATTTAGGTGAAGATATAAATCAAGTATACAGGCTATTATTTGAAACAGCCGCCGAAAGCTTACTTGTTGTAGACAAAACAGGACTTATTCAATTAGTTAATTTTCGTACCAACGAAATGTTTGGTTATGAAGGTAAGGAACTGATTGGTAAGCCGATGGAAGTGTTGTTACCTGATAAATACCGACACAGCCACGTTGCTAACCGCGATAGTTATACCAAGCACCCTAAGCGCAGATCAATGGGTATGGGAATGGATCTCTGGGCAAAACGTAAGGACGGTACTGAATTTCCTGTTGAAGTGAGTTTAAACCATTTTAATGCTAACGATAGGCTTTTTGTAATGGCTTTAGTAACCGATATTACGGAAAGAAGGAAAGCTGAAAACGACATACGCAAGTTAAATGAGGAACTGGAAGATAGGGTTGAAAAACGTACCCAAGAGCTTGAAGAAAGTCAAAAGCTCTATAAAATAGTCGCTCGTAACTTCCCCGATGGGACTATAAATGTTTTTGACAAAAACCTTAATTACGTATTTGTTGAGGGTATGGAACTCTTTAAATATGGTGTTACCAGTGAAAAATTAGTTGGTACCAGTTACATAAAACGATTACCAGAAGAGGTTAGAGATTTTATGAGGGATAAATTAATGGAAGTATTTGAAGGCAGTAATAACTCAGCCTTTGAAGTCAGCTTTAAAGACAGGCATTACTCTATGAATGTGGTTGCCTTGCATAATACAGAAGGCAATATTGAGCAAATACTATTAGTTGAACGTGATTCTACCTTGCAAAAGAAGGGAGAAGAAGAAATACGCAAAACCCTTGAAAAAGAAATGCAGCTTAATGAATTGAAATCAAGGTTCGTTTCAATGGCTTCTCATGAATTCAGGACTCCATTAGGAGCTATCCTCTCTTCTACCTCACTTATTGAAGAATACCTGGACAGAAAAGATTCCACTATTGATTTTGTGCGTGAAAAAAGTGAAAAACATATTAAACGTATAAAATCATCTATTGGAAACCTGATAAGTATATTAAACGACTTTTTATCGCTAGAGAAACTTGAACAGGGTAAAATTGAATTACACCCTGCATTATTCAACCTTACTGAATTCTCGAAGGAGCTAATTGAAGAAATGCAGCCCTTATTAAAGAAAGGTCAAAAAATTGAATTTATAAACAAGGGCGATGCTAATGGTGAAGTATTTATTGACCAGCAAATGTTCCGAAATGTTATATTTAATCTGCTTTCTAACGCTATAAAGTATTCCCCTGAAGGTTCAATAATTGAATTTTGTGCAGAAGATATTGCCGGTGGAATTGAAATCCTGGTGAGAGATCATGGTATGGGAATACCTGAGGAGGATAAAACACATTTATTTGAAAGATTCTTCAGGGCTAAAAATGCAACCAATGTACAAGGCACCGGCCTTGGGCTTAACATTGTGAAAAGATATATTGACCTGATGGATGGAAGTATTACATTCACCTCGAAAGAAGGAGAAGGAACCACATTTAAGATATCACTAAAAAATACCAAACAATAAAGTAATGAAAAAAATTTTGCTTATTGAAGACAACCTCGACATGAGGGAAAACACAGCAGAAATACTTGACTTGGCTAATTATGTAGTTGTAACTGCCGAAAATGGTAAAATAGGTGTTGAAAAAGCAAAACAAGAAAAACCTGATCTTATTATTTGTGATATTATGATGCCTGATCTGGATGGGTATGGCGTATTACACATGATTAGTAAAGACCCTGAAATTGCGGGTACTCCTTTTATATTTTTAACCGCTAAGGCCGAAAAGAGCGACATGCGTAAAGGTATGAACCTTGGTGCCGATGATTATATGGTTAAGCCATTTGATAAAGTAGAATTATTAAGCGCCGTTGAAACCCGCTTGAATAGGAACGAGCTTTTTAGAAAAAATTACACCCGCGATTTAAGTGGCTTGGCTCAGTTTGTTGACGCTGCAAGCAAATTCAGCTTACCCACCCTTGCTTCAACAGAATATAAAATAAGGAACCACCATTTAAAAGAAGCCCTTTACCATGAAGGAGATGAGCCTCTTGTTGTTTACCTGGTAAACAAAGGCAAGATTAAAACATGGAGAATGAGCCCTGATGGTAAAGAGCTTATTACCGGAATTTATAGTAAAGGTGATTTCTTTGGCTATAATCCAATATTGGAAGGCACTAATCATCATGATTCAGCTACCGCTTTAGAAGATAGTGAAGTTGCGTTAGTACCTAAAAATGATTTTCTATCGCTGGTATATTCTAAGCAAGAAGTATCTGCCAGGTTCATTAAAATGTTGGTAAACAACATTAACGAAAAGGAAGAACAACTTTTAAGCCTTGCATATAATTCCGTTAGAGGGCGCGTTGCAGATGCCTTAATGAAACTACAAAAGAAATTCCAGGGCACTCCTAATCTTAGTTTTTCTCGTGAGGATCTTGCCAATATTGTAGGTACATCAACCGAAACGTTAATACGTACCTTATCTGATTTCAAACAAGAAAAAATGGTTGAAATAGATGGCCGCGATGTAAAAATCCTTAACCTCTCAGGATTAGAGAGGATAAGGAAGTTTTCATAAACATTACTATTATTGGGTACTTTATACTAAGTGAGCTCTTAGCATCCAGGCCATTTTCTCATGCTGCTCCATAATACCGGTAATAAAATCGGCAGTGCCGGCATCACCATATTTATCTGACACAAGATTAATTTCTTTTCTAACAGCTTGAATAATAGTTTCATGCCCTGTTAACAATGCCTGAACCGCTACTTTTTCTTTACTTAATTCTTTTGCCTCATCAATACGGGTCAACTCTAAAAAATCAGCCAATGTTCCTAATGAATAGTGCCCAAGGGTACGGACACGTTCTGCCACGCTATCTGCAATCTCATCCAGAGCCTGGTACTGACTCTCGAAGAATTTGTGCATGGAGCCGAAATTTAACCCGCTAATATTCCAATGTGCATTACGCGTTTGAGTGGAAAGCACAAACTCATCCGACAGTAGAGTATTCAAAATATCAGCTACTGCTTGTCTGTTTTTTTCTGTGATGTCAATATTTGGTTTCATTATGTTTTTTATTTTAAAATTACAATTTTATTTTAAAAAGAAATGTTCTTCTATCATTACAGCTACCATAATGGTAGAGAAAATGGCTACATAAATCCATAAAAAATAAGATAAAGAGTGGTTTCCGTGGTGCTGTTCTGTGTAGTTACTCATGTTATGTGTTTTTGATTATAGTGCAAAATAAACATCCCGAAAGCTGACTGTACATGAGGCATGTCAGTGTGACACTTGAGATTTATCATGTATCTTAGCTTTCACATTATCTACTTTTGACTTATGAATTTTAAAGATTATTACAAAATACTAGGGGTAGAAAGAAATGCATCCGCAGATGACATTAAAAGGGCTTATCGCAAACTTGCTATTAAATACCACCCCGATAAAAACCCTAACAACAAGGCCTCTGAGGAAAAATTTAAAGAAATCAATGAAGCCAATGAAGTATTAGGCGACCCTGAGAAGCGTAAAAAATATGACCAACTAGGCGAAAGTTGGAATACTCATCAGCAACAAGGCAACCCGAACGATAACTTCGACTGGTCAAGGTGGTCAGGCAGTCAGGGCAACCGCGGTTATGGTAATCAAGGCTCTGGCTTTGGAGGCGAAGGAGATTTTTCAGACTTCTTTGAATCGGTATTTGGGCAACGTTTTGGTGGCAGCAGCAGTGGCAGTGTGCAAATGAAAGGGCAAGACTATCAGGCTGAAATTGAAATACCATTGGAAGAAGTATACCATGGCTCAACAAGACGCATTAAGGTAAACGACCAAACCTTACAGATAAAGATAAAGCCAGGAGTAAAGAATGGGCAAGTACTTCGGTTAAAGGGCAAAGGAGCTAAAGGCAAAAGAGGCGGCGCTCAGGGCGATCTTCTCTTAACTGTGAGATTTGCCAATAACCCCGATTACGAAGTAAAAGAACATGATCTTTATTGTACTATATCCGTTGACTTATACACGGCCGTACTTGGTGGTAAACAAGTAATTAAAACTTTAAAAGGCAATATGCGCATTGATATTCCTAAAGAAACTGAGAATGGGCTGGTATTAAGGCTAAAAGGACTTGGAATGCCCATTTTTGAAAAAGCCGACCAGCATGGCGATCTTTATGCGAAAATTAATATTACTATGCCTAAAAAATTAACAGCAAAAGAACTAGCTTTATTTAAAGAGCTTTCAGAATTAAGAAAAACAGAAAACAACTAACACTAAAAAAATGGAAACAATAATAGAGTCCCCGCATTTTACAGTTAATACTCTTCTACAAGAATATATACTGAAGAAAACAAGTAAACTAACGAAACTTGATGAAAGGCTTATCAAGTGTCATGTACTACTAAAGCTTGACAAGTCGAACATAGAAGAGAATAAAGTATGTGAAATAAAAGTAGATGGGCCTAAAAAGAGTTTATTTGCCTCATGCCAGGGACTTACTTTTGAAGACACTATTACCCAAACAATACATGCTATTGAAAAGCAACTGAGAACAAAAAAGGAAAAACCACGACGCGATGGTAAGAAACTCAAGATGGACGAAGAAAATGTTTTATAAAAATTGTTAATGATAATAGTTTCTTTTAATGGCTAAAGGAATACCTTTCGCTTTCAATAAGTTATATTAATATACTAAGCAATTCAAACGGCTCTTTAGTTGACTTATATTGATATATTTTCATAATCCAAATTTTGGGACATACAAAGGTTAGTGATATGACGGAAATCATGCTCTATCGTGAGTTTTATCATTAATTATTGCTATGCTTCCTTCTTTCTTTGCTATATGGAATAAGTCCATCTTAATAAGTCAAACTTCAAAAACAAAGGCCATGGAAATACGAAAAGCAACAACTACAGATATTGATGCAATAGCATTACTATACCGCGATACAATAAATACAGTTAACGCCAAAGACTATTCAAAGGAGCAAATACAAGCATGGGCCTCTACATATATTAATCAGCATGCTTGGGCAAAGCGAATAGAAGAACAACAATTTTATGCGGCAATTATTAAAGACATTATAGTTGGTTTCGCATCTATTGATAATAATAGTTATCTGGATCTGTTATACGTTCATAAAGATTTTCAAAGACAGGGAATTGCAGCCGCACTTCTGGAAGTAATAGAAAGTGCAGCTAAAGAAATGGGCTTTAAAGAGATTACCGTGCAATCTAGCACAACAGCATTACCGTTCTTTCTTTCTCACGCATTTATTGAAACATATAAAAAAGAGAAATTAGTAAATGGAGTGTCTTTCGTAAATCCATTCCTAAGTAAAAAGATCTAAAAAGGATATATTAAATAGCCCGACATCAGAATTTATAAATTGCTATCCACTTCAGGAATATTCATTTCTTCGCCTGCTTTATTCTCGGCCTCCAATGTCCAATTGACTGTAGTTGATGTTTCAAGCCAAACCTTACCAGATTTACGAAAAACCTGCACTGAAAGTCCAAAAGTCTCACTAAAGCCCTGCGTAATGTCGGTCACAGTCATATTAGGCAAAATAGTCATAGTTCCGTTCGAATGAACTGTTCTGCATTCCCCAATAGTCTTGCTTGAACTCTTCATGAATTTTTTTGGCGATGTGTCTCCCGGCTTATGGGGCTTACTAAAGAACTCTAATTTAAGATAAGGGAACATTTCAGAAAAAGACTGCTGTATAGCCTGTATCTTCCTTCTATCGTTAATTGTAATTTTCATAATCGCTTGATTTATATGTATAACACTTCGAAATTCCCGAGCAAAATTATATCCGCCTACAATTGAATATGATGACGGATATCATATGCAGTTGTGACTTTTGTCATTGAACCAAGGGGTTTTGTATACGATCTTTGTAATACAAAATTGAGAGAACCATGATAACGAAAATTGTTTGCCCAACAGATTTCTCAGAAGCAGCAAATAATGCTGTAAACTACGCCGCAAAGCTTGCTGAAGTTCTTAAAGCAGAATTAGTACTAATGAACATTTACCAGGTTCCACTTTCCTATACAGGGGTTATGGGTGAGGCAATAAGTAAAGATCCGCACGAAAATCCAGAGGCAGCTTCAAAAGCGCTCAAAGAGAGCTGCAATAATTTAAAAGGTGTTTATAATATTAAAACATCGTTCGAAGTTGATTTTACAACTGGTTCTTTAGCTAAAAGCATTACACGCGATGTCGATGGTGAAACTATGATAGTGATGGGAACCGGAGGGTTGCAATATGTAAGCGACTTCTTTTTCGGAACCAACACCTATAGAGTAATTAAGAATGCTAAATGCCCTGTATTGCTTGTGCCTGAGAACTACTCTTATAAAGGATTAAGTAAGGTAGTATATGCAATTACCTATGAAGAAAAAGGCCAAGAGGGATTAACGCCTTTCGAAGAATTCATGAGACCCTTTAACTCAAATATTACATTTTTACATATTACTGAACATAATACTGATATGAGTAAGGATGTATTTAAGGCTGAAAAGAGCGAAATTGAGGAAGTATTTAAGACCAAGTTCGACAAGCTTAACTTTGAAATGAAGTACTCAAATTCAATACGAGGTGATATAGAAAAATTTGTAATTGAAAAGGAAGCTGACCTCTTGGTTATGGCTGCAAGGCATAGATCATTAATGGATATTTTATTTAAGAAAGAAGCTATTATTGCTGATCTTAGTGATGTACCTCAATTTCCTGTGCTTGTCTTTCATTCTTAAAAAATTATTGAGATATAAACAAAAAACCCGGCAAACGCCGGGCTTTTTGTTTTGCGGGCTGTATGGGACGCCTGTCGGACAATGTACAAGAGGCTTTTGAGGACATTTGTTCATTTCATGGGAGGTTCTTAAAATAGCTGGGATATTGCTTCCTGTTACATTCAGTGAAAAGTCAGAAATATTATGGAAGGTTACCACCTATAACTGTGTTTTAAGCGTATTTTTTATCTACATTTGTAAGGAAAGTAATGGAAAATGGGCGCAATTAATGGCTTTATGCTTTTAAACGAGATATTTGGTAGTGTAGGTACAACAAAATACCTGCCAACTTTTACTATGAAGGAGATTAGGAGAGCAAATAATCTTACTTTTCTTAAACACTTACCTGAATTCAACGAATCAGTTAAGTATTTTACTTTTAATGATAAGAAATATCCAATCGGTACAATAGTTAAAAGACCGTTAAAAATCGGCATAGGATTTCACTATTCCGTATGGCTTGGCATGTCAAAATCGAACGAATTTATTTTTCTAGAAATTGTTCCCGATAAGAATATCCGTACAGTGAACCTGGCTGGTTTCATGGCTGGTCTTGGTTTTAATATTGATAGACATCCTCCTGAAGGACTCACAAGAGAAACGATTATTCGGAGAGCTTCTGAATATCAGTATGACGACTATGATTTATGGGACTTAAATTGTATTGACTTTGCCAGACACTGTGTTCTTGGTATAAAACCTGTCAAAAGGTCTTTAAAATTGAAAGAAATGCAAATTGAGCTTAATAATATGTCAATTGCTGCAATTCAAATAATTCTTTCCAACCAGAACAATGAGCAATATGTTAGTTTGCTGAGAAAGAAAATGAGAGCCATAGAAATGAATAGCATCATCTTAAATAAACAGATTGCTCAAGCTTAAAATAATGAAACTATGATAATAGAAATAGAACCCAAGGCAAAACTTGAACGAGATAAATTTGGTAATTATTTAAGACCCAAACATTCTTCTAACACAACAGAAGAAGAAAGTGAGGAATTTGAAGGTAATGAAAGTAGATTTAACCCTGAAAATGATTTACAGCATACTTTAGATGCTCATACCACATGTGTAAATATGTTGACAGTTCTTACCGGAGAGCGTCACTCTATTGCTAATGGTCAAATGGACGATGGAGAAAATTGTACTGGGACTGGGTGGCAAGTAATGCCTGATAATATTTATGGAGAATACTACAAATTCTTTAACTGGTATTGTTTGAAAAGAGGGTACCACCAATTCTATGAAGATATATTTGAATGCGTAACTATGTATCTTTTCTATTATGAACATTGGAAATTACAGGGCAAGCCAAGCGCATACCAAGAATAGTTCGTTCTTGTTACCTAGCACCTATGAAATACTTAAAATCGTGTTTTT
>Ga0206861_1080_pt1 | contig 18423 bp, 20 predicted proteins | sample Alteio_BWOrgCont_45_FD_152617 | JGI IMG/M metagenome (GOLD analysis project Ga0206861, IMG submission 152617) | Enriched cells from forest soil in Barre Woods Harvard Forest LTER site, Petersham, Massachusetts, United States -... | ecosystem: Environmental > Terrestrial > Soil > Temperate forest >... | reverse complement strand
TCGTTGAATGGACAAAAAGAATATTAGATAAGCTATTATCAGTCTTTACACTATTCCACTTTGAGTTCGTTTGGGAAGATGCATATTGGCCCAATGACGTTTTAAGGCAAGTGACAAGTATAGTTACTACTAAGTAAACTATCCAAATAAAGGGTGGTTTTCTCATTAGCTGATTTATGGTATAAGAACTAAAGATAGCACCAATTATTTTAGCAAAGCACTAAGTTATTAGCCCATTATTTATTGGGTGTTTTATAATTGATGATTTAATTAGCATTATTATGTAAATTTATTTAATTGATTATCAATATATTACAATGTAATGCTAAAAAAAACACCATCAAATTATTTGTATTGATGAAATACTTAGTAGTTTTGTGCTAAATAAATCATCAAGATGTCGCTAATAGATAGAAATATAAAAACACTCAGAAAGCTGCGCAACCTTTCGCAAGAATCGTTGGCCGATGATATGAGTATACAAAGAGCACGTTTAGCATCTTATGAAGAAGGCCGTGCCGAACCTCCTTACGATCTATTAATAAAGTTTGCTGATTATTTTCATGTTGCCATTGATGCCCTCCTGCGTGCCAATTTATCTAAAACTAAACCGGAAGATTTGATGAAAGTGGGTGAAAACCGAATTCTGTTTCCTATAATGGTAGATAAAGATGGTAATGACCTTGTTGAAGTGGTACCCATTAAAGCGCAGGCGGGGTATCTTAATGGTTATGCCGACCCTGAATATCTTGAAAGCCTCCAGCACATGAACTTTCCGTTCCTGCCGGTTGGTAAACACAGGGCTTTCCCTATAAAAGGCGATTCAATGCCTCCGTTAACGGATGGAAGCTTTGTAATAGGCAAGTATATGGAGTCGTTCCAGGAAGTAAAGGATGGCCAAACTTACATATTGGTTACCCGCGATGAGGGCTTGGTTTACAAGCGTGTGTATTCAAATCTTAAAGAAGATGGTACTCTCAGCCTTCATTCAGATAATAAAGTGTATGACCCTTATAAAGTAAAGGCAGAAGATATACTTGAAGTATGGGAATACCAATGTGCCATAAACACATCGAAAAGTAAGCCTGAAGAATTGAATTTGGAAAGCATTATGAATATGCTCAGGGATTTGAAAATAGAGTTTGAAAGAATTAAAAAATAACATCATGAGAAAGATAGATAGGTTACCCTCTATGTTTATTGACTCAGTAGCTGAATTAATTAAACACGATCCGCTTGAAATTGGCCTTGGCTTGTTTCACGGTAATTCAAGCACCTGCATTTTAAATGCAACCGAAAAGGATGAACTGCTTATACAAATAAAGACACTTCAAAAAGTATCGAAAGCAGGTGAAGTACCTTTAATGTACAGCATAAAAGCAAAGATTAAGTACCTGCAAACCTTTGCCGGTAAGGATAGAGCAGTTGAAATGACAGGTGAATATTCAATAATAATAAAGGCAAACCGCAGCATTAACCTTAATTATTTGAATGGTAGTTATCATACAGACTATAGACAAGTAATTGATTTTGTAGTAGATGAAGTATTTCAGAAAATGATAACCCAAGCCAGGCAATACGCGTCGCAATACGGACTTAAACAAGACTATATTCAAATGCCTGCGGTTAGTATGCTAGAAGAGGCAAAAAGCAAACAATCAATAGGATATTTTAATGAGCGGACTTTCAACTATCAAAGGGCTTAAATGTTAAAAACTTAATACGGGTAATCAGTACATAATTATATATCTTTAATTTTAATAATTCATAATCATCAAAATGCAATCACCATGGAAAAAGTAGCAGAAAAAGTAGAAAAAGCAGAGAAGAAAGACACAGTAAAAGAGGCGAACAAAGAGAAGTTGAAGGCGCTGGCGCTTACACTTGAGACAATTGAAAAGACCTATGGTAAGGGCACTATTATGAAAATGGGCGATACCGCAGGTGATGCCATTGAGGTGATACCAACCGGTTCACTTACACTAGACATTGCATTAGGCGTTGGCGGATACCCTAAAGGCCGTGTAGTTGAAATTTATGGCCCTGAATCATCGGGTAAAACAACCCTGGCATTGCATGCTATTGCCAATGTACAACGTAATGGCGGTATTGCTGCCTTTATAGATGCTGAGCATGCGTTCGATCTCTTTTACGCTGCTAAATTAGGTGTAGATGTTAGCAACCTTCTTATATCGCAACCCGATAATGGCGAACAAGCCCTTGAAATTGTAGAAAACCTTATTCGTTCGGGTGCTGTAGATATGGTAGTAATTGACTCAGTAGCTGCACTTACCCCACGCGCTGAAATTGAAGGCGAAATGGGTGATTCGATGATGGGCTTGCAGGCAAGGCTAATGTCGCAGGCATTGCGTAAGCTTACCGGAATTATTAATAAGACCGGTTGCTGCTGCGTATTTATCAACCAATTAAGAGAAAAGATCGGCGTTATGTTCGGTAACCCTGAAACAACCACCGGTGGTAATGCACTTAAGTTCTACGCTTCGGTTCGTTTAGATATTCGTCGTATTGCACAAATTAAAGAAGGCGAACAAGTTGTAGGTAATCGTACCCGTGTAAAGGTGGTTAAGAATAAAGTTTGCCCTCCTTTCGGATTGGCTGAATTCGATATTATTTACGGAGAAGGTATTTCAAAGGCTGGCGAAATAGTTGACCTTGGAGTAGAGAAGAACGTAGTAAAGAAAGCCGGTGCCTGGTTCAGCTACGGCGAAACACGTCTTGGACAAGGAAGGGAAGCTGTTAAACAAATATTTAACGATAACCCTGAATTGGCAGAGGAAATAGAGCATAAAATTAAGGATGCACTGGCGCAGAAAGCATGAGTTTAGGTTTTTGGATTAAATTTACAGGAATAGCAGGGATAATAAGTCTCTGCTTTTCTTGTAATAATAAGAGTACATCAGTTCAGCAGCAACATGGTAAGGACACTAACCGGGTTGCTGCTGATACTATTTCACCAAAGGTGGCTGCATTAACATCGCGTATCGCTTCTAATCCGTCAGATGCAGATGCGTATTGGAGTAGAGGAAAACTGGAAGTGCTGCAGAAAAATTTGCAAGCAGCTTTCACCGATCTTTCGAAAGCAGTGAAGATAGATAGTACGAAAGATACCTATTATAGTAGCCTTGCCGATGTGGATTTTGTAATGGGCCATACACGTGAATCGAAGGCTGCATTTGAGAAGTGCATTTCGCTGAACCCATCGAATACAGATGCCCTGCTTAAATTAGGTGAAATATACTTTTATGTAAAGAAGTACAAAGACGCAATTGAATTGGCCGATAAAGCTTTGAAGATAAATGTGCATTTGGCTAAAGCATACTTTATGAAAGGGATGATATTTTTAGAAGTACATGATACTACTAAAGCCATGTCGAGCTTGCAAACTGCAATAGAGCAAAACTCCGGTTATTTTGATGCCTATATTCAGTTGGGGCTTATTTATTCGCGCAAGGGTAATGCGCATGCTGTGGATTATTTTAATTCGGCTGAGAATATTAACCCAAATAATATTGAACCTTATTACGATAAGGGTATGTTCTACCAGGCTGCCGGAGATTACGATAATGCTGTGAAGTCATACAGTCAGTTGCTGCAGGTAGATTCTACCTACAAATTTGCTTTATATGACATGGGTTTTATCAGTTATATAAATAATAAGGACTACAAAAGAGCTATTTATTATTTTAGCAAAGCATTACACAGCGATTCGACCTATACTATGGCATATTTTGCACGAGGAACTTGCTACAAGGAAATGAATGACTTTAAAGATGCAGAGGCTGATTTGGCGGTTGCTGTGAGACAAAAACCTGACTTTCAAGAAGCGCAGGATTCATACAAAGAAGTGAAAGCAAAACTTAAATAACATATTATGAAGATTATTTGTATTGGACGCAATTATGCTGAACACGCTAAAGAAATGAAAGCGGAAACTCCAACTGAGCCTGTTTTTTTTATGAAGCCTGATACGGCTTTGCTGTTGAATAATGACCCGTTCTATTTTCCAAAATTTTCAAGTGAAGTACATCACGAGGTAGAAGTGGTGTTGAAGATAAATAAGAATGGTAAGAACATTCAGAAACAATTTGCAAGCAAATATTACGAAGAAGTAGGCGTGGGTATTGACTTTACCGCGCGCGATCTGCAAGCTATTTGTAAGACCAAAGGCTTGCCTTGGGAAAAAGCAAAATCATTTGATAGTTCAGGTGTAGTAGGTACTATGCGTTCGAAAGAACATTATAAAAACCTAAGCTCTCTGTCTTTCCGACTTGATATTAATGGCAAGACTGTTCAGGAAGGAAATACGAAGGATGTGATATTTTCTTTCGATGCTATTATAGAATACGTATCTCAATATGTAACCCTACGTACCGGCGACCTTATATTTACGGGTACTCCTGTAGGTGTGGGTCCTGTAAAGATAGGTGACAGGCTAGAGGCATATTTAGAAGATGAGAAACTTTTGGACTTTGAGGTAAAATGAAAAAAATACTGATACTTGGCGCAGGCAGGTCTGCTTCGTCGCTTATTGCATACTTATTAAACAATGCCAAGCAACATAATTTTGAAGTTACTGTTACCGATACTTCGTTAGACCTGGTTAAGCAAAAAACTGCTGGTCACCCCTCTGCAAGGCCTATTGCATTGGATATTGCTGACGAGAAACTGACACACGATGAAATAAGCAAGGCTGATATTGTAATATCTATGTTGCCTGCTTTCCTTCATCCTAAAATTGCCGCGCAATGTGTGGCTATGAAAAAGCATATGGTTACGGCTTCGTATGTATCTCCTGAAATGAAGAAACTGGATGCAGATGCACGCAAGGCTGGTATTATATTAATGAATGAAGCGGGACTCGACCCGGGTATTGACCATGCTTCGGCCATGAAAATTATTGATGAGATAAAGGAAGAGGGCGGAGGGCTGCTCAGCTTTAAATCATATACCGGCGGACTTGTTGCACCTGAATCGAATGACAATCCATGGGGATATAAGTTTACATGGAACCCACGTAATGTAATATTGGCCGGGCAAGGCACTGCTAAGTTTATTGAGAATGGAAAAGATGCCTATATACCTTACCACAAACTATTTACCCGCATTGAAAAGATGCACGTAGAAGGATTGGGTGATTTTGAAGGATATGCTAACCGTGATTCGTTGAGCTATCGTTCTATATATGGTATTGAAGAAATACCAACTCTTATACGTGGTACATTACGTATGCCTGCTTATTGCGAGGCATGGAATGTATTTGTACAATTAGGGGTTACCGATGATACGTATGTGGTGGAAGGTTCTGAAAGAATGACGTTAAGGGAATTCTTTGATTCGTTTGTGCCACACGGTAAAGGCGATTTAAAACACAGATTGGCTGATTACGTTCATATACCTGTGAAAGGGAAAATAATGGATATGCTGGAATGGGCCGGTATTTTTGAGAACAGACCTATTGCATTGAAGAATGCCACCCCTGCACAAATATTGCAAGCCCAGTTAGAAGAAAAGTGGAAGTTGAAAGCTGGTGATATAGATATGATAGTAATGCAACACATATTTGAATACGAAAAGAAGAATAAGAAACATACGCTTATTTCATCGCTTGTTGTAAAAGGAGATGATGCTATACATACCGCTATGGCTAAGACGGTTGGCCTGCCTTTGGGTATATTAACGAAACTGATTATAACCGATCAGTTGAAGCTGAAAGGTGTTTGTATACCTACCATAAAAGAGATTTATGATCCATTGCTTCAAGAGCTCGAGGGAATGGGCATAAAGTTTGTGGAGAAGGATTCCTAGATAAACTATAGGTTAATGAGAGCAAGACTGGCTACCATTCTAATAATTTGCAGTTGCTACTTTATTCATTCATGTGTTATAGAGACCTTTCCTAAAGGAACACAGGTAGTATTGTCTCGTAAATATTCCAGTTTAAAGTATTATCCATCTGTTAACTTGGATACGCTTAATAAGTTTGATACTAATAATCATAAGGTTGGTTGGTGGATCGAGCTTTTAACTAAAGATGGCATTCGAACAAGAAATTTTACGGAGGCGGTGTTCTACAGGTATTGTTTAAAGAATGGAACTACATTATATCCATATGATTTAGAAATGGATGAAAATATTAGTGATACAGTTAAGGCAAAACACTGGTACGACCTGAAGGAAGTCGATAACACTAATTCACCTCAAAAGGATACTATTGTAATAATGAATGGTAAATACCAATGGTATTTCAAGAATAAATTAACGTATGAGGAAGAGTATAAGAATGGTATGATTTTGTCTTCAAAAGTATTTGGGAATAGTGGGAAGATATTAAATTGGTTAGATTATAAAACAAAATATAATAACCTCCCATTATCCGGTCTTAGTATTCAATACTTCGAAAAAACAGGTGAGTTTGCAAATGCTAATTATCTTTACATACAAAGTGGGCATATTAGAACTATAAAATCTAATTATATTGTAAAGTAAAGAGAAGGACTCTTAGTGAGTAGGATATCCGTGACTGCTTAAATACAATGCTTTTATAAGTTCTTGTCTCTTCCGCCCGATAGTAACAGAGGTGTTGTAAGGTGTAAAGAATTCGAATATTCTGTTTAAGAAAGCAACCGAGTAAGGATAATATCTGAAAATTGTTTTAGGTAGGCCCATTGCGGTGCAGGCCCTAGTACCCAGGAAATAATAATTGTATGCGAGGTGAGCACCTGCTACAAATTTCTTTTGCCACAGATGTTTTGCAAATGCAGCTGAGAGCGGCTCATTGAGTAAAGCATTGGCTAATGCTTTTGTATCATCATCGGCTGCTGATTGGGTAATGGTCCATTTATAAAGTGTTTCAATGGCTTCGGTTTCTGTATCGGGTAGGTAGGAGGGAGGTATGCCCAATAAACAACCAATATATTTCCACAGGTGAAGAACTCCTTTTATTTCTTTTTCTGTGGGTATGAGGCCAACTCTTTTAAGGCCTTCCATAAAAACTAAGGAGAAACCTAAATTGGTGGCCACCATGTCGCATTGGTTAAGGGGTATTCCCCATTGCTGATTGCTCCAGTCGGGCATTTTTTGTATCGAGGTTCTTGCATAGGCATGCATCAGGCGGACTTTTATAGCGCTATTAAAACCAATAGCATGGAGATCCATTGCATTTTCTCCGGTAACGTTTACCCAAAAATCAATGGTTTCTGCCATTCGTTTAGCAGCGCCTTTCTTTAGGGCTTGGGTATAAATAAGTGGCTTGTTAATGGCCGATGATTCGTAACCACCCATTAAGCAATAATCTCGCAAAACTATAAGTGCCATTGTGCCTGCCCTGCGGCAAAAGCAGGAACCTGTTGCAAGCAAATCTTTGTCAACCCAGTCGGGAACAGCTTCTGCTTGTCTAAATAAGAATGCAACAGATTCAGGGACATCATTAATAGAATGAAGCCCTTTAGTAAGGGCTTCATGTATTAATTCACTTGCTTTATGGAATCCTATTTTTTCAAAGACCTCTGTAATAACTCTGTCTGCCGGTTCATCGCATTCCATTAACCAGGCAGCATTGCGTTCAATGCTTTCTTTGTCCGGTACTTTGTCAAGTTTTCTCAGCATTCTCGTACCTGCACCATAGTTCCAGTAGTGCGAAAAACCTGGTGAAGGATAGGTGAACCTCTTAGGCACCATACTATCTTTCGGCGATTGCCTTTATCTGCTTTAAAAAGTCCGTCATACCACCTTGTGAGTGTTTCTGACCTTCTTCGTTCGCAAACCCGCTTTGGCTCCAGGTAAAGTTGGTGTGCTTACCATCTTTCGATTCCAGATCGTAGCTTACTATCGAATAGTTTTCAGGTTTGTCTTCTAATCCCGAAAAGGCACTCCAGTAAGCATAACTGATGCGCTTATGGGTAATATTCTCTTTCACTTTACCCTTATCTATATACTTATGCCCCTGGTATTCTCCCTGAAAAATTATTTCGCTTCCCACTTTCCAGTCTGTTATGGTTTCTGTACCAAACAGGTATTCTTTAATAAGTGATGGGTCAGTTAATACCTTCCAAACCTTTTCAGGGCTTGCATTTATTTCAACTGTTTCCGATACTTTCAGATCGTGTCTCATAGTTTAATTTTATGAATTATGCTAAAGTAGTAAATCTATTAATGCTCATCAGCACTCGGTCCGTAGCTGGCTGGTATCGATACATTCAATAAGCGTAAAAACACTCCCATTTGTGCACGGTGGTGTGTTGTTTGGTTAAAGGTCATGCGTATTACTTCGCCCTTAGGAGCTTCATAATAAATATCCTTTCCGCTACGCATCGTCCAGTTCTTGGTCATAATATCATCTTTAGCATTTTCAAGGTCAGCCTTAGCTTTTGCATAAGCCTTCTCAAATATGGCCAATATTTCTTTGTTGCTTTTTACTTCTTTAGGCGCATAAGGGATTTTCTCAAAATCAAGCTCATCGGCCGTTATCGCTATACTAACCCATTCAGGCAATTCTGCAATATGGCAAGCTAATTGTTTTACACTCATACTTTTTTCGTGTGGTTTCCAGTCATACTTGTCTTCCGGAATGCGTGATAACATTTTGTGGGTGATTTCGGCTTCCTGAGCCATTTCCTTAAGGAACATTTCCGTCATTTTCATAGATGTTGTTATTTATTTAGTTGTTTTATTTTGCGCTCTTCTCTTTGTTTTTAGTAATTATCAATGTTGCTATTTTGTTGTTATGTAAGGAGAAAAAATAATCGAGGTAAGTTGGATCAGGTGCTTTCGACTTATCGTAATTACCATCGGTTAGGGCAGTAATTACATAATCTCCGTAGTGCTCTACCACCTCATTAATTTTAAAAGTAACCTTATCGGCAATCATTTCTTTGTCGCTCCATTTCTTAATAGCGTCTGTTCCCCAAAAATTCCTGGCAAAATCATTGCAAAAAGCATCTTTAGTAAAGCATGCAATAAAGGCATCTCCGTTATGGTCATTAACTGCTTTAATAAAGTCAGTGATAATGGCGGGTAGTTGTATGTCTGTTTTCATAGTTTCTTAATTTATGATACAAACTAACAACCTTAAAGTGACAACCCTATGTCAGTAGCCTAAAAATTATTTTAAGCTAGTGGATATTTCCTTTGTGATTTTGCTTACAATGGCCTTTAATTCAGCTGGTTTTATTATTTTGGCATGATCGCCGAACATCATATACCATCGGGCAAAGCCTTCTAAGGAATAAGGTAAAAATGTCATTTCAACACTGTCTTTAAGCTCTTGTTGAGATATGAAGCCGTTGTAAAATAACTGGTCGCCGAAATTTTTAATGACCTGTTTGTTTACTCGGATAACTACAGTGTGCAAGCCCTGCTCCTTTGAAATTTGTTTGAGATAGGTTTTTAATGGAGGGTGCTCTTTCTTAAATAATAGGGTTGTTTCTGATATTTTAGATATGCGGTCAGTACGGAAATCACGATAGTCATTCCGTAAATGACAGAATGCTATAAGGTGCCAGTAATTGGTTAAGTAAAATACGCCTACAGGTTCAATATTTCTAGTCGTTTTTTCTGGATTTTGATTAGAAAAGTACTCGATTGTAAGGAGGCGTTTTTCGGAAATACTTTTCAGAATAACCTGTATAGGATTTGGAAGACTTTTACGAGGCGGCATATAAGGGCTATATAAAACCTCTATATGTTTATCGAGTGTTTCCAGGTAATCCTTCTCCGATGCCCGCAAAACAGCTTTTATTTTATACATGGCCGATTTATAGCTTTCATCAGTCGATTCGTCTGTAAGTTTCTCAATTAATTTCTCGGCAGTGAGGAAAGCAGTTGCCTCTTCTTTGGTAAACATTACCGGTGGTAAGCGATAGCCATCCATAATAGAATAACCCACACCGGCTTCGCCAGTTAGGGGGATCCCACCTTCCTCCAGTGTTCGTATATCGCGGTAAACAGTCCGTAAGCTAACGTTGAATCGTTCAGCAATCTCTTGCGCCGTAACCACACGTTTCGATTGCAGCTGTATTAAAATGGCAGTAAGCCTGTCTAAACGATTCATATATAATTACCAAATAAAAGGCATCAGGTGCCATGAATGCTTTTTATAATCTGAATATTTTTCGCCAAAGGTTTTTACCAGCATCTGTTCTTCGCTGGTAATTCTGTAATAGTATGATATGAGTACTAAAATAGTCGCAACAATAATAACCAGAACATTCTGCATGGCAATTCCTGCTGAGCTCCATATAAGTACAGTACCTAAATAGCCGGGATGGCGGATGTATTTGTAGATTCCTTTCTGAATGACTTCTTGCTCGTTAGTAGTTAATAGTTTGCGAGTGTAAAACTTACCAAGTGTACGAATAGACAAGATACGTATAGCTAAACCAAGAATCATTATTAGTAGTCCAACTATCGCTACAGATTCGTTATGAAAAGAGCCTATGCCGAACCAATTGAGTATAGCAGAAATGAATAGAACGACGAAGAAAGTAATGACAAGGAATAAGGTGCTTTTTCTGTCACTTGCAGTTTTCTCAAGACTCCTGGCTGTTTTGCCTTTACGCAAAAAGGTATCGAGTAAAAAGAAGGTTGCCAGCAGACAATATGCAATAATTAGTTCAACCATTTGTATTAGTGTTCATATATAATTACCAGATAAAAGGCAGTAGCCTGTATTTTACTTTTTTCTTGTAGTCTGTATATCCTTCCAGTTCTTTTTCGAGCAATTTTTCCTCGCCTAATGAACGGACTGCTAATAGCAACACCAACAAAAAACCCACCAATAATCCATATATCGACCCAAGCAGCATAGGTGTTCCCATAAACAGCATAGTGGCAGCAAAATACATAGGGTGCCTTACAAAGCTATAAACGCCTGTAGTAATTACCTTTTGTTTCCGGTCCTCTTGTATTCTTACTAAAGGCGATAAAAAATCATTATCGACAAATGATCTTAGGAAAAAGATAAAGGATAGTATGAGGCAAATACCTCCTGCAATTTTTACAGGTAGGGGGAAGTGCCCGCTCCATCCAAATCTTTTTGCGTCTAATGGCATTATCGCTATCCAGATAAAAAAACCTAAGGCAAGTCCATACACCACATATTTATCCCAGCCTTGCTGGTTACCTGTTCCGGGCTTCCTGTATCTCTCAGCCAGCAATCCGGGATTCTTTATGTATAAATAGAGGATTGTTGTAAAGCAGAGCACAATAAACCAAATATTAAAAATCCACCCTTCAAGCCAAAACCAGTCGCCAGATAGAAGTAGAATTAAAGCAGGGTATATTAGGATATAAAAGAATGTGAAAACTATTTTGCCGATGCCCATGTTATTTTTTATTTTTCTTCAAAAGCTATCCAAACTTATTATTGTATTCGGAATAAAATTACAGAAACTTTTATTGGTCAATTTATGGAGCTTTTTGCCTTTAAGTCAAATTAAACCCTTAAATGCAATACACTATCTTATATTTGCGGCAATGGCTGATATAAATAGTATATTAATTACACTTAGCGGGTTAATAATACTTTCCTACCTGTTCAATATAGTTTCGAAGTATGTAAAAATACCTTCCGTTATTTTGCTGCTCGCTACAGGCGTAGGTTTAAAATTTATAAGCGAAAGATTCGGGTTGCAACCTAGTGGAATACCTTTCTTTCTGAGCTTCTTTGGAGAAATAGGCCTTATAATGATAGTGCTGGAGGGTTCATTAGATTTGGATGTGACACGCAGTAAGCTACCCATGGTAGGCAGGTCATTGCTTTCTTCTATTCTTATACTGGCAGGAACATCCGGACTGATATATCTTTTACTTCACAATTATCTGGGTATCCCAATTCGGAGCTCGTTTATATATGCCATACCCATGGCGGTAATAAGCAGTGCTATTGCAATCCCTTCAGTAAAGGGGCTTTCAGATCACAAAAAGGAATTCATCGTATATGAATCGACATTCTCTGACATAATAGGCATTATGGTATTCGGTTTTGCAATACTTGATAATGCCATGTCATCAGAATCTTTCGTTACTTTTTTTCTGAATATATTTTATGTTGTCCTTATTTCTTTAGTTGGTTCTGCCATACTTGTATTTATGCTGAACCGCCTTACATCTACCATAAAATCATTTTTAACATTTGCCATACTTATTCTCATTTATTCGGTGGCTAAAGTTTTCCATCTTCCTGCGTTATTACTGGTTCTTACTTTCGGAGTAGCCCTTAATAACAACAGACATTATATTAAAGGGAGATTGGCCAAGACATTGCAAATAGAAAAAATGTCGTCAGTAACGAAAGAGATCAAACTCTTTACTGCGGAGTGTTCTTTTCTCGTGCGTACGTTTTTCTTTATTTTATTCGGGTATAGTATGAACATACGGTCGCTTATTGAGCCAGAAGTTATAATAACGGGATCAGCTATTATAGCTCTCGTGCTTTTAGCGCGATACATTTTCTTGCGATTCATTTCTAAGGTAAATGTTATTCCCGAAGTCTTTATTGCACCAAGGGGTTTAGTTACGGTTGTATTGTTTTATAGTATACCTACTCAGTTTATAACGCCACTGTTTAACGTGGGTATATTGTATTATGTAATTATTGTGTCCAGCATAATTATGATGCTGGGACTAATGTTTACCAAGACAAAGTATTCTGAATTAGACCCTCTTGCCGCAGGGGGAGATGTTCCATTAAAGTGATGGCGGTTAAATAAAGTGAAGCAGATAGCCCAGTAGGGCCCCGCCTAATATTACCCAGGCGCTGTTTAGCTTCCTGAATAAAATGACCGTGACGCAGGCTGCGAACGCAATTGCTATTGCCCGCCAATCGGTGATAGAATCTTTGCCCAGATCATAACACACGGCAAGTATTATGGCGATGGATGCAATATTTACAGCATCGAGGAACGAAGAAAACAGTTTTGAACTACGTAGCTTTAAAATATAATTGCCTAATACGCCAATAAATACAAAAGCAGGCAAAAAAATAGCTACTGTGCCTAGTATGGCACCCTGTATGCCACTTATTTGATAACCCACAAATGTAACCGACGAAAATACGGGTCCTGGTGTGAATTGGCCTACCACAATAGCATCAATTAATTGCTGCCGGGTTAAGAAACCAGTTTGTACAAATTCACTATTCAAAAAGGCGAACAGCACATAACCACTGCCATAAAGTATAGCGCCTATTTTTAAAAAGGTAAAGAATAAACGTGTGTTGGTCAGTGAAATGATTCCGGAAGCAGGAACTTGTAGTAATGTTAATGGAAGAATACTAGCGGTTGTGCCTTTGTTTTTTAATGCGGCTATTGCCAATGCCAGAAAACCAGAGCCAAATAAAATGCAGAGTTGATTATAGCCCAAAATGCAGAGAATAATAGCAGTAATCCCTATAATCCCAAGTTCGATGGATTTTAAAGAGGCTTTTGCCAAAGGATATAGAGCACTTATTATAACCACAATAATGGCTGGCTTTATACCATATATATATTGCTGCATGTTTGGCGATGTGCCATACAATTTATAAAGCCATGCAATAATGCCGGTAATTATTACTGCTGGAAGTATAAAACATAATCCGGCAACTATCAATCCTTTCCACCCTGCCCTTAGCTTTCCTATTAAAATTGCTAATTCAGTACTTGTTGGTCCGGGTACAAGGCTTGAAGCGCCAATAAGGTCTGTGAAGTATTCATTGCTGAACCAATTAAGTTTATCAACAGTTTCTTTACGCATCATCGCTATATGAACTGCAGGCCCGCCAAAGGCAGTAAAGCCAAGACGTAAAAATAAGCGTGCTATCTCTTTTATACTACCCGTCCGATTCTTCATTGGGATATGAAGATAGAGAAATTAAATTTCATTAGAGGGTATAGAAAGATTCCAATAAATTATGACAAAGAACCATGGCCTTCTCCTGCCGGGAATTAGTCTTTTATAAATTTGGCTACTTGCTCAGTTCCCTCATTTGTAATTATTTGAGCCAAATATGTACCGGATGAAAGTGCCGATATATCGATAGCGGTAGTTCTATTATTCACTATTTCTGTTGTAGTATTTGATACTTCATTTCCTGCCATGTCTATTATTCTTATAAAAACATGTGTCGAGTTTTCCTGTCCGTTAAAGTTGAGACCTATGTTTTGATGCGCGGGATTAGGAAAAACAGAAGCCTGAGCTATTTCAGCTACATTATCTATTCCGGTAAATAAGTTTCCTACTACTCTTATTTCGTTATTGCCAAAATCTGCAACATATAAATTGCCATTTGCATCCGATGCTATTCCTTTAGGATTATTGAAACTTGCGGAAACACCATCGCCGTTATCTGCACCTTGGGTCTTTGCCCCTGCTAATGTATTTACCATTCCGGTTGCAATAACAATTGAACGTATTTGATTGTTATTGCCATCTGCAACAAATAAATTGCCCTTACCGTCTGTGGTTATTCCATAAGGAGCATTAAATTTGGCTGAAGCGCCTTCACCATTAGCAAATCCCCATGAAGTAGAACCTGCTAAAGTGGAAACCATTCCACTTGTAAGGGCAATTTGGCGAATCTCATTATTGCCTTCATCCACTACAAATAAGTTGCCTTGCCCATCAAGTACCAGCGCAGACGGGTAGTTAAAGCTGGCCGCCGTACCTTTACCATCGCTTGAACCCATATTGGTTGAACCTGCAATTGTGGTTACTTTGCCGGTGGCAATAACTATTTTACGAATAGTAGAATTCAATCCGTCGGCTATGTATAGGTTGCCTTGTCCATCAGAAACAATGCCGCATGGGTTATAGAAGCTGGCAGCGGTACCTGTTCCATCGTTGGTACCATTTGTTATAGAACCTGCTATTGTAGTAACCGCGCCGGTAGCAAGTACAATCTTCCTTATTTGGTTATTGTAGCAATCTGCCACGTATAAATTGCCTTGTCCATCACAAGCTACTCCGGTAGGGTAATTAAACCTTGCTGTTGTATTTGAGCCATTGATGATACCTGCTCCGGTTGAACCTGCTATGGTGGTAACAGCTCCGGTTTCTATTGATATTTCCCTTATTTCATTATTTCCTGCGTCAGCAACGTATAAATTGCCCTGCCCATCGGTAGTTACCCCAAAAGGGTTATTAAAACTGGCCGATGAACTTATACCATCATTTGACCCCTGGGTTGTGTTACCCGCTAATGTATTTACCTGTTGCGCATTTGTAAATACTATTACACATACTAATGCTCCCGCTAATTTAATTTTCAGGTTGTTGGTTTTTTTTGTTCTTATGGTAGTTCTCACGGGTTCTGGTTTTAATTAGTTTATGATGCTAACTTACACCAACATTGAGGGGGAGAGGGGTGGCTATGTAATGAAGAATAATAACACTTGTAATGAACCCAAGAAATTCAGTAATGAATTTTTAAGTGGTATTAAAACAGGCTAATGAGCGCTTTACGACTCAGATTGTACAAAGCTCATTAAAATTATTTTGTGAACCTTATCGGGATGATGGAATTAAAAAAGCCGCTTTAAGCGGCTTTTCTTGCGGAGAGGGGGGGATTCGAACCCCCGGTACACTTTTGGGCGTACGACAGTTTAGCAAACTGCTCCTTTCGGCCACTCAGGCACCTCTCCAATTCTTAAAAATGGAACGCAAAAGTAAAAAAAAATCAGTCCCATAGGCAGTTACATGCAAAAGGGAGCTAATATTTAGCTTTTTAGCGGTGTTTTAGTTGAATTTAAAGAAGAAGAAGCATACAGCGGCCCACCTTCGGTTAACTCCATCGGCATGGCCTATGGTACTGTGGCTTTCGTTTTCTACAGTGCCATCGCTGTTTACGTAACCTATTGTCGAATGGCTCGAGTTCTCGACTGTACCATCATCATGCACATACCCAATGGTCGAATGGCTTTCATTTTCAATAGTGCCATCATCGCGTATGTAGCCAATGGTCGAATGGCTCGAATTCTCAATGGTGCCATCATTACGGATGTAACCAGCGGTGGAATGGCTCGAGTTTTCGATAGTGCCATCGGAATTTATATAGCCCGATGTGCTGTGGCTACTAGTTTCAATGGTTTGGGCATTTGAGGCGAATATCATAAGTATTGCACTCAAAAAGAGTATCGTCTTTTTCATGATGAATTGTTTAACCCAAATATATAGTTTATGGCCTGATAATGAGTATTAAATAAAATCGATGCCCAAATTCAGCATAATCGCTATTTTTGCACCCATATTTAAGATGTTTTGAAGATTACGAAAGAAGTTAAAACGGGTATTGTTGTAGTTGTAGCCTTGGCTATGTTGCTGTATGGGCTCAATTTCCTTAAGGGTATCAATATTTTTTCGAGCAGTAAAAGGATATATGCCGTATATGGTAGTGTAGAAGGTTTATTGCCGTCAAATCCGGTTCTGATAAATGGCTTTCATGTGGGTTTGGTACAGGATATAAAACTGGAGAAAAATTCATCGGGTAAAGTATTGGTAACCATGCTTATTACCGATAATGATGTAAAAATTCCTCAAGGTACTATAGCACGTATTACAAGCGATTTTTTTGGGAACCGTGCTATACAGCTAGATATGAGTGGTGGAAGTAGTACCGAGTTTGTAAAAGATAAGGATACCTTGGCGGCAGCTATGGAAACTTCACTAAAAGACCAGGTAAGTGCGCAGGTATTACCACTGAAGAATAAGGCAGAGGAACTAATTGTATCAATTGATTCCACAATGGCAATTATTAAAGGCGTATTCAGTAAAAAAACTCAGAATAACCTTACACAAAGTATTGAAAGCATAAATATATCGCTCAAGCATTTTCAAAATATGTCGGCTGATATGGATGAGCTTGTATCTACCCAAAAGCAACGCATAGCTGATATATTGGGTAAGATAGATGAGCTTTCTACCACATTGGCTAAGAATAGCAAACAGTTGGGCAACGCTATTAACAATATGGCTGATATTACTGACTCTTTAGCGAAAGCTAATTTGAAGGGCGCTATTAATAATGCCGATAGCACCTTGTACTATACTGCCCAGGTATTTGAAAAAATTAATAAAGGCAAAGGCTCATTGGGTATGCTGGCTAATGATACCGTATTATATAGCAGGCTTAATGGTGCTACAACGCAACTTGGTGCTCTGCTGCAAGATATGAGGTTGCATCCTGCCCGTTATGTACACTTCTCACTCTTTGGTAAAAAAGAATAGTTGATGCAATATTTGTCACAAATAATATTTGCCATAGTATTAATAACAGCCATTATTCTGTTTGCAAAAGCAGTTAGTAAGGTAAGCCGCAATATTAAACTTGGCAAACCTTTCGACCGCACTGATAACTCTGGCAAACGTTGGAAGACTATGTTTATGGTTGCTATTGGCCAGTCGAAAATGGTAAAGCGACCTTTTGCAGGTGTATTGCACATATTTGTTTATGCAGGTTTTATCATTATCAATATTGAAGTAGCAGAAATACTTATTGATGGTGTAGCCGGCACACACCGTATATTATCTTTCCTCGGCCCACTGTATACTTTCCTTATTACTACCTTCGAATACCTTGCAGTAGCTGTAGCATTATCATGTGCCATTTTCCTAATACGCCGTAATATTGGCAAATTAAAGAGGTTCTGGAGCAAGGAAATGACCACCTGGCCGCGTACCGATGCCAACATTATTCTTACTACTGAGATTCTTTTAATGACCGCCTTTTTAACCTTAGATGCTTCCGATACGTTAATTCAGAGGGCTACGAACAGTTCTTATGCAGGTTTTGCAGTGAGCAATTCGTTGGTGTGGATATTACAAGGCACTTCTATTTCGGGGCTTGAATTTATAGAGCATTTCTGCTGGTGGTTCCATATCGTAGGTATTTTGGCTTTCCTGAATTATATACCTTATTCGAAACACTTTCACATTCTACTGGCTTTCCCTAATGTGTATTATTCAAACCTCAATCCTAAAGGTGAGTTTACGAACTTGGCATCGGTTACCCGTGAGGTTAAGCTAATGCTCGACCCTAGCAGTGTTCCACCCGATGCTGCCGCTGCGCCACCCGAACGATTTGGAGCAAAAGATATATTTGACTTAAGTCGAATACAATTAATGAACGCTTATTCGTGTACTGAGTGTGGCAGATGTACATCGAGCTGCCCTGCTAACCAAACAGGTAAGCTATTATCTCCGCGTAAAATAATGATGGATACCCGCGACCGTATGGAAGAAGTGGGGAAGAACATGGATAAGAACGGAGGTAAATTTGTAGATGATGGCAAATCGTTATTGTTTGACCACATTACTGTTGAAGAAGTTTGGGCATGCACATCGTGTAACGCATGTGTAGAAGAATGTCCGGTAGATATTGATCCGCTTTCTATTATTGTTGACCTACGCAGGTTTTTAGTAATGGAGCAA
>Ga0206861_1079_pt1 | contig 18874 bp, 17 predicted proteins | sample Alteio_BWOrgCont_45_FD_152617 | JGI IMG/M metagenome (GOLD analysis project Ga0206861, IMG submission 152617) | Enriched cells from forest soil in Barre Woods Harvard Forest LTER site, Petersham, Massachusetts, United States -... | ecosystem: Environmental > Terrestrial > Soil > Temperate forest >... | reverse complement strand
CCTAACTATGCTTAAGCAACGCCCACCCGTTGAAGGTTTTACCGTTTGGGCGCTGGAGCAGTTTGCAGGCCGTGGCCAGCGCGGTAACACATGGCTTACCGAGCCGGGCACTAACCTCACGTTCAGCATTATACTGCAACCCCGTTTTTTTGCCCGTTACCGGGCAATTTTGGCTTACCCGGGCCGTAGCCCTGGCAGTGGCTGAATTTGTTTCTTCATGTTTAAAATCAGATTCATTAAAAGTTGCAATAAAATGGCCTAACGATATATATGTAAATGATCAAAAAATTGCCGGCATCCTTATCGAAAACATGCTGGAAGGTTCCACATTAAAATATTCGGTTGCTGGTATTGGCATAAATATAAATCAAACTCAATTCGACCCTTCTGTACCTAATCCCACTTCATTAAAACTGCTTACCGGTAACAGCTTTATTTTAGAAGATTGCTTAAACCGCATTTTTATACCGCTCGAGAAATTTTACCTGGAACTTCGTGCTGGCAATTACAAGAAGATAGACGAAGCCTACAACAATTTACTTTACAGGCGCGGGGTTTTGTCTAATCTTTCCATTGACGGGAAGCCTTGTAAAGGCACTATTAAAGGAGTATCGGAAACGGGCCAGCTACTTATAGATACTGATACAGGGGAACGCAATACTATTGAGCCACTTGAACTAAGCAATGTAAAGCATTTGGTGTTTTTGTAACGTGCAAAATACCTTGTCAAAAAAAAATTCTATCTTGCAGCCTAATATCAAAGTTTATGGCATTTAGTTACACTACAACAGAACAAAAAGGTATCACCATAATACACCTTGTTGGCGAAATAATTGACAAGATGGAAGCTGCTGCGTTTGTTGAACAAGCTAACAAGCTTGCGGCTGCGGGGCAAAACCGTTTTGTGCTCGAGCTTTCTGAACTGCGTTATATGAACAGCAGTGGCCTGAATGTATTGGTTAGTGTGCTCACCAAGGCACGTAACACAGGTGGCGAAGTAGTGGTGTGCAATTTAAATAAAAAGGTAAAAGATCTATTGGTTATCACTAAGCTCGATACCATATTCCATATATTACCTACAGTAGAAGAAGCTATTAAAAAGCTAGGCAGCAAATAAGCTTCATTTAAACTCATTTATTCTTTTTACAAAACTTATTTTCAACATATGAAAACTGACATTTTATTGGGCTTGCAATGGGGCGATGAAGGCAAAGGCAAAATTGTGGATGTGCTTGCGGGCCAATACGATATAGTAGCCCGTTTTCAGGGTGGGCCTAATGCCGGACATACATTAGAAATACAAGGCAAAAAACACGTTTTGCATACTATACCATCGGGTATTTTTCGCAAAAATGTAATGAACGTTATTGGTAACGGCGTTGTAATTGACCCTATTAGTTTTTTAGAAGAAGTTCGCGGCATTGAAGCGCTGGGAATTGATATTTGCAAAAATCTCATCCTCTCAAAACGCGCTCACTTAATATTACCGACTCACCGCTTGCTCGATGCTTCATCAGAAGCACTAAAAGGCAAAGAAAAAATTGGCTCTACTTTAAAAGGTATCTCACCTGCTTATATGGATAAGACGGGCCGTAACGGTCTGCGCGTTGGCGATATTCTGGAAAAAGATTTCCAGGCAAAGTATGATGCATTAGCAGGCAAGCATTTACAAATGTTATCACTCGCGGGTTATGAATTTGATAAAGCCGTATTTGCCGATAACGAAAAGAAATGGATGGAATGCATTGCATTCATTCGCACCATGCAATGTATCGATACCGAATATTATTTGAACGATGCTTTAAAAGCAGGCAAACGTATTTTAGCTGAAGGCGCACAAGGTTCATTGCTCGATATCGATTTCGGTTCGTATCCTTTTGTTACCTCATCATCTACCACATGTGCTGGCGCTTGTATAGGTTTAGGCCTTGCACCAAACACCATTGGCGAAGTAGAAGGTGTATTTAAAGCTTATTGCACACGTGTAGGTTCAGGCCCTTTCCCAACCGAATTGTTTGACGATATTGGTGAAAAAATATGCCAGATAGGCCGTGAGTTTGGTTCTACAACCGGAAGAAAAAGAAGATGCGGCTGGCTCGACCTGCCTGCATTGAAGCGTGCCATAATGCTTAACGGCGTTACGAGACTCGATATGATGAAGATTGACGTGCTGAATGAATTTGACGAAGTGAAAGTTTGTACACACTATATGGTTGATGGTAAACAAACTGAACAAATGCCTTATAACCTGAGCGCTGAAATAAAACCGGTATACAAATCGTTTAAAGGTTGGGGCAAATTGCCTGAGAACAATGAATACGACAAGATGCCGGTTGAGTTAAAAGAATACATCAAGTTTGTAGAAGACGCCGTTGGAGTTCCTATTAAAATATTATCGGTAGGGCCTGAGCGCAGCCAAACGCTAATTCGCTGAACACCTATTATAAAATGAAAAGCAAAGGCACATTTACTTCCTTATTAAAAAGAAGTATGGTATGCCTGTGCCTGTTTGCAGTACACATTTCTTTTGCACAAAAAGATACTAAAGGTAGCAAGACAACCAGCGGTAATCAAACTATTCAAATCCATCATGCCAATTCACTACAGTTTGATAAACGCCTGGGTGAAGGGGCACAACGCCTCATAGGTAATGTAGAGTTGGAAAATGCGGGTATGATACTCAACTGTGATAGCGCTTATATATATTCTGATAATTCATCGCATGCCTTCGGCCATGTGCATATGAGCAAGAAAGATAGTATGGATCTGTATGGCGATTCACTATACTACCATGGCGATACCAAAAAAGCAGAAATGTTTGGCCAGATACGCTACATCCGCAAATCGATGACATTAGTTACAAAGCACCTGATGTACATAGCTGATTCATCGCGTGTAAATTTTTGGGGATGGCGGAACTGTTACCGATAGTGCAACCGTATTGGTAAGCAAGCGCGGTACGTACTTTATGCGTAAAAAAATATGCGCCTTTAAAGACAGTGTAGTACTTACCAACCCAAGTTATATCATACACTGCGACACTATGGCCTACGAACCGGATGCACAAACAGCGCATTTTAGCGGGGCAACTCATATAACAGGTAAGAATACACTTATGTATTGCGTTGCCGGGTATTACAACAGCCATACAGGTATTTCAGATTTTTGGCACCACGCCACAATTACCAGCAAGAAAGGTGAGAAGCTGAGCGGAGACAGTATTTACTACGATAAGAAGAAAGATTATGGCGCAGTTACTAATAATGTATCGCTGCGGGATAGTACTGATAACATTACTATACTCGGGAATTTTGCTATTTATAAAGGTGAAGCAAGAACCATAATGGTTACCAAACATGCCGAAATGGATCAGGAATATGAGAAAGATACCTTGCACCTGCATGGCGATACTTTGTACGGCTACAATATTTCAATGAGCGATTCGAACAGCACACATAAAACGCCAAAGCTATTGTTGGCATACCACCATGTTAAATTCTTTAAAAAAGATATGCAGGGCAAGTGCGATTCCCTGAGTTATGATGAGAAGGATTCTGTAATGCGCATGTTTACTAACCCTATTGTATGGTCCGATCAAAATCAGTTGACAGCAGACACCATGCGCTTATTCATGGCAAATAAAAAACTCAACCTGCTCGATATGCGCCACAACTCATTTATCATATCGCGCGATACACTGGCATCGAAAGAAGACTCATTACAATTCAACCAAATTAAAGGCCGAAACATGAAAGGCAACTTCAGAAATAATAAACTATATAAGGTGAAGGTGATAGGCAACGCTCAAACGATCTATTACGTTTACTCCGATAATAACAACACTGTTGTAGGCGCTAACCGGGCCGATTGCAGTAACATGCTTATATATATTGATAGCAACCGAATTAAAAGCATTACCTTTTTTACAAAAGCCCGATGCAACACTCTTTCCAATGAAAACAATAAAAGTGGCGGATTTTTTATTGGGTAATTTTGTTTGGCACATTAACGAGCGCCCTATGCGTAAGGAAGATATTTTTAAGCTGGACTAGCTAATTACCCCAAACCCCTAAAGGAGCTTTGAATAATTACACGTAAAACTACACGAGCCGGTTAAAGCCCCTTTAGGGGTTTGGGGCTTACGAATAAAATTAAACGATCACTTAGCTCTGGCTCATTACAAAAAAAAAAACAGACAGGTTACTACCAGTATAATTACCGCGAATATTTTCCAGGTGCCTTTAAAGTAACTGGCATCACGCTTACGGTCCTTGCCATATAAATATATCATTAGCACGCCAAAGCATGCCATGGCAATTAAAAAGAACAGGGCCTGCCCTTTAGTTATTAAAGCATCGAGTAATATCGCGTTCACCATAGCGCAGCAAATGTATATCGATTTTCTTTAGCTCTGACTCAAACTTCGCTTAACTTTGTATCGTGAAGAAAAGCAGGTTTATATTTTTAATCCTGGTAATGGTATCTGCCAGCCAAGTATATGCGGGTGCCATTAAAAATGGTTTTGCGGCTTTAAACATATATGACTATTTTAAAGCACGCGCGCTTTTTAAAAAAGCCATGAAACATGATTCTGTCGCCTCGTGTTACGGCCTTAGCATGATTCTGTCGCGTAACGATAATCACTTCTATAATATTGATAGTTCTTATTTCTATCTGCTGAAAGCAAAAAAACTTTACCCCTCTTCTACCCCTCGGCAACGGATTAAGTGGGCACAATTCGGCCTCGATTCCGGAAGTATTCTGCACATGAAAGATACTATAGAACTCCGGGCATTTAAAGTAGCCTTGGGTATTAATACCATTGATGGGTATAACCACTACATACACAATTACCCCACTGCATGGCAGGTACAAAGCGCGGTTGATCTGAGAGATATTATTGCCTTTACCAAAGCTGAGAAAGAAAATACGTACCAGGCTTATAAAAATTATATGGATACTTACCTCAACTCTACCGAGTATGCCGATGCCAAGAAACGTTATGAGATTTCGTTATTTAAAACGCTCACCGCCGACCATAACATAAACAGTTTCGTTCAGTTCATTCATCAATACCCCGAAAGCCCTTATATAGGCGCGGCGCAAGATTCAGTATACAGCATAGCTACCGCGCATAATATGGTAAGTGAATACCACAGTTTTGTTAAAGCGTACCCTGCTAACCGAAACGTAACAACAGCGTGGCATAAATTATACACCATTTATACTATGGATGGCAAGCCTGAAACATTTGCCCACTTTCACGTTCAGTTTCCCGATTACCCTTACTCCCAACATGCCGATACAGACCTTGTTTTTAGCCCAAACTCGTTTTTACCCGGTGCGTCAAAATAACTTATGGGGCTATGTTGATAGTGCCGGAATAAGGCGCGTGCCCTTTAAGTATGAATGGGCCGACAGCAATTTTTTATGATGGTCTGGCAGCGGTTGCCATGAACGACAAGATAGGTTTCATTAATAAGCGTGGCGACATGGTTATACCATGTATTTATGAAGAGGCGGACCATTTTAGAAATACTGTTTCTGTGGTTAAAAAAGGGAATTTATGCGGCATCATTTCCACGTTGGGGCAAAACATCGTGCCTTTCGAATACCAGGAAATAATGAACTTTTCGGAAGGTATGGCAGTGATAGAGAAGAGTAATAAATATGGATATATAAGCAGGCTGGGCGAAGAAGTTGTATCTGCCCAGTACCAGGATGCAGGTGATTTTTCTGAGGGCCTTGCTTATGTACAGAACAGTAATGGCAAGTATGGCTATATTGATGTTTCAGGTGTAGTAGTTATACCATGCCGTTATGATTGGGTAGGTAAATTCAAAAATGGGTTGGCTAAAATAAAATCGAATTCGAAATTTGGATTGATCGATTTGAAAGGCGATACTATACTGAATTGTGACTACGATAACATAGGTGATTTTTCAGATACCATAGCTATGGTGGTTAAGAATAACAAAGTGGGCTACATTGGCGCTCATGGTGAAATAATTATTCCTATTAAGTATGAGTATGCAGGTGATCTGCTTGCAGGTGGAGTATTCCAAAACGGCCTTGCCAAAGTGCAATTACATAAAAAGAGAGGACTCATAAATGCCGAAGGCAAAGTGGTTATAGCTTTAAACTACGATGATGTAATGCCTTTTAGTGAAGGCCTTGCACCATTTATGGCAGACAAAAAATGGGGCTATATAAACCATAAGGGCACACCTGTTATACACAACAAGTATGACTTTGCAGGAAACTTTTGCGACAGCCTTGCACGGGTTTCTATAAAGGGGCAGTATGGCTTTATTGATGCAAGTGGTAAAGTAATTATACCGTTGCAATACGATGCTGCTACCGATTTTAAATACCACAGCGTAGCAATAGTTACCAAAGGACAGCAGTCGTGTGTTATTGATAAAGCAGGCAATGCTATTATTCCATGTCAATTAAGTAGTACTCTATTATTAGGCAATATCCTTCAGGTTGAAATGAATGGCAAAATGGCAATGTTCAGCCTTATTACCAAAAACTACATTTGGGAAGATCAAGGGTTTGGGAAGTAGGTAGCCTATTCTTTGGTTTTATTACTTATTTTTACTATTACTTAGTACACGCTATGAGAACTTTACTAACCATACTATTCTCACTTATCTTATTTGAAGTTTCAGGCCAAACAGATAACCAAGTTACTGAACGGATAATTTATACTGTTCGGTTCGATGATAAGAGCGCTAAAGAAAATGGGCTATATAATCACCTAGATAGCTTAACCAAATCTAAACTGATTAACCAAATCTGCGACCTGGCATATAGTGGGAAACTCAAACTTGCAAGATATTGGGGCGAGCATGTTCGAGCACTCCCTAATTATTACAGTATAGTTGGTGACCATCTTTTACCTTATTATTTTTTCAGGAATGATACTCTCCGATACAGATATAACTCGCCGCCTTACAATGATCAAACAAGCGAATCTATAAAAAGAGATGAATATTTTTACCGTTATCTTGTTAACAGCTTATCATTCCAAGAACAATGGTACTTTGATAGAAACAAAAACATATTCACTAAAAAAGTTGATGGGGTAATTTTATTTGAGGACAAGTACACTCACAATATAGGTATGACAGAAAACTATTATACTGCTCTTAACGATACAACCCCCAATGAATATACTCCGAAATATTTAATAGCAAAAGAAATCATATATGATGTGCCTGTTACAAAGCCGGATTCTGAAAAAAAGGGATGATAACAATTGGTGGTACAATTACCTGGAAGCATCGAAAAGGGAGAAATTCTTCAGAATGATTACAGACAAAGCACTTGGGAATACAAGCCCAACAATTAATGTATATAAAGGAACGTACCCTTACAGTATTCAAATTACTAAGGACCCCATTATGTTTTCAGGGCTTGGGCTCGATACTATTTTCCACGGCAGATCGAGGTGGTATGATAGTGACCCTTTAATGAGTGGAATGACTGAAAATAAAATACAAGCTTGTTGTTTTGAATTAGCCGATTGGACAACCATTACAAAAATTCGATTCCATGAGGAATGGTATTTTGACCCGAATAAACTCAGGTTCGAAAAGAAAGTCTTAGGTATTGGTATGATTGTAGACACCTTCAACGATGAAGGAGTCAAAACAGGTGAGCGCTGTTTAGTGTACTATAAGTTAAATAATTAGAGAAATGTAATAGTCTCTTTCTGCAAAGTCCTTTGCATATTACTATTTTATTCGTTCACAGTTTTCGTCTTCGGAATCCTGTTCAGGAATATAAATCCAAGTACAAAGAAAGAAAGCAGGAATGCGATAGAGTTACGCATATCGTGCGTAAAGTCATACACCCAACCGTATAAGAAGAGTCCAAGTACGCTGCCTATGTTTTCGCACACATCGTAAAAACTAAAGAATGATGCATGGTCTTGCGTATCGGCCGGCAATAATTTTGAATAGGTAGAACGCGATAGCGCTTGTATGCCGCCCATAACCAAACCAACAAAAAAGGCCAGTATCCAAAACTGCAATAAGGTGTATGTAAAATATGCGCCAACACAAATACATATCCATACCACAACAGCCCATTTCAGCATAGTTACATCGCCTTGTTTCTTAGCAATTAACGAGAACATGTATGCTCCGCCCACTGCCACAAACTGAATAATAAGAATAGTTAAGATAAGATCACCTGCGGCCAAGTGCAAGGTATCGGAACCAAAAAGATTAGCAATTAGCATAATAGTACGCACGCCTGTATTGTAAACAAAGAATGCTATTAAGAACCTGCGTAATTTTTTTTCTCCCCTAAGTGTGTTCCATACTTTCACTAACTCCTGGTAGCCTTTCCAAATATTATGGCCTTCATCTTTTCGTACTTCTCCAAATGGGTTAGTAGGCAGGTAACGGAAAGTTATCTGAGCAAAACCGATCCACCATAGGCCAACAGTAATGAACGACCAGCGCGTGGCCATGCTCTTAGCTCCTTCGCCCACAATACCAAACCATTCCGGTTTCGATACCATAACAAGGTTTATAATTAACAGAATAGAACTACCAATATACCCCAAGGCAAATCCTTTGGCGCTTACTCTGTTCTGATCCTGTGGTTCAACAATTTCAGGCAAGTAAGCGTTATAGAATACAATACTCCCCGCATAGCCCACACAGGCAAATATTACCAATAGTATGCCTAACCACAAATTAGACGCTGTAAAAAAATACATGGCGCTGCACGATAACGCACCCATGTAGCAAAAGAACTGCATGAATACTTTCTTGTTCCCCCTATAATCGGCAATACCTGAAAGCAAAGGCGATATAGCGGCTATTATTAGAAAAGCTATGGAAAGCGCATAGGTATAAAGCGCATCGGGCAAAAACTTAAAACCAAGAAAACTTACCGTATCAGTATTATTAGAGCGTGTTACACCCGAATAGTAAATAGGAAAAATGGTAGAGGTAATTACAAGGTGATAGACCGAGTTGGCCCAATCGTACATGGCCCATGCATTAACTACTTTTTTATCTCCTTTTTTAAATACGCCCATTATACCGGCAAATGTAAATGATATTCAATAATATCAAACTGTTATATCTCGTAAGCCCCAAACCCCTAAAGGGGCTTTGAATGTAAACCGTGCTATATAGGGTATATGGTTAAAGCCCCTTTAGGGGTTTGGGGTAATTAATTACTTCTTCTTTTCCATCCGTGCCTTGTATATTTCCAGATACTTTGGTGCAGCTTTAGCACAATCTGTCATAAACGCTTCCATTATTTCGAGCGGCACCTCTTCGGCATTTTTAAAGTTAATGCACCCCTTTTGAAACTTAGCTTTTTTAAACAATTTCGAATACTTTTCGTGAACAGGTTTATAACCATACAGCACCATATTGTGTAAACTCATATGCTCTTTCACACTCGACAGGGCGTAAATAAATGCACCATCCACATAATACATTATCATCTCCTTACCCATCATTTTGCCAATTTCCGCTTTTGCGTTTTTATTGGTTTGAGTAATTATTTTATGAATTGCCGATAATAGCTTCTTCCTTTCCGGTTCCTGTTTGTTTAAATATTCAGTAATTGTCATCCGTTTATTTTCTACAAATATTTTTGTTTTTGTTTTCATATGCAACCTTAATGGGTTTATTCGCATCATAATTTTATAAACACACAGATAACCAGATATTTGCATATATTTTATTATTAACTGAAAATGACACTGTTATGTATTTTCCATTAACAAATTCTAAACCGTTTTTCAGGCCTCCTGTTTCATATTTCTTTTTCATAGATTTGCCGCTAAATACCTATCCTACTAAAATGAAGAATTATTACCGTATTACGTTATTAGCATTTATAGCCGCTTTTTGCTTTGCATTTAATACAGTTCAGGCACAGGTTATTAGAACTATTGCAGGTAACGGCACCGGTGGTTACTATACCGACGGAGGTTTAGCCGATACCAGTAAAATAAACAGCCCTGTAGGCATGGCCGTTGATAAAGCGGGCAACGTATTTTTTGTTGACCAAAGTAATAACAGGATACGTGAAATTGTAAGATCGACAGGAAAAATAGCTACCGTTGCAGGTACCGGAGCACAAGGTTCGGCAAATAACGGGCCAGCTTCTGCTGCAACTTTTAATAATCCGGTAGGCTTAGCTTTAGATACCGCGGGGAATATTTATGTTGCCGACGCGGGTAACTATGCAGTACGTAAAATAACAAAGACAACCAATACCATCTCAACAATAGCAGGTGATGGAAACAGCACATACTTCTCGGGTAACCCTGCATCTTCTACAGGGCTGGTACCTATGGGCTTGGTGGTTGACGACTCAAGCAACGTTTATATATCTGACACTATAAATAACAGAGTATATAAATTATATACAACAGGAAAAATAAATACAATAGCCGGTAACGGTAAAGCAACATATTATGCCGATGGCGGTAAGGCCGATACCTCCTCGGTTAATGGCCCTTGCGGAATAGCTTTAGACAAACACAAAAACATATACATAGCCGAAAAAAGAGATAACCGCATACGCATGGTGGCTTTTACAAATAATGTTGTTAGCACAATTTGCGGTAATGGTACTGCGGGTTATTATGGCGATGGCGGTAAGGCAGATACCGCTGAAATAGCAAGCCCAACATGGGTTTCGGTAGATACTGTAAACGGTAATATTTACATAAGTGATCTGGACAATGTGCGTATACGTTCTATTAACGGCACTACTAGTATTATCTCTTCTAATTCAGGGCAAGGTTATGCAACTTATTACGGAGATGGCTATGAAGCCAGTACAGCATATTTATCAAACCCGGTAGCAGTTTTTGCCGATGATTCAGCTAACATTTATATTGCTGATAATGGGAATCAACGAATCAGGAAGATATATAGCACAGGGCCGGCCATTACATCGCAACCCGCCTTTTCGAAAAGCACCATTTGTAATTATAGCAGCGCGACTATAGGTATAACAGCAACGGGTACAGGTATTACTTACCAATGGTATGTAGATACCAGCTACAGTGGCCCTTGGGTAAAACTCACCAACGCGGGGGTTTATTCCGGGGTTACAACTGATTCCTTACGAATAAGCCAGGCAGTAGATAACGGATACCAACCACAATACCGTTGCCTTATTAATAATGGTTACGACACTTCTTCATCTGTTTATTTATATATAACCGATTTGCCCGTAGTGTACCTTACCGGGCCTTATGATAGTATTTGCCGTGGTGCTACTACTCAACTCATTGCTAATGCTTTGAATCTTTCTTTATCACACAATCACTATAACCGCCAACTTGTATATGGTGGAGCTTCATTCAAATGGGCCAATGGAGATAGTACAGACACCATTGTTGTAAATCCATTAATAACCACAACATATAGTGTTGCTGTTACACAATATGGATGCGTAAAAGATACCTCAATTACCGTTCAGGTAGACAGGACCAACCTCGCAATTAAGAGCTTCCCTGCTACAACTATTTGTTCAGGTACCGAGATAAGTCTTTTTGGTGAAAATGGCACCGGCGCTTATAGTTGGACTAATGGTGTAAGCAATGGCATAGCCTTTGCTCCAACCGCAACAAAAAAATACGTACTTACCGGCATTGATGCATTGAGCTGCACGCTGAAAGATAGTGTTACCATTACAGTTAACCCTACGCCAACAGTTACTGCAACCATTTTACCGAAAGATACTATATGCGCAGGAAGCTCTGTTACATTAACAGGAAGTGGCGCAGCAACTTACAATTGGAGCAGCGGGATTACTAACGCCGTAGCTTTCTCTCCTACTGCATCTGCAGTTTATTACTTGACCGGTACCGATGCAAACGGATGTTCTTCTTCAATCTCAGTTCCTGTTGTAGTTAATACATTACCTATCGTTACAGGCACTGCTTCACCTGATGCAGTTTGCAAAGGATCAACTACCACGCTTAGTGGTAATGGCGCTGCAAGCTATACATGGACGGGTGGCATTACGAATAATTTAGCCTTTACACCAACCGCATCCGGTTCATATACTGTAACGGGTACCGATACACATGGTTGTGTAAATACCGATGTGGTTAACATTACTGTTAATCCTTTACCAGTTATTTCAATTTCAGCATTCCCTTCACCAACCCTTTGTCAGGGTTCTTCACTAGCTCTGTTTGGTGGAGGCGGAGTTTCCTACTCATGGAGCGGTGGAGTTAATAACGGTGTTTCTTTTACTCCTTCGGGCTCAGCTACCTTTACCGTAACCGGTATTGATGGTAATGGGTGTAAGAGCAAAGACAGTCTTACCGTAACAGTTCACAATAAAGTTGTGCCTACTGTTTCATCTACTAATACTTCATGCGGATTAAAGAACGGATATGCTTCCGTTACTGCTTCTAATGGCGTGGCTCCTTACACATATTCGTGGAGCACGGTTCCGCGTTCATCAGGTTCGTTTGTAGATAGTTTGGCGGCAGGTACCTATGTGGTTACTGTATCCGACTCGTTCGATTGCGCTTCTTCAACTGCTGTCTCTATAGGTTCTTCTTCTTCACCTATTCTTACTGTTGCAACTACTAACAGCAATTGTGGCGCACAAGGTACCGGTTCAGCTATAGTAGCTGTTTCCGGTGGAACCGCTCCTTACCACTACATTTGGAACAATGGTGATACACTGGCTACAAATTATAATCTTAAGGCTGCTACTTATATCATTACAGTTACTGATGTAAACGGCTGCTCTACTTTTGCACCGGCAATTGTTTCAAACCTTAATGGCCCTAAGATAACTACACTTTCTACCGTTGATGTTAAATGCAACGGGCTTAACACAGGCGCTATTAAAGTTTCGGTATCAGGCGGAACAGCTCCTTATCATTACAACTGGTCAAATGGCGCTACCACTGCATCCATTTCAAACCTCTTTGCAGGGCCTTATCAGCTTACCGTTATGGATGCTGATAGTTGTACAAGTGTTGAGAGTTTTATTATTGGACAACCTCAACCGGCTCTAGTAACTTCTACAACTGTTAAGGCTGATTGTGGTGTAGCCAATGGTTCAGCTTCTATTGCCGTTACAGGCGGTGTGGCTCCGTATACTTATAAATGGAGCAATGGTTCTACTTCTAATGTTGATGCCAGCGTTATGGCAGGTGTTTATTACGTTGCTATTACCGATGCCAACGGATGCCCTGATTCTGCTTTGGTATCAGTATCTGATAAAACAGGCCCTGTTCTTGCCATAACAGTATCGGCAAATGCAAGTTGCCATAGCGGTGGATTAGTTTCCGTATTAGCTTCAGGCGGTACTTTGCCTTATACTTATATGTGGAACAACGGTGTAACAGCTACTTCTATTTCTAACGTTCCGGCAGGTAACTATTATGTATCCGTTACCGATGGTAAAGGTTGCATAAGTTCAGCCGATACTACCGTATCTGAAGGTATCCCTCCCGCACTTTCACTATGCATGGTTACGGTTGATCCGTCGCTGGGCTTACATAACTACATTATATGGGATAAGAGTTTAGCAAAAAATATTTCGCATTATAATATCTATAAAGAAAGTACCCAGGCTGGTGTTTACTTTAAGATTGACTCAGTGCCATTTGACAGTGCAGGAGTTTATGTTGATCTGCTTTCTGATGCTACTGTGCGCAGCTGGAGATATAAAATATCGCAGGTAGATTCTTGCGGAAATGAATCGCCGGTAAGCCAGCCTCACAAAACTATGCACCTTACTGTTAACCAGGGATTGGGGGGTTATGTCAACCTTATTTGGGATGACTACGAAGGCCTGAACTTCTCTACTTATTATGTATATAGAGATACTATCCCGAGCAAATTCACTGTTATTGACTCTATACCTAATAATATATTTACTTATACCGATAAGAATCCATTTAAAACTACCACAAGTGTGGCGCTTTATCGCATTGGTATAAGTAACCCCGGCGGTTGCCACCCTGCAATACAGGCTATCAATTACAACGCCTCAAAATCGAACACTGGTAACTTTACTTTTAACCCTGCGGCCGGTATTGCACCAATTGATGGAAACAGCGCTTCGTTGAACATTTTCCCAAATCCTTCAACCGGGGTATTTACTCTCGCATTCAGTTTACCGCAAGAATCCAAGTCGCTTAACCTGTCTGTTATCAATACGCTCGGCCAGGTACTTAGCACATCTTCTTTCAGCAATGTGCCTGCAAACTTTACCAAGCAACTTGACCTAAGTTCATTACCGAAAGGTGTTTACTTTATTAAAGTAAATACTGACTTCTCAAGCTTATATAGTAAAGTTGTTCTTCAGTAAATATTAGAAACACAACTAAAAAGCCCTGCCCCGAATACTCGGGGCGGGGCTTTTTTATTTAAGCCGGATTGAAAGTAGCTAATATCTTATCCGCTAAAATATTGGCTATCTTTTCATTCGATTCGTGTGTCCAACCCGCAATATGCGGAGTAAGTATTACTCTATCACTCTTTAAAAGATATTGAAACGCCTCAGGCAATTTGCTTGAATCAAGGCCTTCGAAGGAAACGGTTTCATATTCTAAAACATCAATACAAGCACCTATTACTTTACCTTTTTTCATGGCCTCTACTAAGTCGTCTGTCTTCAATACTTTCCCACGCGAAGTATTTATCAGGTATATATTTTTTTTAAATTTCTCAAGAAAACCCGTATCAACCATGTAATTGGTTTCCTCTGTTAATGGGGTATGAAGGCTCAATACATCTGCCTTATCAAATAATTTCTGCAACGTTACTTCTACAGCATACCCGTCAGAAAAATTCGTTTTGTATTTATCATAAGCAAGCACGGTAACGCCGAAGCCTTTTAAGCGTTGGGCAAATGCGCTACCCATATTCCCATAGCCTATTATCCCGACTGTTTTACCTTGCAATTCATAACCACGGTTACCTTCACGTATCCAATGCCCTTGCCTTACTTCATTATTCGCCCTGCAAATATTGTTCAGCAATGCTAGTAACATCCCTATTGCATGTTCGCCAACAGCATCGCGGTTACCTTCAGGGGCATGCAGACAATGTATGCCTATGCTCTGCGCAAAATGCAGATCAATATTTTCCATACCTGCTCCGGCGCGGGCAATAAACTTCAGGTTGGTACCTTTGCTAATAATCTCCTTCGTCAGTTTCATTCGACTGCGGATAACCACACCTGAGTAGTTATGTAATTCAGCCTCAATCTTGTTCTTGTCCCATTCATATTGCAAGTCACAAACAAGCCCTGCTCCTTCCAATCTCTTTTTAAGTATTGGATGAACACTATCTATAAACAATATTTTATGCTTATCGGCCATAGGTTTTATTGTAAGCTGATGCGAAAATACACAATGCAATAAGAAAAGTGGAACATCGTTTACTTTTTAGATGTAGATTTATGGCTCCAAAACACAAATGAAGCAAGAAATTAGAAGAATAGCCATTTTAGGTTCTACCGGCTCTATCGGCACACAGGCGCTTGATATTGTGCGTGCCAACCCCGAAAGATTGTCAGTGGAAGTGCTTACCGCCCAAAACAATGCCGACCTACTTATTGAGCAAGCCATTGCATTTGAACCTAATGCTGTGGTGGTGGGTGAAGATAAATATGCTCACGTAAAAGAAGCGCTTCAAAAACACGATATAAAAGTATATACAGGTGCCGAAGCACTTTGCCAGGTAGTACAAATGGAAACTGTAGATATGGTATTGGCTGCCATTGTAGGTTTTGCCGGATTACGTTCTACCATTGCAGCTATTGAAGCTGGTAAACCTATAGCGCTTGCCAATAAAGAAACATTGGTAGTCGCAGGTGCATTAGTTACATCTCTTGCTAAAGAAAAAGGCGTAAACATTTACCCTGTTGATTCTGAGCATTCTGCTATATTTCAATGCCTGGCAGGAGAGTTCCATAACAAGATCGAGAAAATATATTTAACTGCTTCAGGCGGACCATTCAGAGGTAAAGACAAGAAATTTCTTTCAACCGTTACTAAGGCAGATGCCTTGAAGCACCCTAACTGGAGTATGGGCTCTAAGATCACTATCGATTCGGCTACTATGATGAACAAGGGCCTTGAGATAATTGAAGCCGGATGGTTATTTGGGTTAAAGCCTGAACAGATAGACGTTATTATTCATCCGCAATCCATCATTCATTCGCTTGTTCAATTTGAAGACGGTTCTATTAAAGCACAAATGGGATTACCTGATATGAAGCTACCCATACAGTACGCACTGTTTTATCCTCAGCGTGTAGCATCTACTTTTAAGCGTTTCGATTTTGCAGCCTACCCTTCACTTACTTTCGAAAAACCGGACATGAATACTTTCCCCGCCATTCAGCTGGCATACGATGCTATGAAGAAAGGCGGAAACTTACCTTGTGTTTTAAATGCAGCCAACGAAGTTGCAGTTAGCGCTTTCCTGAATGATGAAATAAGTTTTTTAGATATTCCGGCAGTTGTAGAGAAAAGCATGAACAAAGTAAGTTTTATTGCTACCCCTACTTTACAAGAATATATTGCCAGCGATTCGGAAGCGCGAAAAGAAGCCCACTCGCTTACTAAAACTAAAATCAGTTTGTAAAAGCATGAAGGTTAGAAGAAGGGCAATTTGGTTAGTTGTATTATCCATTTTCCTTTCAGTTTCATTATTTGCCCAGCAAGATAGTATCTACAAATTACCTCCCAGGCAATTCCTTGATTCTTACATCTATTCGGGTGTGCTCGATGCGGAGGACCAAATCACCGCACCATTCCATTGGAATACCACACAATGGGTAACATTTGGAGGGCTTGCAGCAGGGGAATCTGCAATGATGTTTGCAGGTGGCGATAAAGCCCTGCAAGCATGGGCACAAAGCCATCGCAATAGCAATACAAACTTTATTGAAAATAATTTTGGAGATCCATTTGGAGATGGTTTATATCCTGTAATATTAATTGGTTCTGCTTATATTTTAGGTTTTGCTCTCCACAGCAACCATTTAAAGACAATGGCGCTGTTTACTACAAAATCATTAGTAATTAGTGCATCAACAACACTTATTATAAAGTCGATTGCAGAAAGAGACAGACCTTTCCAGCACACACCACCCAACCCATTATTTTGGAACGGGCCCATTTTTAAACTCGATCATAATTCTTTCCCGTCGGGGCATACAACTGTAGCCTTCGCCACAGCATCTGGCATTGCAATGGCCTACCCCAAGCCAATAATAATACCAATACTGGCATATAGTTTTGCGGCAGTTACTGCCTATGGAAGAGTAAACGGTAACTGGCACTGGGGTTCGGATGTTTTAATGGGAGCAGCTATAGGCTATTTTACTTCGAAGCTTATATATACACACGATAATTGGTCGAAGGCTCTGAAAAAGACAAGGCCAATTATTTCATAATAATTTTTATTCGCCTGTAATTGGCCTTGCAATTGACTTGTGCTTTCGTACTTCATGTACTTTGCCAAATATATGCAGGTACTTTTGTGAAATTGTAAAAAAGTCAACCCGGCCGCCTAAGCCTATTAAAGGGTAATGGTTTATTACATCATATCCTCCAAAAAGTGTAAAGGCGCCTATACCCACAAAACCGCCGGCAAAAAAACCCGCAAGCCTGTTCAAACTAAAATTATTTTCAATACCCGCATCGCCTAAAACTCCAAAGAAAAATGTTGGTTCCACCGTCATTTTATCATTCTCGTTAAATATAAAATCCCCGTAAAACCAAGTGTATCCTATGCCTAAACTTACATTGGGACTTACTATAGCATCGCCATTACTAATTTCTATACTGCTGAAAGTAATAGGGATAGTCAATGAGCCCATTATTGTTGCTTTGTACATAGTATTGTAATACAATGTATCAGGCCATTGACTCACTTGACCCGGAACGGTATTTGTTTTTGCCGAATCGGGAAATGAATAGCCCCTTTTGGTTAAAAATTTAGTATTTGGGTTTCTATTATCCTGTTGTCCGATTGATGCCGAAATTATAAGAATAAAAAAAACTGCAGATAAAAAAAACTGCTTTGTCATTGAGAAAGAATTGCAATTATATAGTTATGACTTTGTACAGTTTAGTTTACAACTCTTGCCCTTCTCCATATCGAGATATTGCGAATACTGGCCGCTTGTAAGTACTGTCTTCATTTTCCCATCTCTGATCTTACATAATTTCACCGCATTCTTATTCGCTGTAATAGTATCACCTTTACTCTTGCTTCGAATATCTTGCATACTATTTGCAAATTCAAGCTCAACCGGAAGAATTTTATTTGTTTCATCGGGAGTGATCTTGTCAACATTTTTTTTTATCTCGTCCGTCTGTTGTTGGGCAAGTTGCTGATTATTTAAAGTGCCTTTTACCTGCGCCATTGTATTTATAGTTGTAAATATTACAACTGTCAATACCAATATTGATTTTATAGTTCTCATACTTATATAATTTGATTTATTAAGAAGAAACAAAAGTGATTCTATCCAGTCATTATAGTCTTACATGTATATATATACCTTTCATATAAATCACGTATTCTCCAGATAAAATATTATTGAAAAACAAAAAAGCCCTGCAATAATGCAGGGCCTTTAAGGGGGATTAAACCAGGTATTACAACCTAGGACTAGAACTGCTTGAAGATGATCCGGTAGAAGATGAACCGCTAGAAGATGATCCACCAGAATTTGAATCACCAAAAGAAGAACTGCTTAATCTTGCGCTTTCTGAAGATGAATTGCTAGATTTTGAACTGCCCGATGATGAATTACCAGGAGAATTTTCTGAAGAAGAATCACTTGAAGTTGAAGTACTTATAGCATGTTGCTTAATACTTTCTTT
>Ga0206861_1077_pt1 | contig 19119 bp, 21 predicted proteins | sample Alteio_BWOrgCont_45_FD_152617 | JGI IMG/M metagenome (GOLD analysis project Ga0206861, IMG submission 152617) | Enriched cells from forest soil in Barre Woods Harvard Forest LTER site, Petersham, Massachusetts, United States -... | ecosystem: Environmental > Terrestrial > Soil > Temperate forest >... | reverse complement strand
GCGGCAGTGCCTTTTCCGCCTATAGAATATACCCTTACAGGAGATTATCCGGTAGTTGCCCAGAAAATAATACTAAAAGCAGAGATTGGTTTCTTTATCAATTTTGCAGCTTATAATGGCGCTGCTAGTTTTGTAAGCATTAGTGACACAACTCCAAATTCGAACACATACCTGCTTACAGATACTAGCCGTAATTCGCGAAAAAATGAAAAATGGGAATACCCGTTTCGATGTGAGCCTACTTTAAAGTTTCAGGTAGTATATTCAAATAATAAGGATAAGGAAACCGTGCCCTATTTTTTAGGTACTACTTCTGCCCCTGCCACCTCAGTGTCACGAAGCCAATTAAAGAGGGTAGCTAATAAAATAGCTCTGGAAACAACTTCTACTATTGAAGATTATTCTTCGGCAATTACCAAATACATGCATAAGAACCATAGCGACATTAAAGATCCTGTATTATATATGAAATACGCATATAGCTACTTCAGGTATTTTTTAATGATTGGTGATATTGGTGATGATAATGAAAGTGGCTTTTCAGATGACATGGAAAGTAACCTTGAGAAAAAAGTATCGATAGAAAGTGATGTTTTTATAAAAACACTGGGTTTGGTTTGCCGTGACCGTAAAATTGATTATGACATTCTTTTGGGTGTTCCCCGCAATATGGGCACCCTTGATAATTTAATATACCCATCGGAACTGGAATGGATGCTTTATATAAAAGGCAGCCCCGGCATTTATTTATACCCATTTGATACCTACCGAATTCCGGGTGAGGCCAGCGACGCTATGGAAGGAATAGATGTATACAGGTTGGTACCCGACAAAAAAGAAGAAAAAGTCATAATGGAACGAACGAAAACACCGTCAACAGGTGATGCCGATAATTATTCGGTCTACAAAACCAGTGTTACTCTAAATGCCGATATGCAGGGCGAAGCCAGTGTTGAAAGGAGTGCCACCATTGCAGGCCTCCTAAAAGACCACTACTACCCTGATGTAATAGCCGAAAGCGACATGTTAAACAATGAGTTGAGGCGTTATAAAGAAGAAACTATTGAGGAATACCTTAAAAAGATACATAACGACAACAAACGAAAGGAATTGGATAGAAAGCTTACCATGGCAAAGGCCGATGAACATAAGGAAAGACAAGAAACAATGAAGACCTTTTTTGAGAATGATTTTAATATGAGCACGTATGATGATTTTACTTTGAATTGCGAAGGCAGACAAATAGACTCAACCACACTTATGTTTAGCGATAAGTTTAAAATTAAAAACGTTGTGCATAAAGTAGGGCAAAACTATATTGTAGATGCCGGTAAATTTATTGGCAAACAAATGGAACTTAAAGAAGAGCAGCATACCCGCACCGATGATATTTATATGGCCTATGCCGGTGAATATGATAACGAAGTGCACATAACCATACCCGAGGGCTATACTGTTCAGGGCGTTGATGCTTTAAATAAAAACATTATTACTTCATCGGGAGGCTTTACCAGTACAGCAACAATAAGTGGCAATATGTTAACCATTAGGGCAAGGAAATTCTACTTGCACAACTTTGAGCCTAAAGAAAACTGGCCCGATATGGTAAAGTTTATAGAAGCAGCCTATGACTTTACACAAGCTAAAATATTACTAAAGAAAGGTTAATCAAACTTATTCCTTTACCTTAACCCCACTCATGGTCTTAGTATCAACCTTCAGGTTTTCAATAGCCGATTTTAATATCATAAGCCTTGCACCTTCACCACCGGGCTGTATATAATAGGTTTGATTGTCATATTTTATCTCACCAATTTTGCCATTATCAACGTTTATCCATTTATTAGCGAACAGACGGTAAACTTCGGCGGGGCTCGATACTCCTGTAACTCCAAAGGTCAAGGTTTTGCCATCACCCACTTCAAAACTAATTTCGAGTGAGTTCTTATTGATCTTAGAGCATACACCCGGAGTAAACTTTTTAAGTATTATTATTTGAACATACTTACCATCTACAAACTTTATCTTGCCCTCTGATACTTTCATATCGGCAGAAGATACCTCACGGCGCAGCTCAACATTCCTATCAACATAAAACTGCAGCTTATCCACATGTATGGTATCCGCTTCAAGCCTGCTTCTAATATCGCTGGTAAAAAACGACTTGGGTGTACCGCATGATGTTAAACCAATTATCGCGGCTAAACCAACTATTTTTATTCCTCCCTGTATGTTCATCTGTATATTATTGTTTAAATACTTTGACTATTCAAATACTAAAAAGTTAAAAGCAGACATAAAATTAAATAATATTTGCCTGTGTCGTAAATAAACAGGCACTCATCTATTTTATTATTTGCCGTTTTAAAATGTTATTACTTTTGCCCATAATTAACTGATATTTAACCCTTACCCTATTTAAATCTTTCATTATGTCTATTATTTCGGAGTTTAAGAAGTTTGCCATGGAAGGCAGTGTACTTGACCTTGCTGTAGGTTTTATAGTGGGTGCCGCCTTTAAAGAAATTGTAACATCGTTAGTTAATGATATTATAACACCTGCAGTACTAACCCCTGCAATGAAATTAGCCAAACTTACTGACCTTAACCAATTAGTCATTCCGGGGACAGCAATTAAATATGGCAACTTTATATCGAATGTTATTTCGTTTTTGATAGTGGCTTTTACCCTATTTCTAATAATTAAAGCCATTAATGCCACTAAAAAGAAAGATGCAGCCGCAGCGCCTGCGCCAGAGCCATCATCGACCGATAAGCTTTTAATGGAAATAAGGGATAGTCTTAAAAAATAACCTTACAATATATAGTCAAACAGAAAAACCGGGTTGAAGCCCGGTTTTTCTGTTTTTGAGCCTCCCATCGGATTTGAACCGACGACCTACTGATTACGAATCAGTTGCTCTACCCCTGAGCTAAGGAGGCCAATAAGGCCTGCGAAATTAACATAAAGCTTAATACCAACAGGATAAAGAGCGATTATTCTGCATGCTCAGTGCAGATATGCGAGTAATATAATCTGCATGATCGTTATCATTTATCTGGCATTTAAAAGTATTGGTTAGTAGCCGCTTATGATTTTTCTTATATCTTTGCGCCTTTAAAATTTATATCTATTATATGGGCTATAAGCTTACCCGTTTTTCCATACAATCCATACTGTTACTTTGTTTATTGTTCGTTACCGCAACCACCCAGGCGCAGGTAGGTATATCTCAGGCAGTTACCCAAGCCGGTACTGCAAGTACAACCTGGAGCCTGCAATGTAGCGGAACTTCACCTGAAGTTGTTGTATTGGTGCATTATACCGGATTTACCAGTGTAAGCGCAAAATACAATAACAAAACCTTTAACGGAGTTACTAATGCATCATCTAACAGTGATAATGTCGCGCTTTTTTATTTTAATTCTCCTGCCACAGGCTTAAATGACGTTGAATTGGATGTTAGTGGTACTGGTACTTATTACGCTGATGCTTTGGCCTTAACTAATGCCGACGATAATAGTATTTCAATAACCGTTCTTAGTACTTCGAGTGGTAACAGCGCCACCGTTACTCAACCAGGTAGCAGTACCGGCGACCTGATTTTGGGAGGTGTTATGGGAAATTTAGGCACCATTACTGTACCGGCTTCAGCAACCCATCAAATAACATTACTTAATCCGTTTACCAGTCCTTATGATGCGGCTGATGGATATATAGCGGCAACTAACGGAGATCAGCTAACATGGGATTTTTCGAAGAGTTCGAACAATACCATATGGGCCACCCGCATTCGCGGATCAGTTGGACTACCTATTAAGTTATTAAGCTTTGGCGCAAACTATTCAGTACAAACCAATTCGGTTATTCTTAATTGGAGTACCGCAACTGAGGTAAATAATAAATTATTCACAGTCGAAAAAACAAGCGATGGTGTAAGCTTTGAAGAAGTTACAACCTTACCGGGTGCAGACAATAGCGACCAACCCCTGAACTATACCGCTACCGATGAAACACCAAGTGCAGGAACAACTTACTACCGTTTAAAGCAAACCGATTACGATGGTAATTATACCTATTCTGACCTGGCACCTGTTACCATAGCTGCTGATTATAAAATTACCCTTGCCCCTAACCCGGTTGGCAACATGGCAACCTTGCATTATACTGCAAACAATACGGCCCCGTTAAATGTCAGGATATATGATATGGCAGGCCAAGTAGTGAATGAATATAGCTTCAACAGTATTCAGGAAGGCGAAAACATGCTAAGTGTAAATACATCGCTATTGGCACAAGGCACTTACATTATGCAGTTGAACAACGGCCTTACCAGTACCAGCCGCAAGTTTATAAAGTAAGTTAGTTCCTTAATGTAGCCATCAGGCGGCTTGGCTTACTCACTATTTCCAACGCTGTAAGTATATCAGTGCAAACTATATCGGCAGCCATAATTGCTTCTGCCGCTCCACCTTCTTTCTGAACCAGTACAATGCCAATAGCCGAATCCTTTAGCATAAACCTATCGTTGCGGCCATTGCCAATACTAATACAAGTAGCAGGTTTTAGTTTTTGCAAATGCTTCCTCTTTTGTTCGGCCTGATTGGTTTTTGTTAGCAAAGTTATTTTGCAGAGCATACCCTTTAACTGCTCACGCGCAGTACCTAAGGTATCGCCTGTAAATACATGCACATTAATTTGTTTTGATAGTTTAGTTAACAAGGGCTTTACACCTTTTATTAATATTCCGTCAACAGCCAATGTGCCGTTAAAATCAAGTACCAGGTGATGTAGCGTAATATCTTCTTTAAATCCGGGAATAGAAAGCTTTATCATAAACCTATATTATGCATGAAAGATACGATTAATTATCTACGCACAGTATCGAGATAAAGCAATGACAAGACTTACTTGATCGTATCTCCGCTTTTGTATTTGTTTACTAAATACATCAGCGTAGAATCTTTGTGAAGATCAACATAGTTTCCATCACCGTCCTGAACGGCCATATATACGTTTGCATTAAACTTAGGAGCACCGAACCGGCTAACCACTATTACAGGCCTTTTAAGAGCTTTAACCTGTTCGATGGCTGTTGTATTGGGCTGACAAAAAAACAGGAAAGTGGTAATTGCGATTAAAATAATTTTCATAACCTTCTCGGAGATAATTACATTGTTATAGGGCTAAATCGTATTTCGCCTGCAAAGCAACGCAAAAAAATTCCTCGTTACGAAGTATTGGTTTCTATCTCTCATTTCATTGTCTTCATCTAAAAATGATAGAGAGTAGTCTCAACAGCTAATTGTTTTAGCTATCAGAATCAGGCAATTAAAAATTCCGTATTGATTGTCAGTGGATTCAAAACGTGATATTGACAAATGCCTTCGCTAATTTCAAGAATAAAAGACTCAATGAAACCAGTTAATTATATCGCTTAATTATTTTTCATAGCAGTATCATCGCTATCGAGCTTAATAATTAGCCTGACAGAAATAAGCACAGAAAAACCTGTGCCGTAATCAGACACAGAAGGGATATTGAAGTTATTGCCTTTATTGTAATAGTAAAAAGGATTAGCAAGCGGGGTGTTTACAAAATCGTTGCTGCTATTACCCACATTGGTAAATCCTTTATTGAATGAGACTTCGGTAACCAATGAGCATTTACTGTTAATAGGATTAACAGCACCAAGAGACAGGTGCCCTTGTACATTAAAAGGGCTTGTCTTTGGGTTTATATTCCCGAATGCTATGCTTGAATTATTATCGTTTCCGCCCAATGAAGTATCTACATCATTTACACTAACAATTCCAGATTCCCTGCTTATCAGCATATAACCCAGCACAATTCCCACCTCGGCAAAAACTCCAATCTTCTGATCCTGACTGCTGATGTAACGAATACTGATTGGAATTTCAGCATATGTAAAATTGTAGTTGGCAGTAACGTGGTTATATTCAGTATACGATGACGTAGCCGGATTCTCACGGAAATACATAGAGTCGCTAAGCGAAATAACTTGTGCTGCATAATGCTGAAACTGAAGCCCGGCCGAAACACCCATATGATCTGAGAACATATATACAAGTCCGCAGCCTAATCGTTCCCCGGCTTTGTTATTAGAATTTTGAATACAGGCCGAAGTACCAAACCCTAAAAAAGGCTCTATCGAAAATCCATTACGTTGGGCTGATGCAAAGTAGCTTATTAGAGTAAAAAGCAATACTATTTTTATGCGATACTTCATAATTCTAAATCTCCTTTTCAGTAAAATCTTTACCGCAATTAAAACAATGATACGTATTTAATGGTGGTCTTTTGTTAGCAAAGAACAATGAATTCCTTTTACCGAAACCAGACAGAAAATAGCCCAAAATATTTTTTATCGACATTGCACTATCCTGATAGCAATCATCCGAATGGCAATATGGACATTTTATTTTTGAATCTTTGCCCATTTCTCGATTCTATACTTCTACCAGATCGTTACCCTAAGGTTTTCAGGCCTCCACATTTTATCGCCGGGTTTAACATTAAATGTAGTGAAGAATTCAGGCATATCGGTAACAGGGCCAATAACCCTGAACTTAGCTGGTGAGTGTTCGTTACTACGCACCTGGTTAGCCAACGCCTCAGGGCGCATGTTTATCATCCATGCATAAGCGTAGCCCAAAAAGAAACGCTGGTTAGGATTAAGCCCTGCAATTATTTGGTTGGTCTTAAACTGGGCCGTCTTTTTAAAAGCTTCGTATGCAAACATGGTTCCACCTAAGTCTGCAATGTTTTCGCCCTGGGTCATTGTACCATTTATATGTAAACTATCCACGGCTACATATTCATTAAACTGGTCTATTATCATTTTTGTTTTATCATGGAACTTAGCGCTGTCAGAAGGTGTCCACCAGTTGTTCAGGTTACCGTTCTCATCATATTGGCTGCCCTGATCGTCAAAACCGTGCGTCATTTCGTGCCCAAAGGTTGCGCCAATTACAGAATACAGTAAGGCATCATCAGCAAACTTATGCTCATAACCCGGTATAATAATATTACAGCCGGGCACTACTATTTCATTATTAGCCGGGTTGTAGTATGCGTTATAGGTTTGCGGTTCCATATCCCACTCGGTGCGGTCGACCGGCTTGCCATACTTAGCCATGGCATAATTAAATGCCCAGCGGTTAGCGCTCATTACATTTTCAACATACGATCCCCTGCCAACTTTAAGAGAAGTAAGGTCTTTCCATTTATCAGGATAACCCACCTTCATTATCATCAGGTTAAGCTTGTTAAGGGCTTTCTTTTTTGTAGCAGGGCTCATCCAGTCAAGCTTTTGAATACGCTCGGCATACACTTCTTTAATATCGTTGCCAATTTGTTGTAATTTTTCTTTAGTGCCTTTTGGCAGGTAATCGGTAACATATACCTGACCAATCAATTCACCCAACGAATTATCGGTCTCTTCCACAGCCCTCTTCCAGCGTGGTTTAGGCTCAGTAACACCACTAAGTACTTTGCCGTAAAAATCAAAAGCTTCCATGTAGGTTTTGTCATCCATGTACGAAACAAGCCCACGGATATAATGCAGCTTCAGGTAGTTCTTCCAATCAAGTAAAGTATATGAGGTAAGGTATCCGCTAAGCGCGGTTAAAAATTCAGGCTGAGCTACTACAACAGAATCAATGTTCGACAGGCCAACTCCCTTAAAAAACAATTGCCAGTCGAAGTTAGGCGCCAAGCTGCAAAGGTTAGCGTAGGTAACTTTGGTATAGTTCTTCAGCGGATCGCGGGTATCTTCTCTTTTGCGTGATGTGCGGGCAATTTCAGTTTCGAGCTTCATTAAATTAGTTGCAGCTTGTCGCGCGTGTTCATCATCATAGCCCATTACCTTAAACATATTGCCGGCATACTCTACAAATTTCTGGCGCACCATAACGGCACGGGCATCCATATCGAAATAATAGCTGCGGTTAGGTAAACTAAGGCCACCTTGGTTAATGTATACCGACATTTTACTGCTTATCTTATCGTCTTGCTGCACATCAAAATAAAAGAAAGGCGCGCCCGAAACGGTGTATATATAAGCTGCTTCACGGGCAAGGCCCTGCCAGTCTTTTATGCTGTCAATACTATCAAGGTCGGGTTTTAAATCAGAAATACCTTTTCTGTTCAGCGTTGCACTATCCATAGCTGAGTAATAAAAATCGCCTATTTTTTGACGCGGGCTGCCATAAGGCCTCTTGGTAATTTTAGCCGATGCCTGGCAGAGGTTAAGTATTTGGTCATTAATAGTATCCTGTATCATTTCCCACAGGCCATTTTGCTTTTCGCTGGCAGGTATAGGGTGTTGCTTAAACCATTTGCCATTGGCAAACATAAAAAAGTCATCTTGCGGCCTTACGGTCGAATCGATATTGGCAGCCAATGCATCGGGTTCGGTAGCAGGGCTCTTCGATTGGCCATTACATGCGGCAATAACAGCCACTAAAGCAGCTGCAATTAAATAAGGTAATTTCTTTTTCATGTTGTTTAGCTGAGCTATTGTAAGATTTGAAGTGGCAAAGTAATAAGATTCCGTAATATGTGCAATGGTTCACCTTAAGAAATAGAGAAATATCTACATCCTCCTGTACTTCTTCCAATCCGTGTACTTCTCAGGCTGTAATTTATCATTCTTTAACGAATCATTCTTGTACCATTCAGTCTCAGTAAGGTAGCCCCCGTTCGAATATATTTTGGTGGTGCCGTTCAGTTTGCCATGTTTATAATGTATCACCGAATATTGTCCGCTGTTAAATATCTTTTTCGATACACCATCCCTGAAGCCGTGTTTATACTTCACCACCTGTATGCACGATGTATCGTTCTTCAATAACCACCAGCCTTGCTGTAAACCATCTTTATCATACTTATCATAACCCGTCATGGTTGGGGCACATGAGGCCATAAATAATATTAAAAGAATAACTAGGTATGTGTAGGCTATTTTCATTCTGTTTGGCTAACGGCTTATGCTATTTGTTTATTGCTCATCTATTTGCGGTGTGCGAGAATCTTCACACCTTGTATTGTACACTATTCCGTCGGCGTGCACATAAAAACATTTAACGCGGTAAAACACATCGCTCTGTCCGCCGGTATTGGGTGCATGCAGCATGGTGGCATATTCGTATACTTCACCACCTTGCCCATCAGGTACTATGCTGGTAGGTTTACCCCAATGCGCAATCATATCAACTTTCTGTCTGCCTTTCCAGGGCTCCATTACTTGTTCATCGGTCTTGCAAGCTGCAAATAATACTAAGCAAATAAAAATTAGTCTTTTCATTTTATTTTTTCTTGCCTTTAGCATCAACCATATAATGCAGGCCTGTACTTTCTTTACGCGTCATCGACATCTTAATTATTAAGTATGCCACCGTTATCAGGTTACGGAGTTCGCATAGCTTAACAGATATAATGGTCTTATCGTATAACTCACGGGTTTCTTCATACAAAATATCTAAGCGGTGGCGGGCACGGCTAAGCCTTAAATCACTACGGACAATCCCTACATAGCTGCTCATAATTGCCTGCACTTCTTTCAGGCTTTGTGTAATAAGCACCATCTCTTCAGGGTAGTCGAGGCCCTCCTGGTTCCAGGCGGGTACTCCTTCTTGCCAGGTAGCCTTCTTTGCGGTTTCAATCGAATTCATTGCCGCACGGTGTCCATACACAGATGCTTCTAACAACGAATTTGATGCCAACCTATTTGCGCCATGCAAACCTGTGCATGAACATTCGCCTACTGCATATAAATTAAGCAGTGAGCTTCGTCCCTCCATATCAACCTTAATGCCACCACACATATAATGTGCAGCAGGCACCACAGGTATAAATTCTTTCAGGCAATCTACACCTTCGCTTAAGCATTTGCTATAAATGGTCGGGAAATGTTCCAACATTTTATGCGAACCTATATGCGTGCAGTCGAGGTACACATGTTCGTCACCACGCATTTTCATTTCATTATCTACCGCACGGGCAGTAATATCTCTTGGTGCCAATGAACCACGCTCATCGTACTTCTGCATAAACTCTTTGCCATCCATAGTGCGCAACACGGCACCTGCACCACGTACCGCCTCCGATATAAGGAACGCTGGTTTTAAATGCGGCGCATATAAAGCGGTCGGGTGAAACTGAATGAATTCCATATTGGTAATGGCACCTTTAGCACGATACACCATTGCCACGCCATCGCCTGTTGCAATAACCGGGTTAGTGGTAGCGCTATATACATTGCCCGCACCACCCGTAGCCATCAAAGTAGTTTTAGCAATAATGGTATCTACCTTGCCTGTTTTAATATTCAGGGCATATACGCCGTAGCAGGTAATGTCTTTGTTTTCGTGGGTTACCCTTTTGCCTAAATGGTGCTGGGTAATTATATCAATAGCAAAGTGATGTGTAACAATTTCAATATTGGGGTGCTTATGCACTTGTGATAACAAGGCACGCTCAATCTCTTTTCCCGTAATATCTTTATGGTGCAGTATCCTGTTCTCTGAATGGCCTCCTTCGCGCCCGAGGTCATATTCGCCCGATGAGCTTTTATCGAAGTTGGTGCCCCACTCTATCAGCTCTTTAATACGATCGCCGCTTTCTTGCACTACCATGCGCACCACTGCTTCGTCACATTGGCCATCGCCGCATATTAGTGTATCCTGCACATGCTTCTCATACGAATCGGGGCTGTGCATTACTGCAGCTATGCCACCCTGCGCGTATTTGGTGTTCGATTCATCTTCGTCGGCTTTGGTAATTATATACACCTTGCCGTGGTCGGCTACCTTCAGCGCATAGGTTAGCCCTGCTATGCCGGAACCAATTACTAAAAAATCAACTTTCTTTTCCATTTAATTTTTTGTCATTCTGAACATAGTGAAGAATCTCTTCCGTTTTATTCTTTGGGCGTTACCCTCGTGCCCCGGGTCGGGCTATCCGCTTTTACTCCTCGCTACGCTGCGGGGTAGCCGCTACTATCCCTAACGCGAAAAGACACCTCATCGTCACTGCGAGTCCCGGCTTTGCGGGCGTGGCAGTCTCAACACAAATACTGAGATTGCCCCGCCACAATTGGTCGGGATTATTAAAAAAACTTCGTTCCTCGCAATGACGTTTCCCGTCCTAATTCTCATATCTCTATACTATTTTTATCAAATAATAATTCTTCTTACCCTTTTGCGCTAAAATATATTTACCACCAATTAAGTTAGTTGCGTTTACAAGCGCATTTACATCTTCCACCTTTTCTTTATTCAGTTGCACACCGCCACCCGCAAGCATTTTTCGGGCTTCGCCTTTACTTGGGAATATTTTGGTATGGTCAACCAAAAAATCAACGAGCGGAATGCCCTGCTCAATCAAATTACGGGCCAAATCAACTTGTGGTACACCCTCAAATACTGCTTGTATATCGTTATCCGATAATTTCATCAAACTATCCCTGGTGCCCTTGCCAAACAATATTTCTGAACTTTCAAGTGCAAACTCATAATCCTTTTCTGAATGTACGCGTATGGTAATATCTTTTGCTAACGCCTTTTGCAAATTGCGCAAATGCGGAGCCGCATTATGTTCTGCTTCCAATTTTTCTATTTCATCGCGGCCCATCAATGTAAATATGCGAATGTATTTCCTGGCATCATCATCGGCTACGTTCAGCCAAAACTGGTAGAACTGGTAAGGGCTGGTCTTTTGCGGGTCGAGCCATACATTGCCCGATTCTGTTTTGCCAAACTTGCCGCCATCGGCCTTAGTTATTAGTTGTGTGGTGAGCGCGTACGCTTCGCCACCATCTTTACGGCGAATAAGCTCAGTGCCCGTTACAATGTTACCCCATTGGTCGCTGCCACCCAATTGCAGTTTGCAATTCTTATTCTTCCACAGGTAGTAAAAATCGTAACCCTGCACCAACTGGTAGCTAAACTCAGTAAACGATATGCCCGTTTCCATACGGTTCTTTACCGAATCTTTAGTAAGCATATAGTTAACGGTAATGTGTTTGCCCACATCGCGTATAAAATCTAAAAAGCTAAAGCCTTTAAACCAGTCGTAGTTATTTACTATTTCCGCCGAATTAGCGCCGCAGTTAAAATCGAGGAATTTTTCTAATTGTTTTTTTACGCAAGCCAGGTTATGGTTCAGGGTTTCTTCGTTCAGCAAATTACGTTCAGCCGATTTGCCCGATGGGTCGCCCACCATGCCGGTAGCACCACCAACTAAAGCAAAAGGCCTGTGACCCGCTTTTTGCAAATGCAGCAGAGTCATTATTTGAGCCAGGCTACCTATATGCAAGCTATCGGCTGTCGGGTCGAAGCCTATATACCCGCTTACCATTTCTTTTTTCAGCAGTTCTTCGGTACCGGGCATTATATCGTGCAGCATGCCGCGCCATTTCAACTCCTCCAGAAAATCACTCATCCTATATTTCAATTAGTACTCAAAAATACAGAAATTCAAGAAAGCAAGAGATTGGGCGTTCCACTATACTCCTTAACGCAGAAAGCAACGGTACGTGAGGTAAAGAAAGAAGATGACAGGAATGGACACATGATGTAAAGGATCGTGCCAACTTTAAACAGGCTAAAAAATAATTTACGAATTCGAAATAATCGGTAATGTTAAATACAATTTACCATTAACACTGTTATACATACAAATTAAAGAACTCTGCAGGAACCGTGCCTAGGGCCAATATTATCTTATCTAAATAATCTATTGTTAGGTTTACAAGTCCATGCTCTAAACGCCACACATACTGCCTATCTATATCTAATAAATGCGCTAACTGTGTTTGCGTTATTTTTTTCTCCAATCTGACCGTTTTAATTATGCCACCAATGATCTTTTTAGAGCTTTTAGCTATATTAACTACAGGGGTAATATGTTTCGCAATATTCATCATAACTATGCCTTTTGAAAGGCAAGATACCTCTGAATATTAGCCCCTTATGTTAAAAATCGATAAAACAGGCAGAATTAGGGGATGAGCTTGGTTCTCTGTTTGGTAAAACAATCAATTGGTCTGCATCAGACTAAAGGACAGAAAATTACACTCCTAACCCTTAGTCTTTCTTCTCCCTGGTAGTTACTACGGTACCATCAGGTTGGTATTCCTCAGTACGTAGTTTTTGCCCGTCAACGTCGTAATATTTCCACTTACCAGTCTTTTTGCCATTGGTATATTCACCCTCCGACTTCATCTTTCCATTATCGTAATACTCCTCCCATTCTCCGGTAGGTATAATATTTATATCGTATTTATATACACGCCTTAGCTTTCCATCTACCCTATAGGTTGTCACGGTATAGCCCTTATCGCCTTCTAACTTAACTATCGAAATAGCAACCCGTGTAGTATCATCGCTGAACATTACACAGTAATTACCATTAGCGGCATTTATCAAGTTGGTCTCTTTTATTAAAAGGCGGTCGGGTATGGTATCGCCGGTGTAGTAATAAAAGGTAAGTACAAAGCTTTTATCTTTTAATTGCCTTAGGTACTTTACGTTTCCTTGCGGGGGGTTTGGGTTTGGTTTAGGGTCAATGGGAATTTCTATTTGGGCATGTGTTATAGCACCTGTCACAAGCAAAAGAAAAAGGAGTAGATTTTTTTTCATATCTGCAAATGTATCATTCTTAATTCTTACTGTTTTACATTTTTAGGGCAGGGCCTTATATAATTCGCAGGATATTCATCTTATTACTAGTTGGGCGTGCCCCCAAGCTATGCAAGGGGTCGGGCTATCCGCTATTACTCCTCGCTGCGCTGCGGGGTAGCCGCTACTATCCCTCACGCAAATACAAAACAATTCTCTCATCTGAAACAAACACTTCAAGCAAAAAGAAACCCCTTCCTGTTGCTCAGTTGCCAAAGATTTAGAGGATAGGGATTTTGGCGCAGGAAGGGGTTGTATTTGTGACAATCATTACACAAGACAAATGTACATACACGCACAGGAGATTTATTTATTATTCTGTAAACGGGGTAAAATAATAGCCGAAATGGGAATAGGGGTAGTTGAAATTTAACTTAACCCTTTTCAACCTCACCCTTTATCCCTCTCCTTGCTCAAGGCGAGGGTCGGAATAAAACCATGTCATGTTGAGGCTTTCGAAATATCTTCAATTAGGAATACACTTCGATATCCCGATAGCTATCGGGATCAGTGTGACTCATTTTTCACTTTGCACTTTTAGTTTTTAACTTAGCCTTGTCTTCTGCCACACGAAACTTTACCATTTTAGTAATAAGGCCTACAGGCAATGGCTTATCGTAAGGGAACTGCACAGCGCCCTTTGAATATGTATAACCTTCAAACTCTTTTTGAAATGCCTTTATGCCCGAAGCAGTTGGGTAAAAACCAATGTGCTTGCTCTGTGCCGCAAAATATACCAATATGCCATTTTGCTTAAAGGCAGGCATACTATAGCTTATTACCTCCTCGGCTTTGGGTGCAGCTTTTTTAATAATGGCACGCATCTGGTCGAGCTTTTTTTGTACCTCGGCAGGGTAGGATGATTTGTAGGTGGTGTAGTTGGTATAAGCTCGCATATCTTCAAATTTTAAAACTTGAATATAATAAAAACCTTAGCAAAGAAAACTGGAAGGGGGGCAATTACATTGATTCGAGTGGTTAATAAAACTCTCCCCCTACCTCCTCCAGCGGGGGACAAAAGCGCCTTTGGGTCTTTGCGGTAAAAGATTCAACCTCACCCCTTATCCCTCTCCTTGCGCAAGGCGAGGGGTGGAATTACTCGTGGATGTTTTTAAGGATAACGCTGTGGTTATCGGTACTTAAGGAAGTCATTTGAGTAACACGTATAGCATCGCAATGCTCAGGTGTATCAGCGCCCGGTGGTATAAAACCTTTAAACGGCACGGTGTCTTTTTTATCGTCGTTCACGGCCATTTTAAGTTCGTGAAAGTACATGCGCATTTGCCTTTTCAAATCGAGACTATCGTTGTAGCTTATTTTAAGCGTTTGTGAAAAGTAATAAGGCACATCGGCCTTAGTAGGTTGCAACTCGAAGAAGAAATACGCCGCTGTTTGCGCCTTGCCTGTATGGGTACAAAACAAAAGCGCTGTGGTTATAATGACAATATATTTATACATGGTTTTAATAATTAGATGAACGAATATGAGTAAGGTAGTCTTTTTGTGTGAGAAACAGAAGAAAATAATGGTGAATGCTTAATTGTGAGCGGTGAATGGTGAGTTGTTCCCGATAGCTATCGGGATGGTGAACGAATCCTCCCCCTGCCCCCTCCAGCGGGGGACAAAGGTATTTCGTGTTAGGGAAAGTCTCCAATACGTGAGGTGGAAAGGTTTGATTATGCACTACTGACACATAGATGTAAAGGAGTGTGCCAAAGCCAAGTCAACTAAAGAATGACCTCACCGTACCCTCTCCTGAATGAGAGGGAAACAGCCAGCCTAAAACTCCTGGAGGTTCTCATCGTTTACCGAAGGCTCACTAACCTCAATAACGTTAGGATTTCCGGAGGATTCAAGCGATTCAATCTTGCCAATTTCAACCTCTTCATGCACAAAGTCGCCTTTTTTATCGAAACGTAAATGATAGGTATTATCGGCATCGACCACATCTACATCGTAATACTTAAACTCGCCATGCACGTTAAAATCCTGAATCATATCTACTATAAGGCCATCGGGGTAACGGGCTTTGATAAAGGCCAACACATGGTGCGGCAAGTTGTGGACAATAATAAGTGGATTGTTTGTGGGGTGCGACATAATTCAATTAGTTGTTTAATGATTCAAAGGTACCGCCACCCAAATGCAAATACACTGATAAACGGCATAAACAAACATGATAGAAATCATTAACTAGTCGTTAGTCCATAGTCGTTAGTGGTTAGTAGAAAGATCATATAGCGCTAAGATTACTGATAAGAATAAGCTACATTTGTGACTATGATACTAGTAACAGGAGGAACCGGATTTTTGGGCGCATACTTACTTGCGGAGCTTACAGCGCAAGACAAGCCGATACGCGCCATGAAGCGCGCTACAAGCAAAACAACCTATACCGAACAGATATTCGCCATGAAATATGGCGCTGATGCTAAAGCCAGGTTTGCCAAAATACAATGGGTAGAAGGCGATATAATGGATATATTTTCGATTGAAGAAGCCATGGCCGGTGTTGATGAAGTATACCATTGCGCTACAGAAGTATCGCTACGCGATGACCGCCCTGATGAGATAATATATACCGCCGAAAAAGGTTCGGCCAATATGGTGAACATAGCGCTCGAAAAAGGCGTGAAGAAGTTTTGCCACGTAAGTTCAGTGGCTGCATTGGGCGAGGATAACCAAGGGAAGGAGATAACTGAAGAATCGTTTGATGAGTTTAACTATGGTGGCAATTCGCCTTACGCTATTGGTAAACACCTTGCCGAAGCTGAAGTATGGCGCGCTAACGCCGAAGGGCTGAATGTGGTGGTAGTTAACCCTACCATTATTATGGGGCCATGGGCCGGCAAGTCTGGCAGTATGAGCTTCCACCATTTTTTAAAGAAGTCGCATATGTTTTATACCAGCGGCTCGGTGGGCTTTGTAGATGTGCACGATGTAGTTAATGTAATGATGCGGCTGATGAACGAAAACAAAATGGGCCAACGTTATTTAGTAAATGCCGAAAACATTGCGTTCAAAAACCTGTTTGCCGATATTACAACCAGCATGGGCCTTAAGCCACCGGGCATGGCCATTAGCAAAAGAGGGTTAAAGTTTTTTCGTGTGATTAATAACCTGGCAGGTGGCAGCAAAATAACCACCACCATGGTCGATCATTCGAGCGGTAACTTTAATTATATAAACCGTAAAGTAGTTAAGGAACTTGGTTATACATTCAGGCCTATTAAGGAGAGTATTTCAGAAATGTCAGCGTTCTTAAAGAATTAATTGCAGTTCGTCATTGCGAGGAACGAAGTTTTTTTTTAATAATCCCGACCAATTGTGGCGGGGCAATCTCAGCATTAAAATTGAGACTGCCACGCCCCACAAAGCCGGGGCTCGCAGTGACGGGGAACAGAAATAGAAGATGAAACAGGATAACAGAACAGACCGCATAATACTAGGCATTGACCCGGGAACCAATGTAATGGGCTACGGAGTCATTCATATAAAAGGGACCGATGCCAAATTAGTATGCATGGATATTCTGTCGTTCAAAAAATCGCCGACACATACTATAAAATTGAAATCGATATTTGAAGAGACCACACGAATAATTGAGCAATACCGCCCTGATGAAGTGGCGTTGGAGGCCCCATTCTTTGGTAAGAATGTGCAGTCGATGCTGAAGTTGGGCCGCGCACAGGGCATATCAATGGCAGCGGCCTTGCACCGCAACTTGCCCGTGTTTGAATATTCACCTAAGAAGATAAAACAATCTATAACAGGCAAAGGCACCTCGAGTAAAGAACAGGTAGCGCTTATGTTGCAACGTATACTGGCGTTCGAATCGTTACCTAACTTATTAGATGCTACCGATGCGCTAGCAGTGGCTATGTGCCATTACTTCCAAAACCGCATGCCAAGCGGAAACAAAACCGATAAGAAATATAATAGCTGGGAGACCTTTGTAAGTAATAATCCCGGTAAGGTTAGTGGCTTATAAGCACTTAACAATAGCCTGGCGGGCCTGTTCCAATTCTTCGGGGCTGAGTTTAAGTTTAGGCTGAGCGAAATTTATATCGGAAACACTATTAAGAGGCACCAAATGAATATGCGCATGAGGCACTTCGAGGCCTATAACGGCCACCCCTACTCTTTTGCAAGGCATGGCTTTACCAACGGCAAGGGCAACCTTTTTACTGAACAAGTGCAACTCACCAAACAAAGCATCATCTAAATCAAAAATATAGTCAACCTCTTTTTTAGGAATAACCAACGTATGCCCTTTAACCAACGGAAACACATCGAGGAAAGCAAGGCAATTGGCAGTCTCCGCTATTTTGTAGCAGGGTATTTCGCCATTAACTATCTTAGTAAAGATAGATGCCATTACATGTTTATTTCGAGTATCTCGAACTTCATCTCTCCGTTAGGAGTAGTAACGGTAGCCATTTGGCCTACCTTTTTACCTAACAAAGCCTTCGCTACTGGCGAACTAACAGAAATGCGGCCTTCTTTAAAGTTAGCCTCATTCTCGGTAACAATGGTATAGTTCATGGTTGAACCGTTGGCGGTATTCTTTATTTTAACCTTCGATAGAATAAGCACCTTAGTTACATCTAATTGCGATTTATCAACCACCTTGGCATTGTTCAGTATATCCTGCAGTTTGCCGATCTTCAGTTCAAGCAGGCCCTGAGCCTCCTTAGCGGCATGGTATTCTGCATTCTCCGACAGGTCGCCTTTATCTCGGGCTTCGGCAATTTGGTTCGATATAGAAGGCCTTTCAACGGTCTTTAATTGGTGAAGTTCTTTCTTCAGTTTATCATACCCTTCCTGGGTAAAATAGGCAACGTCTGACATGACTATGGTATTTAACAGTTTAGTACTTAATTATAAAAAGAGAGAGAACCCTAAGGTCCCCTCTCTAAATACAAATATATGAAAAAAATCGTTATTTCAAAGTAATCCTTACCCCAATAGTGTGGGTGCCGTTAAACGGCTGGCTGGCACGGTAAGAATACGTGATACCGAAAATATTACGGGTTTTGCCAAACGGCGCTTGCAAGGTAACACCTGCTGAAGGACCTGTGAATGCCGTTAAGCGACCACCCATTACAGGGTCAGTGCTTAGGGTTTTGTTAGTTCCATTCTGGTAGTCGTAACCAACACGAACCATTAAAAATGATTTGAATCCATACTCAATACCTAACATCTCATCATCTTGTATAAATGAGTTTGAAGTAAAGTTAGCGGCAATGGTTATACGGTTATCACTGCGTAATGAACTATCGGTAAGTAAATGGAAATCGTAAGCGGCGCCAATATTAACAAGTGCAGGCAACTCATAACCCTGAGCCCTTTGTTCAGCAGTCATTGTTCCTGTATTGCCTGTTACAGCGCTGTTAGGTATCGGAGTTTCAAATG
>Ga0206861_1069_pt1 | contig 19289 bp, 18 predicted proteins | sample Alteio_BWOrgCont_45_FD_152617 | JGI IMG/M metagenome (GOLD analysis project Ga0206861, IMG submission 152617) | Enriched cells from forest soil in Barre Woods Harvard Forest LTER site, Petersham, Massachusetts, United States -... | ecosystem: Environmental > Terrestrial > Soil > Temperate forest >... | reverse complement strand
TTAAGGTTACCGGTATAGTTATAGACACCATTGCTATCTTGTGTATATGATGAATACATATAATAATTATTTATGCCGGCCTGTAAATCCATAGCCGTACCGCCTACCATTCCTTTAAAGTAGAAAACAGGACTGCTATTTGTGTTGGTGGTAACGTGCTCTTTTTTGCAGCTAAGCATTAATAAGCTTACCAGCAACCCAAGAGTTAGTATGTTGAATTCCCTTTTCATTATTACTTTATAATATCGTACGACAGTATTAAACGTAAGCCACTATTCCTTTCGAATACTGTATTGTTGAAGAAGCTATTGTTTTCAATATCTAACAAGCCGTAATAAAATTCAGCGCTAACGCTAAAGCGGTTTATCTTACGGCGGTAGGCAAGTGTTGCTTGTGCATCCCAATTGTTTAAGCCATCGGTATAGCCCATTTTGTTGACTGAAGTATAGCCGGATGTGCCAAAATAATCTTGATTATAACTTACCACATTACTGTTCGAGGTTAACAAATACAATACATTAACACCTGCGCTTACCATATTCTTATCGTTAATATTGTATTGTAGCTTAAGTGGCAATGCCAGGTAATACAATGTCTTTATGGTTACGGAAGTCAGGTCAGTAGTTGAACCAAAAGAATATTGGATTGCATTGTTGGTGTAAAGTGTATTTACGTTCGGCAGGCTATTATATTGAATGCCTATCAATCCAGAAATCTTAGTGGTGAAATAATGTGTTACGCTAAGTCCTAAAACCGGACTTACACCATTACCCTGTGTCGCGCCTGCTTTCATCCATCCGAAAGAATAACCACCACCCGCATCGATGCTAAATATGGTATGGGCATATTTAGCAGTTTGCTTTGGCTGCGGCTGGGTATTAACCAGGGGGCTGTTGGAGGTGGAAGAATCTTTTTTAGTTGCGGTTAAAGCTAGTGCAGTCGAATCTGTTTTGTGGGTGCTATCTTTTGCAGAAGAAATTGTGTTATTGTTTTGTTCAGTCTGCTTATTTGTATTTGCTACTTCTGTATTTGCAGGATTTGCAGAATTGTTATTTGTATTAGCAATCTGGTTGTTAGCATTAGTATTAATAGGTGTTGGTGGAGCTACGCTATTTGCTTCAGGTTGTATATAGGTAGTTTGATACACTCTCTTTTTCTTGCTCTTTCCTGTTTCTGGCCTCACGTAACTATATACAGTTGCGGTAGAGTCTGGTGCAGGATGTTTTTTGTGTTTGTTGGTTTTCAGTTTAGGAGTAACGACTGTATCAATTGTTAGATGAACATCAGATTCGGTTATTGAATTATTTGCTACAGGTTGATGCTGTGAATTACTTACCGAAGTTGAAACCGATGTATCGGTACCGTCTATTGGCTGATTAGATTGTTGTGTAGCACTAACAGTATTGGTTTGTGCAATTGCACTATTATTCTGTGTTGTTTGTTGAATTGCCAATGGAGCAGGAGAGCTACTATTCGGATTGAAGAAATACATAAGCCCTGCACCAATCATAATGCCAGCCGAAAATACAAGGGTAATAAAACCAAAACGCCTTCTCTTCTCCGAGCGCTCTATAACAGCCTCAGCCTTGTCCCAGTTCGTTTCATCGAAAGGAAAATCACGCTCCTCTAATTTGGATCGTAATAAGTCGTCAAATTTTTCCTGTTCGTTCATTATAATATCAACATTTTAACCGTATAGGCCATTTTAGTAAGCATACTCTTTAACTGGTCTCTCGAAAAATGCAAGTGCCATTTCGATGTGCCTTCACTTATTCCCAGCATTCCTGCAATTTCCTTATGTTCAAATCCGTCAACAACATACAAGTTAAATACCCGCTGACTCATAGGTGGTAATTGCACTATTAACTTATGTATCTCCTCTACATCCATTTTGCTTATCGCATCATTTAAAGCTGCTCCAACAGGCAGTTCTTCAAAATCTTCTACGTACTTTATATTGTCTTTATGCTTCTTTTCTTTGCGGTATTCGTCAATCAGCGTATTAATAATTACCCGACGTATCCATGCTTTAAAAGGTATATGCGATTGGTATTTCTCCAGGTTATTCAATACTTTTAAAAAACCGGTGTTCAATGCCTCCTGTGCTTCTTCGTAAGACTGTGTATATCGTATGCAAATGCTCATCAAATACCTATAGGTCTGCTTATAAAGCTCGTATTGGGCTTTACGTTCTTTACGTATGCAGGCTGTTATAAGGTCTATTTCTATGTTCATGCAATAAAATGCAAAATCTTCCGGCTATTTATTAAACTAATACGCAGCTAATAATCAATTAGTTGGGTATAGTGATGAGAAACTATATAATGTGCTGATAATCAATAATGAATAACTCTATTTAGGTTGCTGAAAGGGTACTTTATTCAGATGATAAAACAAATCTAACAAAATGGAGATAAATAGGGCTCTTAAGCCCAAACCCTGAACGTACTTTTTACTACTTTCGCCCATCTTCACGACAAATATTAGGTATGGATACAAAAACACTGGTTATAGGCGCCGGAGGGCAGATAGGAAAAGAGCTGGTTAATGAATTATGCAAAATACATGGAAGTTCGAAAATTGTAGCTGCCGATATAAAGGCCGAAGAAAACCTGGATTGTGATTTTGAGATCCTCGACGTGCTAGATACCAAACGCCTGGTAGAAATAATAAAGAAACATAACGTAAAAGAAATATATCACCTGGCCGCTTTGCTTTCAGCTACTGCTGAGCAATATCCGCAAAAAGGTTGGGAGCTGAATATGAATGGCCTGTTGAGCGTGTTAGAATTAATGCGCGAAAAGGTGATTGATAAAATGTTTTGGCCAAGTTCTATTGCAGTTTTCGGCCCGAATACACCTAAGCAAAACACTCCACAGTACACGGTAATGGAACCCAGCACTGTTTATGGTATAAGTAAGCAGGCAGGCGAACGCTGGTGCGAATATTATCATACCCGTTATGGCGTTGATGTGCGAAGCATACGTTATCCCGGCCTTATTGGTTGGCAGTCGGCACCGGGTGGTGGCACAACAGATTATGCAGTGCATATTTTTCACGAAGCTATTAAGAATAAAAAGTACGAATGCTTTTTGAAAGAAGATACTACCCTGCCTATGATGTATATGAGCGATGCATTAAAGGCAACTATTGGGTTAATGCAAGCATCGCCCGATAAAGTTAAAATACGTTCAAGTTATAACCTTGCGGGAGTAAGTTTTTCACCGAAGGATATTGCCGCTGAAATAAAGAAACATATACCTGAGTTTACAATAACCTATAAACCCGACTATCGCCAACCTATTGCCGATAGCTGGCCACAGAGCATTGATGACACACAAGCCCGCAAAGATTGGGGCTGGAAACATCAGTACGATCTAAGTTCAATGACAAAAGATATGCTGCAACATATAGGCGGCGTTAAATAAATATTTGCAGTAATGAGCATTTACAATTTACAATTCACCATTTACAATTTTTAAAGTGGGCCACAGGAAGCTTAAAAAGTTTGCAGAAGTAAAAACCTTCAATAATGTATTTGAACCAACTGTTGAAGGTGGCGAAAAGTTTGATTTCCCGCTGAGAGGAAATTGGAAGAAAGATTATTTTAAGAATGATAATCCTATAATTCTGGAACTGGGTTGTGGCAAGGGAGAATATACCATCGGCTTAGCCAGGCGTTTCCCCAACAAGAATTTTATTGGTATGGATATTAAAGGCGCTAGGCTTTGGAAAGGAGCCAAGATTGCTTTTGATGAAAAAATGACCAACGTGGCTTTCGTTCGTAACCGCATTGATTTTATTGAATCGTATTTTGGCCCGGGCGAAGTGAGTGAGATATGGATTCCCTTCCCTGATCCATATCCGCGTAAAGGTAAAACCGAGAAGAGGTTAATGTCTGCTTCGTTTGTAAAGCGATATCGTAATCTGTCGAACCCCGGCGCAATCATTCATTTTAAGAGCGATAATTCAGATTTGTACGCCTATGCTATGGAACAGGTGCAGGAACATAACTACAAGTTATTAGCTAACTCAGCCGATGTATATGCCGAAGCCCAGCAACTGGGGCCTGAAAGGGCTGAACTGCTTACCCAGATACAAACCTATTATGAAGGCACATTTTTAGAAGTAGGGAAGAAGATACATTACGTAGAATTTGTAATTTAGCAATCTCAATAATTATACCAGATGAAATTTGTAGCTGAAATAGATGTAATGCCTTTAAAGGCTCTTTTAGACCCACAAGGCCGTGCCGTAACAGGCGTATTAAAAAACATTGGCCTTGGCGAACTGGGCAATGTGCGTGTAGGCAAGCACATTACGGTTGAAGTAGATGCGGCTTCGGAAGAAACTGCCAAGCAGAAAGTAGAAGAGGCTTGTAAGAAGTTACTCGCTAATCCTATTATGGAAAGCTTTCACTTTACGATAAAAGCTAATTAGTCATTAGTCTATAGTCGTAAGCGATAAGAAATTAATTCCAGACTAACGACTGACCACTAACGACTGTCTACTGGTTGGTATCTACCCTTGTAACTTTAATTACCCCGTCAACCTTTTCTAACTTCTTCATTAGGCTGGTAAGGTGCGCCGTATCGTGCACAAATACCATAATGTTTCCTTCAAAGGTGCCATCGTTCGTATCAAAACTAATGTAACGCATATTCACGTTCAACTCGTTCGATATAATCTGGGTAATGCCATTTACCAATCCCATTTTATCGATACCAATAACCTTAATACCGGCAAGGAATGAAATAAGTTTCTGGCTGGTCCACTTTGCTTTTACAATCCTGTACGCATAGTTCGACATGAGCTCGATAGCATTCGGACAGTTTACTCGGTGAATTTTAATGCCTTCGTGTATGGTTATGAAACCAAAAACGTCATCGCCTGGTATGGGGCTGCAGCAAGGCGATAATTTATATTCAAGGTTATCGAGGTTATCGCCAATAACCAGGAAATCAGATTTACCGCGTTTGTTAGATACCAGCTCTTCCAGTGTTTGTGCAGGAGCCTGCGGCGCTTCAACCTTTTTATCTTTTACTTTAATAAAGTCTTTAAGTTCTTTGTTCGACAGGTTACCCATCGATACCCGCCAGTACAATTCGTTAACGTCAGAAAGCTTCATGAAGTTAGCAAAGCGCTTTACCAGTGCATCGCTAAATTCAACCTTGTTTTGATGAAGCTTCTTAATAAGTTCTTCGCGGCCAAGGTCAATTTGTTTCGCTTTTTCTTCTTTCAGAAATTCCTTAATGCGCGATTTTGCTTTAGCAGTTACCACAAAGTTCATCCAGTCCTGCTTTGGGGTTTGCTTGTTCGATGTAAGTATCTCTACCTGGTCGCCGCTATTTAGCTTATGACTAAGCGGAACTAATTTTTTGTTCACCTTAGCGCCAATACATTTGGTGCCAATTTCCGAATGCACATCAAAAGCAAAATCTAGTGCAGTAGAATTTACGGGCATCGAACGCATTTCGCCTTTTGGTGTAAACACAAATATTTCGTCGGCGAATAAATTCAGCTTGAAGTCATCGATAAAATCAAGCGCATTGCTATCAGGGTTCGATAACGATTCGCGTATCTTTTTCATCCACTCTTCCATTGGGTCTTCCACACGTTCCTGACCCGGGCCTTGTTTATATTTCCAATGCGCCGCATAACCCTTTTCAGCTACTTCGTTCATACGTTCACTTCGCACTTGCACCTCTACCCATTGTCCGTTAGGCCCCATTACAGTAGTGTGCAATGCTTCATAACCATTAGCTTTTGGGGTCGATACCCAATCGCGTAATCGATCTGGGTTAGGGTAATAAAAATCGGTAACTATCGAATAAACTCTCCAGCAATCTGCTTTTTCCTGTTCAGGCGGCGAGTCAACAAGTACGCGTATGGCAAAAATATCATACACTTCCTCAAAAGGAACATTCTTGTTCTTTATCTTACTCCAGATAGAGTAAACTGATTTGGGCCTTCCGAATATTCTGAACTTAATTTTTTGTTCGTGCAACGCTTCGCGCAGCGGAATAATAAAGCGATGTATGTAGCGGGCGCGTTCAGCTTGAGTGTCCTTTAATTTCTTATCAATATCATTATAAATCTCAGGTTCAGTAAATTTCAGTCCAAGATCTTCAAGTTCAGTTTTAATATTATTTAAACCCAAACGGTGGGCGAGTGGAGCATACAAATAAAGTGTTTCTGATGCTATTTTTAATTGCTTTGTCCTCTCCATCGATTCGAGGGTGCGCATGTTGTGCAACCTGTCGGCCAACTTTATCAATATTACCCTAACATCTTCGGCAAGGGTAAGCAACATTTTACGGAAGTTCTCAGCCTGCAATGAAGATGAAGCATCGAACACGCCCGATATTTTGGTTAAGCCATCAATAATAGAAGCTACTTTTTTACCGAACATTCCCTCAATATCCTTCAGGGTAATATCGGTGTCTTCTACCACATCGTGTAATAAGGCACAGGTAATAGCAGTAGCTCCAAGCCCAATTTCTTCGGCTACAATACGTGCAACAGCAATAGGGTGGTATATATAAGGTTCACCCGATTTGCGGCGGGCATCTTTATGCGCTTCAACTGCTACGTTAAAGGCTTTACGTATCATCTTCTTATCGTCGTCGTCGAACTTGCGGCGCGATGAGCGCAACAGGCCACGGTACCTGTTCAGTATCTCTTTCTTCTCTTGTTCTAAATTAATTACCGGCGTTGTCGGTGCTGCGGCTTCCATGGGCTTAATAAAAGTAGGTTAAATTGAGGTTGCAAAATTACGCTTTTATCTGCAAGGGAAGAAGTTTTAGTTCCTATAAAATGGATAAGTTTGCACACCTTAACGAACCAAATAGTATGCAGAACGATATATTGTTAAAAGCAGCCAGGGGAGAAGCAACGCCACGCGTACCGGTATGGATAATGCGCCAGGCAGGGCGTATTTTACCCGGTTATCGTAAGGTTCGTGCATCGGTTAAAGATTTTACTGAATTGGTTAAAACCCCTGAACTGGCTTGCGAGGTTACGTTAGAGCCTGTAAATGTATTAGGCGTAGATGCTGCTATTATTTTCTCGGATATTTTAGTGATACCCGAAGCTATGGGTTTACCATACCAAATGCTGGAAAGCAAAGGCCCTCACTTTGAAAAAACAATAAAGACAGCTAAGGACATTGAGGCACTGCGCATAGGTAGTACCGAAAACTGGGACTATGTAGTAAATGCTTTGAAGCTTACCCGTAAAGAACTGGATGGAAAACTGCCATTATTAGGTTTTGCAGGTAGCCCCTGGACCATATTTGCTTATATGACCGAAGGCAGTGGTTCAAAGACCTTTTCGGTGGCTAAAAAAATGATATTCAGCGAACCGCAACTGGCACATAAATTACTAGAGAAGATTACTGAGACCACCATAAACTATTTGAAGGATCAGGTTAAGGCAGGTGCCGATCTGGTACAGATATTCGATTCGTGGGGAGGTATTTTGGGCCACGATACCTATTATGAATTCTCATTACAGTATATGGAACGTATTGCCAATGAATTGAGCAAACTTGTCCCTGTTACCGTGTTCCCGAAAGGGGCATACTTTGCAAATGAACAACTGGCAAAGGTTAATTGCAGGGTTATTGGCCTCGACTGGGCAACCAGCCCCGCTACAGCAAGGGGCATATATAAAGGTAAAACCCTTCAGGGCAATATGGACCCATGTATGCTATATGCCGATACAAAGGATATTAAAAAGGCTACCCAAGCTATGATAAAGGGCTTTGGCACTCAAAACTACATTGCCAACCTGGGGCATGGTGTTTACCCAGATACCCCGGTCGACCATGTTAAATGCTTTGTAGATACTGTTAAAGAATACGGCGCCAAATAACAGGCAAAAGCCTGTGAGTATGAGCAATAATCGGGCAATTTGTCCGTTATAAAAGACAGAACCTCGCTTTATTTTTGTAAATTTGTAAGCTATACTACCTGGTGTTGAGCAAGACTATACATATACGCATTGCCTTATTTTGCCTTATAGGTTTAATTGCATCCCTCACAAGTTCTGCCCAATCAAGCATAGGCCCGCCTAGAATACAATGTATTGCTGTTGACTCCACAGGAGCTTCGGCTACAGTTACCTGGGCCATCCCTAGTGATACCAATAATACGTTCATTTCATACGAGATAAATAGCTCAACTACAGGCGCAGGTTATACGGTTGGGCCGCCTGTAGCGCCTGATAATGTTAGTTCAACGGTTGTAACGGGCATAAATGCAAATGCTTCTTTAATTTATTTTTTTGGCAAAACAACTACAACACAAGGTGATTCTACAGGCGATACAGTAAAGAGCATATATCTGAGTGTTACTAATTCGGGCACGGGCGTTGCCATATTGCAATGGAACGCTATGCATGCGCCTGCGCTTGCGGGGTTTAATGGTTGGTACAAAATATACCGTGAGTATCCTCAATATGTTTGGAAATTACTTGACTCTACAAAAGCCCTTACATATAACGACACTATAACTATTTGCAGTGCAACGCTTGAGTATAAAATTGTAACCGACAATTTTGTTGCCGGTTGCCAATCGGTTTCGAATATTGCTGGTGGCCCTTTTAAGAACATTACTGTTCCTAACTCACCTGTTATGGATACAGTTAGCGTTACGCCGGGGAATAATGTTGAAATATCATGGTATCCAAGCACATCTAGTGATGTAGTTGGCTATTATGTATATGAATGGTTAAATAATTCCTGGCAGATAATTGATACCGTAAAGGGTATTAATAGTATTTACTTTAACTATATAGGTAGTACACCTAATAACGGTTCTGAAAAATTCTGTGTGGCTGCGTTTGACAGTTGTACTAATTTAAGTCCATTATCCCCTCCTCAAAATACCATATTCCTGCAGAATTTTCCGGATAAATGTGCTCAAACTGATTCTTTAAGCTGGAATGCTTTTATTGACCTCTTAGGAAGTATTGGCAAATACAATGTATACGAAAGTGTTAATGGAAAGCCATTTACAGTACTTGGCTCTACCAATAATACCGGATATACCCAAACCGGGTTAAATAAAATTGAAACTCTCTGCTATTATATACAGGTAGTAGATAAAAGCAACCCAAGCATTACAGCAGCTTCCAATATAATTTGTTATCAAACTACATTACCACCGCCACCTAAATTCAGCTATTTGCAATCGGCAACGGTTATTAATAACTATGGTTCATGCACGGCCACCCAAAACCAGGTTAACTGGTATGTAGATACAGGTGCGGGCATTGAAACGTTTGAAATATACAGGGCAGATTCTGCCAAAGGCGCTAATGCCTCTGTGGGAACTGTAAATGCGGCTTCGGGTAAAGTTTTCTATAGTTTTGTTGACCCGACAGCTAATCCTAATATGGAAAGCTATGTATACAAAGTGTATTCAAAAGATAGTTGCAACTTTATTACTGATAGTACTAACATAGGCCAAACTATATTTTTAACGGCGGTGGGTAATAGTACTGGTCAAAATGTAATTAACTGGAACGGATATGCGAATTGGCAGCAGGGTGTTGCTAATTATACCATATACCGTAATGAAGACTGCGGAGCCTTTACTGCTATAAATACGTTTACAGGTTCATTAGCTGGTCCTTATTCATATACCGATGATGTAAGCGCTATTATTACGGGGCAAGGTGTATTTGGTTATTATATCAAGGCAATAGAAAATCCTTCTACAAGCCCTGCCTATCCATTTGTAGATACCAGCATATCAAATATTGCACTCGCATATCAAGATCCTCGCTTGTATATACCTAATGCCTTTAACCCGAATGGAATTAATAAAATATTTATGCCTGTGGGCGTGTTTGAGAATATACAGAACTACGACTTTACCATTTATGACCGTTGGGGACAGATGATATTTGAAACTACTAACGATACCCAGGGCTGGAATGGCACTTACGACGGCCATAAAGTAGAGGAGGGTGTGTATATATACCGTATTCAATACACATCAAGCAAGGGCGAGTACTTTAACCAGCGTGGCTGGGTAATGATGCTCAAATAGCATTCAACCCTAAATAGGGTGATACCTCATTCAATTAAAATTAATAGAAAAACTTAGTGGATAATAACCGTTGCGGTGGCAGTTCCGCCTACGTTCAACTGAACCAAGCCGGTTCCTGTCATTTTAGTACCGCTTACTGTGCCGCTGGCGGTAATGTCGAATATGGCGGGTAATTGAAAGCTTAAATAAGCATGGCCTGTATTATCAGTTGTAGCGGTACCGGTTACAGTGCCTGCCCCTTTATAACCCGAAGCAGATAAGTAAACTGTAGCATTTACAACCGGAACTTGTATTCCGCTTGTGGCAGTAGTATCAACTACTAAAATGTTTACATCACAAGTGGTGTTCTTTTGACAAGAAGACTGGGTTACAGCCAACGTTGTAAACAAAAGAGCAGCAAGACCAAAACAAGTGAGAGTAATTAATTTTTTCATCGAAAAATAAAATCGTTTACCTTTACATCACACAAAAATAAACAATTTTTGAAATGAATAAAAAAAATCTGCTATTAGCTATAGTTTTGGGTATAAGTACGTTGGGTGTGGCGACAACGTTTGCAGGGCATACAGGGGTAAAAGAGACCAAGGTAAAAATTCATACAAACGTAGGCGATATAGTGATAAAACTCTATAATGAGACCCCACAGACCCGGGATAACTTCATTAAGTTGGTTAATAATAAATTTTACGATAGCACCTTGTTTCATCGGGTAATACAGGGTTTTATGATACAAGGCGGTGATCCTAATTCGAAAAATGCCAAGCCTGGCGCCATGTTGGGTAACGGAGATGCCGGTTATACCGTACCTGCAGAAATTGTACCGGGCCTTTTTCATAAAAAGGGTGTTTTAGCTACTGCCAGGCAAGGCGACCAGGTAAATCCCACCAAAGCATCGTCAGGATGCCAGTTTTATATAGTGCAGGGCAAAAAATTTACAAATGGAGCCCTAGATACTATGGAGGAAAGGATGAATTTTGGCATAAAACAGCAAATATTCACCAAAATAATAGGTCGGACTGAAAATGCAGCGCTGAAGAGTAAGTTTATCAAATTTCAGAACGAAAGCAATATTGATAGCCTGCAAGCCCTGACCAAAACTATAGAGCCTGAAATTGATTCGTTGTATAACAAAGCCGATAAGTTTAAATTTACGCCTGAACAAAGAGCTGCATACACAACTGTGGGAGGCACACCACAGTTAGACAATAATTATACCGTGTTTGGCGAGGTTATAAAAGGAATTGAGATTGTAGATAAGATAGCTGCTGTTAAAACTGACCACAACGATAGACCGGTTGATGATGTCCGAATAGTGGGCATGAAAATCACTCACAAGTTCCTATTATGGTACTTATAGCCGTTGGAGGATGTCCGAATATCGAGTATGAAAATAGTTAAATAAACTATGGAAAGCAAAGTAAAAGAGTTAACAGAAGAAGTTGGTGGGGTTAGCATTACTACGCCCGACGAAGCGGAACAGTTTCGCTTAAAATATTTAAGTAAAAAAGGTATACTTGCAGGCTTGTTCGATGAGTTTAAGGCTCTTGCACCGGAACAACGCAAGGTAGTTGGTAAACAACTGAACGAACTAAAGCAGTTAGCTGAGCAAAAGTTTGAGCAGTCGAAGGAATTGTCAACCAATAATGGTTCTGCTAAAAAAGAAACTATTGACCTTTCATTGCCATCAGAGCCAGCTGAACTCGGTTCAAGGCATCCAATTTCGTTAGTAAGGGCAAGCATAGTAGATATATTCACCAAGATAGGCTTCACCATTTCTGAAGGACCGGAAATTGAAGATGACTGGCACAACTTTGGCGCATTGAACTTCCCTAAAGATCATCCGGCACGCGATATGCAGGATACTTTTTTTGTAGAATCAGATAATGATGAGAAATGGTTGTTGCGTACACATACCTCATCAGTACAGGTTAGGGTAATGAAGAACCAAAAACCTCCAATACGTACCATATCACCGGGCCGTGTTTACCGTAACGAAACTATTTCGGCACGTGCGCACTGCCAGTTTCACCAGGTAGAAGGATTGTATGTTGACGAAGGTGTTTCATTTGCTGACCTTAAGCAAACACTATACTATTTCGTGCACGAAATGTTCGGGCAGGATATTAAGATACGTTTCCGCCCATCGTTCTTTCCGTTTACCGAGCCAAGCGCCGAAATGGATATTACCTGTATAATATGCGGTGGCGAAGGATGTCCTGTTTGCAAACAAAGCGGTTGGGTAGAAATATTAGGCTGTGGAATGGTACACCCCAAGGTGCTCGAAAATTGTGGAATAGACACTAATAAATATACAGGATATGCTTTTGGTATGGGTATTGAGCGTATAACTATGCTTCGCTACCAGATCAAGGATTTGCGCTTGTTCTTCGAGAATGATATGCGCTTCCTTTCTCAGTTTAAGTCGGTTATATAAAACGTTAATTGGTATGAAAATAATAGAATGCCCACGCGATGCTATGCAGGGGATACATGATTTTATCGCGACCGATAAAAAAGTGGCTTATATAAATTCGTTGCTGAAAGTTGGTTTTGATACTATTGATGTGGGCAGTTTTGTTTCGCCTAAGGCTATACCTCAAATGAAAGATACGGCTGAGGTGCTTGGTAAAATTGATATTGCGGGTACTAAAAGCAAATTGCTTGCCATTATTGCAAACCTTCGTGGTGCGCAAGATGCAGTGCAGTTCGATCAGATAAAGTATTTGGGGTACCCGTTTTCCATTTCTGAAACATTCCAGCAGCGTAATGCTAATTCTACTATAGCTGAATCGTTGGTTAGGGTAGAGGAGATACAGAATTTGTGTGTGAAGCATAACAAAGAACTGGTTGTATATATATCTATGGCATTCGGTAACCCTTATGGAGAAGAATGGAGCAGCGAGATTGCTATTAAATGGTCGCGCAAATTGCATGAAATGGGTATTCGCATATTGGCATTGTCAGATACCACTGGTGTTTCGAATCCTGAAAATATAACCGAACTGTTTTCTACCCTTATATCTGAATTGAAGGACGTAGAATTTGGTGCGCACTTGCATACTACACCTGATAAATGGGAAGAAAAAGTAAATGCGGCATACAACAGTGGTTGCCGAAGGTTCGATGCTGCAATTAAAGGTTTTGGTGGTTGCCCTATGGCCAGCGATGAGCTTACAGGCAATATGCCAACCGAAAATCTGGTAAAGTATTTCACTCGAAACAATATTCAGTTTTCGCTCAATTTACAAGCCTTTAGCGAGGCTATGATTATTGCCGGTAAAACATTCCCCGTATAAAAAGCTCCTTATATTTGCTCAAAGAAATTATGCTTTCATTCGATAACACAGCCGTAGCATTTTCAGGTAAAAGCGATACCGATCTCAGGCGTTCGTACTGGCTTTTTAAGTTGGTAGGTAATCCCGGCCTGGTAAACTTTGGACAAAAGTTCACAACCTTTGCTATTAATACGCACCTACCCATTCGTAGTTTTATAAAGGCTACCATATTTAAACAATTTTGCGGAGGGGAAGATATTAATGAATGCCTGAAGGCAATAGAGAACCTGGGCAAATACAATGTAGGTTCTATTTTGGATTATTCGGTTGAAGGTAAAGAAGAAGAAAATGTATTCGACCACACTGCCGGAGAAATAATAAAGACCATTGAATTGGCGAGTAAGAATAAGCACATACCGTTTGCTGTATTTAAACCTACGGGTGTTGGTGCCATTGATCTGATTGAAAAGGTAAGCGCAAAGCAATCATTATCTAACGACGAACAACAGGCTTGGGAAAGAATAAAAGGACGCATTGATAAAATATGCGATGCAGCTCATCAGCACAAAGTACAATTACTTATTGATGCTGAGGAAAGCTGGACACAAGTGGCGGTAGATGATCTTGCCCACGATATGATGGAGAAATACAATAAGGAGAAATGTATTGTATTCAACACAGCGCAAATGTACCGCAACGATAGGCTTGCTTATTTAGATAACGGATTGAAAGACGCTCGCGAAAAAAAATATTTCTTTGGAATTAAGATGGTCCGTGGTGCATACATGGAAAAAGAAAGAGCACGTGCTGAGAAGATGGGTTATACTTCACCTATTAATAATACCAAAGCCGATACTGATAAAGAATACAATACAGGTATAGAATTTTGTGTTAAGAATATCGATACCATTGCACTTTGTGCTGGTACCCATAACGAGGAGAGTGCAATGCTTCTGGTGAAATTAATGCAGCAGTATAACCTGCCTGCCAATCATCCGCATATTTGGTTTTCGCAATTATTGGGCATGAGCGATCATATCAGTTACAATGTTGCTAATGGCGGATATAACGTTGCTAAGTATGTCCCCTATGGCCCGGTGAGAGATGTATTGCCATATCTCATTCGCAGGGCAAAGGAAAATACATCGGTAAAAGGACAAACAGGCAGAGAACTAAGCCTTATTATAAAAGAAAAGCAGCGCAGGGCGGCTTCTAAAAACTAGCCCTCATGAAAATTCAGGAAAATTACCCGCTTAAAGATATTACCACCTTCCACGCAAAGGTATTCGCAACTGAGTATACCGAATTTGCTTCATCGGAAGAATTAAAGGAAATATTATCGTCGCTTGTAATAGTAGGGAAACCATTTATGATATTGGGGGGGGGGGGCAGCAATGTTTTATTTACAGGAGATTACGGTGGTGTTATCATCCGCAATGTGGTAAAGGGCATTGAAGTTGTTAAAGAAGAAGACGATGCTATTTATGTAAGAGCTAATGGTGGCGAGAAATGGCACGACTTTGTATTGTATTGCGTAAGCCATAATTACGGCGGCATTGAAAATCTTTCGTTAATACCCGGTACGGTAGGTGCAGGCCCAATACAGAACATTGGTGCATACGGGGTAGAGTTAAAAGATACGTTGTATGAAGTGTTGGCCATGAATATTAATACCTATGAGCTAAAGAAATTCTCAAATGCCGATTGCAAGTTTGGCTACAGGGATAGTATTTTTAAAGGAGAACAGAAAGGCATGTATGTAATACTTGCTGTTACATTTAAGTTGGCGAAAAACCCTGAAAAGGTTAATGTATCATATGGTACTATTAGCAAAGAGTTGGAGGATATGGGTATTAGGAAACCAACCATTGCCGATGTAAGTAAAGCAGTTATAAAAATACGTTCGAGTAAATTGCCTGACCCGGCGAAATTGGGTAATGCCGGTAGCTTCTTTAAGAACCCGATTATTGATAATTCGGATTTTGAAAAACTGCAACAACAATTTCCTGATATAGCTTTTTTCCCTATGCCTGATGGATATACCAAACTTGCTGCCGGTTGGATGATAGAACAATGTGGCTGGAAAGGAAGACGGATTGGCGATGCCGGTGTGCATAAAGACCAAGCCCTTGTGCTGGTAAATTATGGCGATGCAACCGGCAAGGAGATATATGATCTTTCTACAAAAGTTATTGAATCAGTTAAACAAAAATTCGGAATAGAACTCGAAAGAGAAGTTAATTTAGTTTAATAACCCATTTTGCCACTAAAACACAAAAGCACTAAAAAATACACACTAAATAATTTTGTGGGATTTTGTGACTTTGTGCTTTAGTGGCATAGAATATTTTATGGTAAATAGGTATCGATGAGAAAGCTTTCAATGGATGAACTAGGTCGCAAGACTACTGAGGAGTTCCGACATGCACAGAAGACTCCTGTAGTAATTGTATTAGATAATGTGCGTAGCATGAACAACATTGGTTCAGTATTTCGTACGGCTGACGCATTTTTGTTAGAGGGAATTTATTTATGCGGTGTAACTGCTACACCACCTCACCGCGAAATACAAAAGACTGCCCTTGGTGCAACCGAATCTGTTAGTTGGAAACATTTTGCTGCGACTATGGATGCGGTAAATGAATTGAAAGCGCAAGGCTATACTGTCTATTCTGTTGAGCAGGCCGAGAATAGTACTATGCTTGATAAGCTTACAGTATCTGACAAAAAAATAGCACTTGTATTTGGTAACGAAGTAAGCGGAGTAGAACAATCAGTTATTGATGCTTCATCAGGCTGTATCGAAATACCTCAATACGGAACTAAGCATTCCATAAATTTATCAGTTAGTGTAGGGATTGTTATTTGGGAAGTGGTGAAAAAGATGTAAGCCCCATCCCGGCCTTCCTCATTAGGGAAGGGGAATTATTCTCCCCTAATGGGGGAGTTAGAGGGGGCCGACACTTGCCCCATTAATACATACTGCATAATATTAGCTCCCATTTCTAAGGCTTTCTCATGCAATTCAGGCGGATCATTGTAAACTTCACGGTCTTCCCATCCGTCTCCAAGGTCGGCATCGTAATTATAAAAAACCACTAAGCGGCCATTATATACTAAGCCATAACCAATAGGGCGGCCACCATCGTGTTCGTGTATCTTAGGTAGTCCATGTTCGAAATTATATTTTTGATGGTATATAGGATGGTTGTATGGAAGTTCTATTAAGCTTAATTCAGGGAATACTTTTTTTATCTCCCGCCTAAAAGCAGAATCTAAACCATAGCTATCGTTCACTTCTAAAAAGCCACCGCCAATTAAATAATTTCTAAGGTTATCGGCTTCTTCAGGGCTGAAAAGAATATTGCCATTGCCGGTTATATGAACCATAGGGTAACTGAATATCTCAGCACTACCGGGCTCTACCAATGCTTCTTCGGGATTGATATTCATACCCAAATTTTTATTACAAAAGTTAACGAGGTTAGGTAAAGATGTTTTTCCATCGTACCAGTTTCCTCCGCCTTTATATTTCATGCGGGCTATTTGGTAGGTATAATTACCGGGGAACTTTGCCGTGAAAGAAAGTAGTGTAACAGAAATAAGTAAAAGAAAAAAACCTTTTTTCATACTATCAAAGATAGATAAATTCTTCCTCTGTCACGGTCTATAATATCCCCCGCTGGAGGGGGCAGGGGGAGGATTTTACCGCAGAGAGCGCTGAGGAAAAGACACGCAGAGAACCGCAGAGGAAAGACACTTTGGTTGTATCTACCCCCAACCCCTAAAGGGGCCTTGAACCAATTGGTGTTATATTGAGCCTGTCGAAATATGTTCCTTATATTACGGAAGGTCTTCGACAAGCTCAGACTGACGAACGTTAAAGCCCCTTTAGGGGTTTGGGGTAAAAATGGTAAGGTTAGGGCCGATTATTCTTCATTCAGAGTATGCAGCGCACAGGCAGCTACTAATGCTGCTGTCTCGGTACGCAGGCGATGGTTACCTAAGGTAATAGGTATAAAGCCATGACCAATTGCCATCTCCACTTCGTTGTTGTGGAAATCGCCTTCAGGTCCTATGAGTACTAAAGCATTCTCACCTTTTTTATAAACCTTATTGAAAGTGCTTTTCTCCTTTTCTATACAATGCAGAATAAATTTCTGTCCTTTAAAATCCTTGGTCTGCGCCAGCATCTCTTCGAATGAACTAAGCTCATGCAATTGAGGTAAATAATTTCTATTCGATTGCTTCATGGCCTCAATCACAATCTTATGCAGGCGTTCGTTCTTTAATACCTTGCGTTCAGAGTAATGTGCGTTGACAGGTATAAACGATGTCATACCAATCTCTGTAAGCTTTTCAACTAACCATTCAATACGTGCAATATTTTTAGTAGGGGCAATGGCTACATGCAGTTGCCATGTTGGTGCAGTTTCTTGATGGCTTTCTAATATTCGTAATACACAGGCTTTGGCTGAAGCATTTTCAATTTCTGCTTTGTAAGAACCGCCAACGCCATCAGTAAGTTTTACATGCTCACCCGCAGTAAGGCGCAATACCTTTATGCAATGGTGAGACTCCTCTGCATCGAGCGTGCAGGTATCGCCACTGATATTTGGTACATAAAAAAGATGCATTTCTACAGCTTAAGTACAGCCATAAAAGCCGACTGCGGAATTTCAACGTTACCCACCTGGCGCATACGTTTCTTACCTTTCTTTTGCTTTTCTAACAGCTTACGTTTACGCGATATATCGCCACCATAACACTTGGCTGTAACGTCTTTACGTATAGCGCTGATGTTTTCGCGGGCGATGATTTTGGCTCCAATAGCAGCCTGTATAGCAATCTGAAACTGTTGGCGTGGTATAAGGTCCTTAAGTTTCTCGCAAATTCTGCGGCCAAATTCCGATGCGCGGTCCTTGTGTATAAGTGCAGCAAGCGCGTCTACAACTTCAGCATTAATAATTATATCGAGTCTTACCAATTCCGATGTGCGGTAATCAACAGGGCTATAATCGAAGGAAGCATATCCTTTCGAAATGCTCTTTAACTTATCATAAAAGTCGAATACAATTTCGGCCAATGGCATTTCAAATACCATTTCTACACGGTCAGTAGTAAGGTAAAGCTGGTTTATAATGGCACCGCGTTTTTCGATACATAAGCCCATAATAGCGCCCACATATTCAGTCTTGGTAATAATGTTTGCCTTTATATAGGGTTCTTCCACATGGTCTATCATGGTAGGGTCAGGCAAATCGCTCGGGTTGTTGATGTTCAGTTTTTCTCCCCTTACGGTATAAGCAAAGTACGATACGTTAGGCACTGTGGTAATAACAGTCATGTTAAACTCACGCTCTAAACGCTCCTGAATAATCTCAAGGTGAAGCATACCCAAAAATCCGCAACGGAAACCAAAGCCTAATGCAGCGGTCGATTCAGGCTCGTAAACCAATGCGGCATCGTTCAGCTGCAATTTATCCATAGCGCCACGAAGCTCTTCGTAATCATCTGTATCTACCGGGTAAATACCGGCAAATACCATAGGTTTTACTTCTTTAAAACCCTGAATTGCAGTTTCGCAAGGGCGGGCAACATGGGTAATAGTATCGCCAACACGTACTTCTTTAGCCGCCTTAATACCCGATATAATATAACCTACGTCGCCGGGGTAAATAGCATCGGTAGGCTTATAAGCCAATTTCAATACACCTATTTCTTCAGCCACGTACTCTGTACCGGTTGCAAAAAATTTCACCTTATCCCCCTTCTTAATGGTACCGTTAACTACCTTAAAGTAAGCTACAATACCACGGAAAATATTAAATACCGAGTCAAATATCAATGCCTGAAAAGGTGCATCTGGGTCGCCTTTTGGCGCTGCAATGCGCTCAATAATAGCGCTTAATATATCATCAACACCCTGTCCGGTTTTGCCACTGGCCTGCAATAT
>Ga0206861_1076_pt1 | contig 19380 bp, 17 predicted proteins | sample Alteio_BWOrgCont_45_FD_152617 | JGI IMG/M metagenome (GOLD analysis project Ga0206861, IMG submission 152617) | Enriched cells from forest soil in Barre Woods Harvard Forest LTER site, Petersham, Massachusetts, United States -... | ecosystem: Environmental > Terrestrial > Soil > Temperate forest >... | reverse complement strand
CTGTCTAACATCCTTCAATCGAGCTTTCAGGGTAGCGTGTACCCTATAAACCCTAAGTACACGCATATAGATAGTGTAAAAGCGTATGCCGATTTATTAGCAGTACCCGATGCAATTGACCTGGCTCTGGTATGCGTTCCGGTATCAGCTATTGAAAAAGTAATTAACCAATGTGCTGAAAAGGGAGTAAAAAGCATAGTAGTAATAACCGCGGGTTTTAAAGAAGTTGGCGAAACAGGTAAAGAACTGGAAGACAGAGTAACCGCATTGGCCAAGAAACACAACATTGCATTAATAGGCCCTAACTGCCTGGGTATAATTAATACCGAAAAAGAGGTTAGCCTGAATGCAAATTTTGCAATTGGTATGCCACATGCGGGCAATGTTGCGCTGGTATCGCAAAGTGGCGCCATTGGTGTAGCCGCGCTTGAATACGCGCACAAACACAATCTCGGAATTTCGAAATTTGTTTCCATTGGTAATAAGGCCGTGTTGGATGAAAGCGATATACTCGATTATTTGATCGATGACCCGCTGACTCAAATAATTACCATGTATGTTGAGGACATTAGCAACCCGACACATTTTATTGAAATGGCTAAAAAAGCGAATGCCATTCAAAAACCAATAATTGTAATTAAAACGGGAAGATCGGTGCGTGGCGCTATTGCTACCCATTCGCATACAGGGGCATTATCGAGTTCCGATACAGCTTACGATTCGCTGTTTGCACAATATGGTGTAATACGGGTTGAATCGCTATCGGAATTGTTTGAGTTTGCTAAAGGGTTTACCTGCATGGTGCAACCTAAAGGCAACCGGATAGTGATATTAACCAATGCCGGAGGCCTTGGCGTAATTGCTACTGATGCAGCTGAAAGAGAAGGCCTGGAACTAACAACCTTTGAACCAGGTACAGTTGAAGCATTAAAAAAAGCCCTGCCAGCCACAGCAAATACAAGTAACCCGGTAGATATAATTGGTGATGCCGATGCAAACAGGTTTTCAACTGCACTATCTATAATTGCTAAGGACAAAAATGTAGATGGCCTGATTGTTTGCGTTACACCAACGGTTAAGACCAATATGGATGAAATAGCCCGCGTTATTTGCGATTTTACAAAAGCGAACCCTACTCTACCCGTTTTAACCAACATGATGTCACTCGAAGAGGAACCATTATACTTGCATATACTAGAGGAAGCCAATATCCCCAACTTCGATTTTCCTGAAATAAACATTAGGGTGCTTGCTGCTATGATACGCTATTATAACTGGATAAAACAGCCCGTTGTACAGCAGACACGATTTGAAGTAAATAAAGAACAAGTACAAAAAATATTAGACATAACAGTCACGGAACAAAGAGCTAATCTATCCGAACCCGAAACATATAAGGTATTGCAGGCATACGGAATGAAGGTGGTAAATTATTCGGTTGCTAAAGATATTGATGAGGCAATTAGCATGGCTAATAAAATTACCTACCCTGTAGTATTAAAAATAGCATCGCCCGACATTTTACATAAGGTAGATGTGGGAGGGGTTAAAGTAAATATTACGAATGATGATGAACTTAGAAAAGCCCATACCGAGATAAGCGAAAGTGTAAAGATAAAAGCGCCGACAGCAAGGCTGCAGGGCTTCCTGGTACAAAAATACTTTACTGAAAAAGGAATAGAGATAATTGCCGGCGCCAATCTTATAAAAGGCTTTGGCTCACTTATTATGTTCGGCCTGGGCGGTACTTTTGTAGAGATATTTAAAGATGTTGCTTTCAGGTTGACACCACTTACTAAGAAGGATGCTTATAATATGATAGAACAAACCAAAGGTTATAAAATACTGAAAGGCTTCCGCGGGCAATCGGCTTATGATATAGATGCTATTGCCGAATACCTGTTGCGTCTGTCGCAACTATTGACCGATTTCCCCACTATAAAAGAACTAGACTTAAACCCCATACGTGCGCTGGAAAGCGGCAAGGGCATAATTATAATGGATGCAAAAGCTGTTATTGGTTAAGAAAGGTAAAAGTACTAACGATAATCCGTTTACCCCAAACCCCTAAAGGGGGCTTTAATACACAATCGTTCTTGAGCCCCCTTTAGGGGGTTGGGGGTTGATAGTCAGCAGTAGATATTTTCCTTATATTTATCTCAAAATCAATACAAATGAACAAGCATATGCATACGAAGTTTCACTTCGCTCGACTTTTAGTTTTTACCTTTTCACTTTTAACTTATGTAACATTTGCACAAACAAACGACCTCAAACAGCCTGACGTAAAAAAGACCTATTACCCTAACGGTAAACTACAGGAACAAGCTATTTACAACAGCGATGGCCAAAAGAACGGGCTTGATGAAAAACACAATGACCAGGGTGTGACTATAGAAACCACTATGTATGTTAATGGTAAGAAGAACGGACTGAGCAAACTATTTTACGATGATGGTAAGGTAAAACTCGAACAGCATTATACCGATGACAAACTGAACGGCGTACAAAAAACGTATAACGAAAATGGCAATGAAACATCGGAGTATTCATATATAGAAGATAAGCGCAATGGCGAAGCCAAAACCTTTTATGATGACGGAACCATGAAAACAGATGAAATTTATGATAATGGCAACATGACATCGCAAACGAAGTACGATAAAAAGGGAAAAGAAATAAAGAAATAATATAGTCTCCCGATAGCTATCGGGAAGCTAGTTACCGATCAATTAAAAACAATAACCTTATATGAATAAAAAAATATCTACCCTACTCCTATCATTATCAATTGGCATAATTGCATTTGCACAAAGCTCTGACGATAAGTATGGCTTTAATCATAAAGCCGAAGCGCGCAACAAAACTGTAAACGGCCAAAAAGAAGGCAAGTGGGTAGAATATGCCACATTTACGGTTGACAAAGAGGACCAGGTACATTTTACCATGGTAAGCGATACCAGCAGTCCGGTTTATTTCCTTACCATTTATAAAGATGGAAAGCCGTATGGTGCACAACACATGTATATGAAAAATGGAAAGCTGTGTATATTAACACCTTATGTCGACGGCAAAAAAGATGGAATTGAGGACTGGTACAAACCAAGTGGCAAAATAGATTTTTTAGTAACCTATAAAGACGGCAAGAAAAATGGTGTAGAAAGACACTTTAATGATGATGGCTCAGTAAGTAAGGAACTAAACTATACCAATGGAGTACTTGAGGAAGGTGCAAAGGGCGCTAAAGGTGGTAAAGCAACAGTAAAGAAAACGACATACCCCAGTGGAAAATTATGGGAAGAAACATCCTATAATGCCGAAGGCCAAAAAGATGGACTTGACAAACAGTACAACGAGCAAGGTGTACTTACCGAAGTGAAACCCTATGTAAATGACAAAGAGGATGGCATTGAAAAAATGTACAGCGATAGTGGTAAACTATTAGTAACAATACCTTTTAAAGATGGTAAAAGAGAAGGCATTGCTAAAACCTATTACCCCAGCGGTAAAGTAAATAACGAAGATCCTTTTGTAGATGGCAAAAGAAACGGGGACAGCAAAATGTACTTCGAAGGTGGTAAGATACAAATGGAATCGCACTATACCAATGGCAATCAGGATGGCACAGAAAAATCGTATAACGAAGCCGGAATAGAAACCATGGAGTGTACTTACACTGATGGCAAACGCAATGGCCATCTCAAAATTTTCCACAACGATGGTACGATGCAGAGCGATGACCTATATGACAATGGTAAATTCGTATCGGAAAAGAAGTACGATGAGAAGGGGAATGAGATAACGAAATAATACAGTCAATAGTAGTCAGTAATCAGTTGTCAGCCAAACACTGATTACTGGCAACTGACCACTGCTAACTGACAACTGTATAATGAAACCACTAGCATTCATATTCTTGTTCCTTTCACTGAACGTTTTCGGGCAAGATGTTACAGTTGATAGCTGCTTTACAGATATACACCAGGCTAAGAATAAAATGGTTCATGGTCTTAAGCAAGGCCCCTGGGTTGAGTACGAGCATTTAATTCCGGCTAAGGGAGAGGTAACAGATACCGGCGCGGCTTATTATATACTTACAATATATAAAGATGATAAGCCTGTTGGTACACAGCGGATGTATGATATGAATACAGGACAGCTAATACACCGGTACCCGAAGAGAAATAAAACAATCACCAAAGTAGAAATGCACCTAAGCGCGTTTGGTGTAGAATCGGATGATGCGCCGAATATTGATGCGGTAATTGATTTTGCAAAAGATTCTGGTAAATGTCACAGGTCGTATTATGACCCGAAATACAAACCATCTACCTATTATTTAGATACCACCCAAATACGCCATATATTAAAGCTATTGCAACAGACCGATTTGGATAAGCTAAAAGACAACAACGACATATCAATGTCCGACCAACCCAGTTCAACTACCATTATATACACCAACCTTGGCCAATACAAAGTATATGACTATGGCTTGCGTGCTGAGTCGCCCTTACAAGAGATGTATAAAATAGTTTATAAATTGGAGTAAAAGAGTTAATGGGCTTTATCTCAGTGTACCTCTGTGGTTCTCGGTGCAACTCAGTGTAATTAATACAAAGTAATTTTCATTAAAAGTTTTTTATACAGAGCAATACATGAGAACCACAGAGATGCACGGAGCTTTAAACCAGCACTAATATTTATTGGTAATCAGGCAAAGTAAAAACTTTATCTCTTATTTTTGTACAAAACCGACCAATCATGAAACCATTCACTCTGTTACTTGCCGCCATTACACTATTATCAGTTTCATGTAAAAATAGTGCCAACGACAAAGCACCCGATGAAGGCACCGTAAAAGGAGAAATCTATAAAAGCGCCGAAATAGGCTGGAGCATAGAGATACCCAAAGGCTGGGACATTATAAGCCGCGACCAGCTGGAATCGAACGATGCAAAAGGCAAGAGCGCGCTCGAAAAGCAAGCGGGCAAACCTGTAGATATTTCAGACCTGAAACACCTTATTAGCTTTCAAAAAGACAGGTTCAATATGCTGGCTTCTACATCTGAGCCTTTTGTGGGCGATAGCCTGGTTTACGATTCCGCTAACCATGCCCTAGACCAATTGCTCTACTCCACCTTTGTCAGTCAGGGTGTATCAGCCGATACTGCTTCGGGTACAGTTATGGTTGACGGTTTAAAGTTTAATGCTTTTTATACAACTATCAATAGTCCCACCGGGGCAGTATTACTAAAGCAGGTACTATACAGCCGCCTAATTAACGGGTACGATTTTGGTGTAAATATTAATTACACTAACGACTCCTGCAAAAAAATAATGACAGCCGCCTTTATGAATTCGAAGTTCGATAAGAAGTAAAACTCCAATTAGTAATAGTTGCAAATCATTATTAATTTTTCTTATAAAGCACCACTCCCCCCGGATACCAAAGCTTAACCACCTCGAAAAAGTATGAGAGGTTAATAACACAACGATCGTAGCCACCGGTCTTATTCTTTATAAAAATATCGCCGCCATAAAACGCGCCCACATCGGTTGCAGGGAAACCATTGAACTTGGCGTTATAGTAATTTATCTTCTCCCCTGCCGAATCACACTCCGCCAGCATCATATCATCAGGTGTAAAGCGTATATTGCTAATGCCGCCTTTTACTATAATAGTATCATGCGCCTTTAGCCATTCTTTTACATGGCTCTTAATAGCGCTGAGTTCCTGTCCCGAAATACTGTAGTCCTTCTTATCCAAATTATATTTAAAAGCAGATGGATGTTGCGCGAATGCTTTGTAAGTGAAAAGTGAAAAGGTAAAAGCTAAAAATTGAGCAAATATTTTTTTGTTCACGTTTGGGGTATTATAAAGCTAAAATACAAAAAAAGGTATCAGTCTGAGCTTGTCGAAGACCTTCCGATTATTTAAGGAACACACTTCGACAAGCTCAGTGTGACTTCATTATCAATAAAACCTATACCCAAGTGTAAAGCCCAACTTCACATCGGGGTAAGTATAACTTACCGCCTTGCTTTCAATAGTGCTGTATGGTATTTCGGTTTGGTCGGTGGTGCCAATGGCGTTTATATAATAGCCATCTAAGTGAAGCTTTATGTTTTTGGTACGTGAACCCGCCCCTGCAAAAATATCTAACACAAAATGTTTGTGGCGGTATTGGTAGCCTGCAACGGCATCAAAACAAATCACACTTGCGCTTGCTGCATATACATCAACCTGGCTGCCATCTCCGGCAGTTACGTTATTTAAATTGCTGCGTAACGGATTTATAACTTCATCATCTATACCCTGGGTAAAACCTTCTGCATCTTCGGCTACTGCATTTATATTGCCATAGTAGCGGTAAAAGCCCTGCAGGCTAAAGTACCAGTGTTTCCATATATCTAAATATTGCAACATACCCCAACGTATAGTATAACCGCTGCCATCGTAAGTATGAAAACCATTGTTGCCGCTATTGTCTTCGTTAATGCCATAACCGAGTTCAATACCAAAATTGTTTTTGAAGTTGTATTGCAGCATTAAGCCCTGCTCAGTAAATAATAACCCCGGATTTATTTTAATAGTAAGCTGGTGGCGGAGGTTGGTATCGTTCTCTATTACTCCTGGTATAATTTGAAGTGCATGGCCAAGGGTATCCTCACGAACAATAACATCATTATGATGAACGCACATCTCGGTATCAGCCTTTTCCACTTTAACTACACCACCTTTATCTGTAACAACCTTTGTTGAATTATAATGCTTGCCGGGTGAGCCGAATGATGCACTTGCATGCAGTGTATCTTGCCCGATGGCAGATAATGCAAAACCAATTAAAACAAAAGCGAGTGCGGAGTATTTTTTAATCATTAGCATCAAAGTTAGCATTTTTATTTCTTACCACTAAGACACTAAGAGCACACAGCAACACTAATAATATTACGTTCATTTTCTCTGTGGTTCTCCTGTATTTCTCCGTGTAAGTATTTTAAACAAGAATCGTTTCTTTTATAATTACACAGAGGTACACCGAGAAGCACAGAGAGCCGCAGAGGTTCATTTTTCACTTTTAGCTATTCACTTTTCACTCTTTTGTAGTTTGTTCTTTTATTACCTTCGCAACCATGCCCGCACCTAAACAAACAACTAACACTACCCCACCCATACCTCAACCCTTGGGGCCGATAAAGTATTGGGTGCTGGCCGCTATTTGTGCAGTTACATTCTTCTGTTTTCAGGGTAGTATGCACAACCAGTTTACCAATTGGGACGATGACGTTTATATTACCCACGATACCGCCATACAACAACTTACCGCACATAACCTAAAGCGCATTTTTACCGAAGATATTACCAAAAACAACTACCACCCGCTGTGTATGTTGTCGCTGGCGGCAAACTACCATTTTGCAAAGCTTAACCCGCCCACCTATTACCTTACCAATATTATTATACATATTGCCAATGTAATACTGGTGTTCTTTTTAATCATCCAACTATGCACGTATTTAAAACTTACCGAACGCGAATCGTTCTTTATAGCCGCATTTAGTGCATTATGGTTCGGTGTGCATCCCTTACATGTTGAATCAGTATCATGGATTGCAGAACGTAAAGATGTGCTGTACACTTTCTTCTACCTATTAGGCTTATTATCTTATATCAAATATCTTTCTTCCAAGCAATTCCTAATTCCTAATTCTCAATTCCTAATTAAAACGAAGTGGATGTTGATCACGTTCTGCTTATTTGTCCTTTCCTGTTTATCAAAACCAATGGCGGTTGTATTTCCGTTAACGCTGCTATGTATCGATTATCTCTTTGGTCGTAAACTCGAATTCAAACTGCTCACCGAAAAAACATTGTTCTTTTTAGGCGCATTGTTCTTTGGGGCATATGCCGTTTATACCCAAAACCGCACGGGTGCCATTGCCGACTTCAACAAGCTAACCCTTGCCGAGCGCTTTATGTATGCCTTGTATGGGTTCGATATGTATTTGTATAAGCTCATCAACCCAACATTCCTATCAACCTTTTACCCCTACCCTTACCGTTTTATTGATGGCACCTTGCCTTTTATTTATTACGCAGCGCCGTTCATTGCTCTTGCAATAATTGCATTACCACTTTGGCTAACCTATAAATACAACCGCAGTTACTTTAAAATTGTGTTGTTTGCCGAGGCCTACTTTGTGGCAAACATCATTTTTGTGTTGCAGTTCATATCATGCGGTGCAGCTATTATGGCCGATAGGTATTCGTATGTATCATCCATAGGAGTAATTTTTGCGGTGGTTTACTTTTTAAATGAGCTTATTAAACGTTACCCTGCTTCTAAAACAATCACGGTTGCCGTAATGCTTGTACTATCAACCTGCCTGGCTTATGGCTGCTACCAGCGCACCAAAGTATGGCACGATTCTGAAACGCTTTACAAAGATGCCATTGGTAAATATCCTTACCGCGCATTGCTATCGTACAAATGGCTGGGTTATTATTATATGAATAAAGGCGACACCACACAAGCGGTTGAAACGCTGGGCGTGCTTGCCGAAATAAACGCAGGCGATGCCAAAATATATGACCTGTTAGGCAACATAGATGTAATGCATGGCGATTATAAGAGCGCGCTGGAGCTTTACGATAAATCGTTGCATGAACAAAACAATGTGTACCTAACCTATGTCGATCGTTCTATTGTGTATGCATCTATAGGAGACTCCGCTAATGCAATTAAAGATTATGCCGTTGCCCTGCAATTGAACCGTGATGCTGAAAAGCGTTATGCTGAACATAGCTTTAATATGGTGCAGGCAAAAAAATATAAGGAAGTAATTGGCCAGTATAACGTTTTACTGCTTTTAAGTCCGCATAACCCGTTTTATTTGTTTTACCGTGGTGTGGCCGAATATGGGTTAGGCAATATGCCCGGCGCTATAAACGATTTTGAAGCCGCGTATAAATCAAATACCAAAGACGTATCTAATGTATCTGCTTACAACCTGATATTTGCCTGCGATTCGGTTGGCGATTACAGCAAGGCACTGTTCTATACCGATGCAGCCACCAAACTAGGCATGGCGCCAAAGCCCGATATTGTAAAAACGCTGCAATACAAGCAGTACATACAAAGCCGCAAGAGAAAGGACTACTAAGCCCTTTATACAATTTGGCTATGTGCCTTACTTTTTGTAGTTTGGGGCTCAAATTAATTTCACCACCATGAAAAAACATTACTCGTTATTATTTATTGCTTCATTTTCGCTAATGAGCTTCGGCCTAAATGCACAAAACACCTTACAGAGTGAAGAGGTAGAAAAGGTTTTAGTGAACTGGCCACAAGAACAACACGCCTTGCAACATAGGCTTGACGTTAACAAGCAAGATTATGAAACTTTTTTTGAGGTTTACAAATCAACACTGGATTCGGATAAACGTGCCTTCGCGAAATTAGCATGGAAAGGAGTTCTTACTGCATCGAATGTAGATGCTTATATGAGCACTCTTTTCGAAAAGCATATGGCATTATTAAAACAATTCATGAGTGCAAAAGCTACAAACCCTTATGCTAGCACACAAAATCATAAGAACCCAACCAGTACTTGTTATCCATCAGACTCAAATATTGGGTTTGAAAAAGGTACACTTTCGGGCTGGAATGCATATTATGCCATAAATAATTCATCCTCAAGTTTTAACCTATCAGCTCCGGTAGGGGGCACTTGTGGTAATGTTACGGGTGCTGCCAACGACCCAACCACCAATATGGGAACTGCAGGCACTACCGATTACCAGGTTTCAATAATGACCGGAGGGACAGACCCTTTAGCTACGGCAATACCAAGGGTATCACCAACAGGTGGTAACTATTCAGTACGAGTAGGTGATAGTACTAATCCTGACCAAGGCGTTGCCATACTTAATCAGGAGTTTACTGTAACTGCTGCCAATGCGCAATTTCAATATCAGTATGCTGTGTTACTTGAGAACCCGATAGGCCATACATATTCCGAACAGCCTTTTTTCTCGGTATTGTTTCTCGATCAAAATGGAGATACTATCAAATCTGCATATCAATTTATTGTGGCATCATCTGCTAATAAAGCAGGGTTTGACAGTGTTTTTTATGCCGGTAATAATGATTATGCTTATTATAAGAACTGGACAAGCAATACTGTGTCACTTGCTTCTTATATAGGCCAGTGCGTAACGGTACAGTTCGAAGTTGGCGACTGTTCATTAGGCGGACATTTTGGGTATGCCTATATTGATGCTTCGGTAGCTCCATTGGGTATAAACGAAGTGCAAGACAATTCTTCGTTTAGCGTTTACCCCGTACCTGCAACCAATAAACTAAACGTAACTATTGCCGACAATAGCTTTACACCTATACAAGCCACTGTGTATGACATTACCGGCCGAGCGGTATTTACAGAAAATGTAAACATGCAAAAGAATGCAATAACATTGGATGTATCGAGGCTTGATAATGGAGTATATATTTTAATGCTTACTGATGGTAATACTAAGAGGCAGACTAAGTTTATAATAGCGAAGTGATATAAGTGAAAAATTAAGAGTGAAAAACTAATAGTATCTTGCAGGTATGAAAATCATCACTCAAAAATTTATCACTTGCTTTATTACTCTTTGCATTTCTATCAGTTCGTTTGCAGGTGCAATTGAGCACACAAATAAAGCGACAAGCAATAGCTGCCCTACTATTACGGTAACCGTAACCAGCCAAACCAACGAAATGTGTTATGGTAATTGCGAGGGTTCGGCAATAGTATCGGCATCGGGCGGTGCAGGACCATACAGCTATATGTGGAGCAATAATATTTTATCGAGCGGTGCGGGAGGATTATGTGCAGGTAGTTATACCGTAACTGCAATTGATATGAATGGTTGCGAAGGCAGTGCCACTGTAAACATAACCGAGCCTCCTCAATTGGGCGTAAACCCTTATAGTTACGCCACCACCTGCTCTTATTCATGCGATGGCTCAATGACATTTGTCCCTTATGGTGGCACTGCACCCTATTCATATAGTTATAACGTAGCAGGTACATCGTCAACCATTAGCAATCTTTGTGCAGGAAGCTATACTGCAATAGTTACCGATGCTCACGGCTGTATCGATTCACTTACACAACTTGCAGTATTAGCGCCGCCAGCTATTGTAATTACACCAACTGTAACACAACCGCTTTGTGGCAAAGCCAACGGCGAAATTTGTGTAAACGCTTCAGGGGGTTCACCAGGCTATAATTACGCATGGAGCATGGGGCCAACATCACCTTGTGTGAACAATTTATTATCCGGTACTTATTGCGTTACAGTAACCGATGCCAGTGGATGTAAAGATACCAGTTGTGTAAACCTGCCAAACCATGGCCTTGATACTGCTGAAATAGTATCGGTAACTAATGTTACTTGCAATGGTGGTGCTAATGGAATAATTAAAGGAGGTGTAAAGGGTACTTACATACCATACACGTTTACATGGTCGCCCGGACCAAGCTCATTAACAGCAACGGGCCTAAGTGCAGGAACTTATACGTTAACCGTTACTGACTCTGCCGGTTGTATGAGTACGGCTATTGCAACAGTTACACAACCTACCCTTGTAACAGCACATGCATACGCTACACCAAAAGCAATTTGTCAGGGTTCAAATACGCCCGTAACTTTATCGGCAATAGATAGTGGCGGAAATGGCGCATATGGCTACAATTGGTTCCCTAATAGCAGCCTCACTGTATCGACAGGCCAAAGTGTATCTGCAATGCCTAACGCAACAACTACCTATACTTTACTTTCTGCTGATGACAACAACTGCGCGGCCGCTCCTGTTTCAGTAACAGTGCTTGTAGATCCGCCACCGGTGACTAGCTTCAGTATATCGCCCGCTTCGCCAACCATACAAAACCCAACTATTTACTTCACCGATCTTTCAACTGATATGTATGGCATAAGCAGCTGGTTCTGGAATTTTGGCAACCCTGCCCATACTACAAGCAAGCAGCAAAACCCGCATTTTACCTATGCCGATACCGGTATTTATTGCCCTATGCTTGTAGTTACCAATATTGGCGGATGTGTAGATTCTGTAACCCAATGTTTTAATATTGGCCCTGATGGAATCAATGAAGTACACAATAATTCTTCCTTCAGCATTTATCCGGTACCTGCAACTAACAAACTGAATATTACTACCACAAACTTTCTGCCTGAACAAACTACAGTTTACGATTTGGCAGGCAGAGAACTAATACACGAGAATATAAACACGAAAGAGAATATAATCACGCTCAATATTTCACAACTCGATAATGGGGTTTATATACTTATGCTGGCTGATGGGAATACCAAAAGACAGGTTAAGTTTATAGTTTCAAGATAGTTCTGTCTGACTATCTTTGTACGTACTTTGACTGACCCTAACCTACATACCCTAAAAAGAACCGAGCGCATGCTTAGCGTGCGCGATGTATGGTATAATACCGATACATTATATACCGATGCCGATGTGGTATATTATATGCAGATGGATAAACCCATTGGTAATGATTATTACGACCACTATACCATTTTAATTGATCTTAGCCAAACTGAAGAAACACTCTTTAGCGCTATAAACGCAACAGGCCGTAACGAAATACGAACAGCTGAGAACAATTCGGGTTATAGTTATGTAATACATCATAGCAATTTGCAAATGGCTACCGTAAATGAGTTTATAAAAGCATACAACGATTTCTCTGTTTCGAAAAAATTACCCCTTGCCGATACTGCACGCATAATGGCCTATTTCGAAAATGGTTTATTAGCTATAGCGCAGGTATTAAATGCCGATAAAAAACCAGTGATACAACATTTATATAGAGTAAACAGCGACAGGGTAGTTTTAATTTCGAGCATATCGACTATTTACTTACAAACCGACAGTAAGCTAAAGCAAGAAATTGGCGCGGTCAACCGTTTTTGCCACTGGAAAGATATGTTGTACTTTAAAGAACAGGGCATTGGCCTTTACGATTGGGGCGGTTGGTATAATGGTAAAGAAGACGAAGCCTTGCTTGGCATAAATAAGTTTAAAGAAAAATTTGGCGGCACCATCACTCCTAATTACAACAGCATAGTATATATAAGTTTAAAAGGCAAGTTGTTTAAACTATTGAAACGCCTAAAGAATTCGGTATAGTATAGATTCCGCAAAGATTCCTCACTGCGCTTCGCTGCGTGAGGAATCTCTACAAAGTATTGGCGCTTAATTCCATCCTTAAGACTACTTGTTATTATATTTAACTTCCCAAATTTGATTGATCAACCAAATATAAATGCAAAACATCGCCATAGTCTGCAAACACTTTAACGAGTTAAGCACCACCGAGCTTTACGCTATTATGCAATTACGCATACAGGTTTTTAGTGTGGAGCAAAATTGCCCCTACCAGGATGCAGACGGAAAGGATCAGCAAAGCTGGCATCTGATGATATATAATAAAGCAAACGAACTGGTTGCCTACTCTCGCTTATTACCCAAAGGTGTTTCCTACCCCAATTATGCATCTATTGGCCGGGTGGTAAATGCACAATCGGTACGCGGGCAAGGCATAGGAATATTATTAATGCAGAAAAGCATCGAAAAAGCACTGGAATTATTTAAAGATGAGCCGATAAAAATAAGTGCCCAAGCCTATTTACGTAAATTTTACACTTCATTAGGCTTTGTAGCCACCGGCGAAGAATACATCGAAGACCATATTCCGCATATTGCAATGCTTCACATCAATTAAAAATTCGTAATTGAATTAAAGGTTCATGCTGCACCACAACATAAAGTAGTGGTAAGCCATGTATGAAAGCGACAATACTCTGCTAAAAACCTCTTGTATATGGTGCATATAATCAGTTGTCAGTTAATAGTTCAAAGTCGTTAGTAAATAATCTTTTCAACACAGAGATACGGAGGGAACAGAGTTTCACAGAGTCTTTTTTATTCGTAATTTTTAATTCCTAATTATAAATTTGAATTTACTTTTTGTGTTTCAAAGTAAATTCTGCAAGCATTTGGTTGAACAGCTCTTCTTGGTTAGGGTCAACAAATTCATCATCCTGCGGAAAGTTAGCTTCATCATATTTAAATATGCTCCACTCTCCGTTGTTATACTCCAGTGCGGTAAGGTTCTCGATCCAGTCGCCCGAATTCATATAGATAATACTTCCCTTATCGGTAGTGATGTTTCGTATTTCGGGTTGGTGTATATGGCCGCACACTACGTAATCGTATCCGTTTGATATGCCTATATCGGCGGCAGTCTTTTCGAAATTATTAATGAACTTAACCGCGCTCTTTACACTGTCCTTTATCTTCTTAGATAATGATATCTTGCCCCTACCCATGCTTACCGATATAGCATTGATGAAGCGGTTTATCAGTATCAGCAAATCGTACCCGGCACCACCCAATTTGGCGAGCCACTTACTGTGTTGCATAGTAACGTCAAACACATCACCATGGAATATCCATGCGCTTTTGCCATTACTTAGTTTAAGTACCGTCTTATTCTTAATTTTCATTTTACCAACCTTCAAACCTGCAAACTTGCGTAGCATCTCGTCGTGGTTACCGGTAATGTAAGTAACCTTTACGCCTTTGGTCATAAGGCTAATGATGCGCTTTACCACCTTCATGTGGCTTTGCGGCCAGTAGCGTTTGCTAAACTGCCATATATCTATAATATCTCCGTTAAGTATAAGACGGCCCGGTTCAATGCTTTTTAAATATTTATGAAGCTCTTCGGCGTGGCATCCATAGGTACCTAGGTGTACGTCTGATATCACCACTACATCTACTTTTCTTTTCTCTGCTCCACCCATATTGCTTGAGTTTTTATAGTGTTGTTATACATCCTGCTGCACTGATACAAAGGTACCTTCGAATAATGCTTTTATTAAATGTTCAACACAGGCGTTGTACACACTCTTTTCAACAACAAAGTTATTTCATATATACTTACAACACAGTAAACACAAGCTATTCAAGGCCATTATTAACAATTATTTCATGTTTAGCTATTGGCTTAACAATTCGGTAACGCATCACAAGTTTGTAAAGTAAAAAGTTCTTAAAGTTTATAAAGTACTAAGGCATTTGTCCTTACTTTATGAGCTTTCCACTTTACAAACTTTATATACTGTTTTAAGCCCTACCTTTGCTTTATGAAGAAAGTGATTTTCCTTCTTTTAGCCATATGCCCTTTACTATTGTTGGCACAAAAGGGCCGAACCTATAGCGTACACGTACGTGCGCAAACTTTAGATACAACGGGTTATTGTAATTGCCCGCAAGATGATAATACTCAGGATTACGACGGCCAACCCAACTGCAATTCGCTGGGCAATGTAATGGTTAGCGTATATGCCGATACGGTCTTTTTAAAAAGCTATTATACCGATGAAACAGGGTATTGCCCAATTTTCAACTTACCCTATGGCAAATACAGATTTGTTATAACCGAACCTAATCATATAACGGCAATGGTGCTGCTAGATTTTACCGCTACCAATAAGTACAGGATAGTTGAACCCCGCAAAGGAACCATGTTGCATTACAGTGACAGGGGAACCACGTATTTTATGTGTGTGATGTTATACGGGCATAAAAAGACAGGGGTAAAAATAGTGCCGAAACAATAACTTATCGCCCTACTATTTTCTTTATGGCTTCAATGCCACCGGTAATACGCAAGTATGTCTTCAGCCAACTTGCTTCGGCATAAATATCAATCCTTGGTATGCCCATTAAATTAGTATCATAGCCTGGTTTATATCGGCGCTGGCCTACTATAAGGCCATTTTTATAACCCGCTTCTTTAGCAATTTTCATTACCCTTTCGTCAGTAAGTCCAAACGGGTAAGCAATAGTTTCAGGAAAACTCCCACATACTTCTTTAATCCGCTCGCCCGAATGAACCATTTCATATGTCAGCCTGTTATCATCTTTTATTAATGAAAGCATAGGATGAGAATACGTATGCGAACCAACAGCATATCCCGCCTTATATATCTGTTGTACCTCATTCCAGGTCATCATCATATGTTGCGGATCCTGCACATCATCAAAACTTTGCTTAATAATGCCTAATACGTTGTCGGCTTCGCTCGGCGTAATGAATCTGATCTTTTTAACCAGATCAATACCGTATGCAATACGTTCCTCCGCTGAACGGAAACTTTCGTCGACTTTAATACCTAACTCCTCCGAATCAATTACAAGTTTCATTTTCCGGGTATTTTCAAAAACATTATTGTAAAGATGCGGCCATGTAGGAAGGCCTTTATCTATACACCCGGTTATCATATAAAAAGAGGCAGGGCATTTGTATTTCTCAAGAATAGGTAGGGCATAGGTCACATTATCCTTAAAACCATCATCAAATGTTATACAGGCAAGAGGCTTACCTTTTTTAGGTTTAATACTCCCTTTTGCCGAAAGACACTCTTCAATAGTCTTTACAGTATAGTTTCTGGTAATATAACTTATACACTTCTCAAATATTGAAACGTGAGTGGCGTGCGTCCAGTTTTTCTTATCCCCCGATACCCTATGAAACAAAAAAATGCTTATTTCTCCCAACATTATTGCTTTTCGTGCCCTAAAGATAGCAGAAACCCAACAGCTTCGAAATATCAAGAGGTAAGCCTGGCCCAAAAGCCTGAATATCAGCAGATAGTTTTTACAAAAACAAAAAAATGATTTACATCAGGAATTAGAAAATTTTAATTCAATCGATTAAGCACCTAATAATCAATAATTTAATCATTACAATTTCATCTCCCTGCTCAAGATAATGCTATTTCTCTGCCTTATCTTTAGGGGAACCATTAGAAGAAGAAGCGCTCACTATTTTCTCCCATCCGCGGGTACCGGCAGCAACACCCAATATAATGAGCATAGCGTTCCACATTTCGGGCGGAATATTAATGGATTGCAAGCCCGCCTTGGCAAAGTATGGCAGTAATACATAGTTATTTATTATAACTGCCGAAAAAGTAATACCTACTAAAGGCCTCCAGCTCCATTGTAACCAGTGTTCGCTCTTGGCCTCGGTCTGCATGGTATCGTTTACCGCCTTTATAACGTCATTATCCTTGTCGCGCATTTGCAACTCGTAGTTATAAAGCGCCTCTTGTGCTTTTTGTTTGGCTTCGGGTGTGGTAACCACTCCTGTGTCTTCCAACACACCCATTACACCGCCGGTAAGGCCCTTATCGCCAAAAATGGCTTTGCTTATTGCTGAAACCGGATTTAAATTGCTTAGTAATCCCATATTAATTGTGAATTGTGAGTTGTAAATTGTGAACGTGAATTTACAATTCACCATTCACAATTATAATTCGGATACGCCCGGGCAGGAACCACACTGTTATGAGAACAACTCTATTTTATTTTGGACAATTGCCCTGCCCGAAGCATATCTTATTTACAAGCGCAAAATTACAACCATATATTACATATAGTAAACATTTACGTAAATAGTTTTAAACAGGTCGAAATAAAGTCGACAGTAGTTAGTGATTAGTTATTAGTAAAAAGGCTAACACATAGTTAGTGACTAATGACTATTGACTGATAACTAACGACTGAATGCTTATCCACAATTTTCAAAAGTTTACCGTTGCATTTTATATGTTCACAGAAAATACCTTCACCCACCTTATTTCCGGCTGTACATTCGAATCAGAATAGTTCTTATAGATGGGTTTAAACCCCGCATCGTAGAGATGCATATATTTCAAAAAACAGGTGCTCCGATACCTGTAGCGAACCCCTGCATACCCGGCCTACTACCGGGGTGTTGGGGTTTTGTTTTACTATTCTTTCAATTGAAGTAATTATAGGGTATATTCGTCTTTTATAACTAATCACCCATTATTTCAACACATGAAAACAGCAGTTATTACCGGAGGCAACAGCGGCATTGGCAAAGAAGTAGCCATTGCATTGGCTAAAGAAAATTACCATGTTATTATACATGGCCGCGATGAAGACAAAACCCGTAAGGCCAACGTTGAAATAAAATCGGCTTCAGGTAACGACCATATAGATTATGTAATTGGCGACATATCTACCATAAAAGGTATGTAAGAAGTAGTTGCTGCAATAAAAGCAAAGACAGATTCTATAGAGTCTCTTGTTCTGTCAACCGGAGTTATATTACCTAACCGGGTAGAAACCACAGATGGATTGGAGAGCATGTTTACCATACAGTATTTAAGCCGTTTTGCAATTACCCAATTACTATTACCCGAACTACAAAAAGGCAAAGCCAAAATAATACATGTAGGTGCAAGCAAAATAAAAAATGCTCAAATATTCTTTGATGACCTTCCGTTAAAGAATAACTTTAGCATGTTTAAAGCTATGGGCCAGTGTATGTACGCCAACTACCTGTTTACAGAAGAGTTTGCTAAGCGCTATGCCGATAGCGGTATGGTAATGAATATAGGCCACGTTGGCCTGGCTAAAACAGGCATTGCCCGCGATTCGAACTTTCTTTTAAAGTTTGCGGTAAATGTTATGGGCAAAACAGCTAAAGATGCGGCGCGCAAATTTACATTTCTGGCAAGCGATACGTCTGTAACCTATTCGGGTTATTCGTTTACAAAGGCAGGTAATACCTCTTACAAAGAGAAAGTAAATTACGATGCAGCTGCTGCAACCAAGCTTTGGGACAAGAGCCTTGACCTTATCAAGTAATCGAGCTACTTATTGCTTTACTGGTCACTGACCACTGGTAACTAATTGTTCTGTATCGTATTCTTTACGTAGCCTTTAAGCTGGTAATTAGTTAATACGGTTTGCGCGGTCAGCGATACTTTTACCTGTGGCAAGAAAGCTTCTCTCTTTATATTGCCATAAGCCACCGACTGCCCGCATACAATAAACCGTGCACCTACAGCGCTCAATTTATCTACTAGTTTAATATTTGGGTTATCGGTCTTAAAATGCTCCTTATAAGTAGCATTGTCGGTTACTATTCTTATTCCACCGCCATGCATTACTATTACTACATGTATCTTTTTTAGCGATATACCCGATGCCACGTGAAGGTTAATAACACGCGCCACTTCTATTAAGCTGGTATTTATTTCTGAGGCTGTAGAATCGGGATTACTGGCGGTTATTTCAAATAACAGTTTATATTCCTGGGTAGTATCCGGTATTTCAGTCGGGTCTTTAACCGGAACAACACCCGAGTATATACCCGCATTAATTACAGGATAAATTTCACTGTCTTGCAGTTTTGCAAATCTTACTTTTTCGGCAAAGCTCTTTTTTACCTTTACAGAGTCAT
>Ga0206861_1075_pt1 | contig 19431 bp, 17 predicted proteins | sample Alteio_BWOrgCont_45_FD_152617 | JGI IMG/M metagenome (GOLD analysis project Ga0206861, IMG submission 152617) | Enriched cells from forest soil in Barre Woods Harvard Forest LTER site, Petersham, Massachusetts, United States -... | ecosystem: Environmental > Terrestrial > Soil > Temperate forest >... | reverse complement strand
GATCCAAATCCTTGGGTCCTTCAAACGGGAAGGAAAGCACATTGGTGGGGCCTTCCTTATGCCGATAGCGTTCATTCAGCGCGCTCATTTCATCATTATCAACAATTAAAAGACTGATTTCAGTATCGATGGCACGCAAATTCAAAGCGAGCTCTGCCCATTTTTTTATTAAATCATCGCGGGGACATTCTGCATGTTCAATATGATGCTGAATATCAATGTCTATTTGCACAGCAGTGGGGCTAAGCATGGGCGTTTTCATACTGGTGATAGGCTTGGACAATTTGTTGCACTAAAGGATGGCGCACCACATCGGCGTGTTCAAAAAAAGTAAAACTAATATTTTCAATGTCTTTTAGCACTTGCATGGCGTGGACTAAACCTGAGCCTTTGGCTTTCGGTAAATCGATTTGCGTGGCATCACCGGTGATCACACATTTAGAGTTAAAGCCCATGCGGGTTAAAAACATTTTCATTTGTTCAATTGTGGTATTTTGACTTTCATCGAGAATAATATACGCATCGTTTAAGGTGCGGCCGCGCATGTAGGCTAAGGGTGCAATTTCAATGGTGTTGTGTGCAATGCACTGCATGACTTTTTCTGCACCCAGCATTTCATACAGCGCATCGTATAAAGGTCGCAGATACGGATCAATTTTTTCAGAAATATCCCCAGGTAAAAATCCTAAACGCTCGCCGGCTTCTAGCGCAGGGCGCACCAGAATAATCCGATTCACTTTATCTTGTTCCAAGGCAGCAACGGCGCACGCCACGGCTAAATAAGTTTTACCCGTGCCCGCAGGCCCGATCCCAAACGATAAATCATATTTTTGTATACGGTTAACATAAAGTTGTTGATTCCGGCCGCGTGTTTTGATGGGGCCACGCCGCGTATGGATGCTGGTTGAGGTCCCATCGTGATTCGATTCGTGGTTGAGTTGTTCTTGTAAGACCGCAAACACTTTTTCTGGCGTTAAATGTTGTTGTTCAGTGATTTGATACAGTTTTTGCAACAGGGCTTGGGTTTTTTGTGCTGCGGCCTCATCGCCTTCGATGCGAAAAGTAAACCCACGGCAACTAATGCGCACCGGTAAATATTTTTCTAGCAGTTGTAAATGTTCATCGAGTTGACCGCATAAATTAGCAAGCCGTGGGTTATCTTCAGGGGAAAGCGTCAGGGTCAGCGTGTGCTTCATGCCTTAACGCCTCGCATGCAGTTGGTTAAACATTCCGTGATTTTGACCTTGACTAATTGCCCCACTAAATCGAGTGGGCCATCAAAATTCACCATGCGATTATTTTCGGTGCGGCCTTGAATTTGTCCGGCATGCCGATTGCCTGGGCCTTCAACCAGCACCGTCACGACTTGGCCGAGCATGCGCCGACTGATGGCTTGTGATTGGCTATTAATACGATCTTGAAGAATTTGCAGACGTTGTTTTTTCACAGCGAGCGGGGTGGGATCGGCTAAGCTTGCTGCCGGCGTGCCCGGACGCGGGCTGTAAATAAAGCTAAAGCTATGATCAAAACCAATTTCGGCAATAAAGTTCATAGTGGTCTCAAAATCTTCATCGGTTTCCCCAGGAAATCCCACAATAAAATCTGATGAAAGACTGATATCGGGGCGCAACTGTCTTAACTTACGTATTTTGCTCTTGTATTCGAGTATAGTATGTCCACGCTTCATGAGCCCTAAAATCCGATCACAACCGCTTTGTACCGGTAAGTGTAGATGATTCACCAATTGGGGCACGCTGGCATAAGTCGCAATGAGGTTTTCTGAAAATTCCACAGGATGAGACGTGGTGTAGCGGATCCGCTTAATGCCTTCTATGGCGGCGACATGTTGAATTAAATAAGCCAGATCAGCCATTTGCCCATCATGGGTCAGCCCGCGATACGCATTCACATTTTGTCCTAATAAATTCACTTCACACACGCCTTGCTGGCTAAGGATGGCAATTTCGGTGATCACATCATCAAACGGGCGGCTGACTTCTTCACCCCGGGTATAAGGCACGACACAAAAGCTGCAATATTTACTGCAGCCTTCCATAATCGAGACAAACGCGGTGACACCATCGGCTTTGGGTTCAGGCAAATGATCAAATTTTTCAATTTCCGGGAAGGAAATATCGACCACGGAGCGGTGTTTAGTTTCCACTTCTTGAATCATACTGGGCAAACGATGCAGGGTTTGTGGCCCAAAAACCAGATCAACATAAGGCGCACGTTTTAAAATTGCCGCGCCTTCTTGGCTCGCGACACAGCCGCCCACGCCTATAATAAGCCCCGGTTTTTTATCTTTTAACGGTTTAAAACGACCGAGTTCAGAGAACACTTTTTCCTGCGCTTTTTCGCGGATGGAGCAAGTATTGAGAATTAAAATATCTGCATCTTCAATGACGTTAGTTTTTTCAATAACATAATTGGCAGCCAGGACTTCAGCCATTTTCGCCGAGTCGTACTCATTCATCTGGCAGCCGTAGGTTTTGATATAGAGTTTTTTGTGCATGGCGCGGATTTTACCATAAGTCCTGACACGCGTCTGCTGCTCTTTCGTGGTGTAAATATTCATATGTACTTGACTGTATCATTAATGTTTAATAATATGCAAATAATTCTTAAATGATTTAATGTGGGGTGGAAGTTGCATAGACACGCGGGTTTTACTTTAATTGAGCTGATGCTCATCGTCGCCATTATTGCCATTTTGGCGGCCATTGCGATTCCGGCATATAACGACTTTACTGTGCGCAGTAAGATCAGCGAAGGGATCACACTCGCGAGCACGGCGCAGCTTGCTTTGGCTGAGTATTATTTAGTCGAGGGTGGTTGGCCACCGGATAATGCCGCTGCGGGCCTTGCTGCGGCGGCGGATTTGAGTGGCGTGTATGTGGCCAGTATCTCTTTAATCGAGAATGAAATCCAGGTGTTATTTAAAGCCGATGCCGGGGAAGGTTTAGCGGATAAGACGCTTATTTTGCTAGCGCAAGCGAGTAAGGGATCAATCCAGTGGCAATGCAGCAGTCCTACTATTGATGCAAAATTTTTGCCGCCTAATTGCCGTGCGAGATCCTGAGTTATGACCAGTAGCTTTGCGCCAGCGCTTGAGCTTGCGCTAACTCCTCTTCGGTATTAATCTCTAAGGTCTTATAAGGACTGATGCAGACTTTAATTTTATAACCATGCTCGAGTGCCCGCAGTTGTTCAAGTTTTTCACTCAGTTCCAGTGGGGTTTGCGGCAATTGCGTAAATTTAAGTAAAAAATCGCGCTTAAATGCGTACATGCCTTGATGATGGTAAACGGGAATATTGTTTATCACTTCACGTTGATAGGGGATAGGCGCGCGGGAGAAATAGAGTGCATAGTGCTGCTGAGAGACGATGACTTTGACCATATCTGAGCTGTGGTATTGTTTATCAAAATCCAGCGGATTGGCGAGTGTCGTCATGTCCGGCGTCTCGCCCTGAAGATAAGGTGCTATTAATGCATTTAGCATTTCTTCACGCACAAACGGTTCATCGCCTTGTAAATTGACGATCACATCCATGTGCGGGTAATGCTCAGCCACAAAAGCCGCACGATCACTGCCGGTTTCAATGGCAGGATCTGTCATCATGACTTGGCCGTTGCACGCGTTAATGACCTCGGCAATTTCTTCATTATCAGTGGCCACGATGACCTCGGCAAAAGCAGGGCAGGTGAGCGCCGCTTCATAGGTGCGCTGCACCATGGGTTTGCCCGCTAAAAGTGCCAATGGTTTGCGCTTTAAGCGTGTGGATCCAATACGCGCAGGGATCACGCATAAGATTTTCATTTTGCTTTATCCTTGTCTGGCCTTTTGCGGTAAATTACGGCTAAATGGCCAATTTGCTGCACGAGTTCTGCCTGCTGCGCTGTGCAAATCTGCGTAATGATTTCCGTACGTTCAGCCCGATCAAGAGCATTGACCCTAATTTTAATGAGTTCATGCACACCTAAAGCCACATTAATTTCTTGCTGGACCGCTTCAGTTAACCCCTTTGCCCCTAATAACACGACAGGATTAAGGCTATGGGATTGTTTTTTAAGCAGTTTTAATTTTTCAGGGGATAGTGACATGACTGGTCCTCTTAGCGTTGATCTCGATTTTAGCATTATTTTTAGTATTGTGACTAGGTGGGAACTAGGTAGAGAAAAAATCAGACACCCCTTGAGTAGAAATAAGGGGATGTCTTTATTGTGTTATTGCAGCAAAGCAACCCTCTCTTTTTCCTGGATAGGTTTTGGAGCCAGTATTGCTTTAGCGGCATCTATATATTTTTGCTTATTTTGTAATTGATCATACTGAATAGTCGTTAAGCGTGTTAGCGGTATCTCTTCATTATCTTTATTGTCATTATCTTTATTGGTTATTTTGATGGATATGCTGGAGTTGTTGGTTGCAGAAGTATTTACTTCCACTTTTGCTGTAACACCACCATTAATAATATGCTTCTCTCTTTTAGTATACTGACCTTGGGCATTCTTTTCAGTACTATATTCTCTGGTAGTAATATATTCCAGAGCTTCTTGCAGCAACTCCAATACTGCACCATCCACTAGATTGCCATCAAAATCATGTTCTTGAATCAGCGCCATGCAAACATAGAATAACTCAATGTTAGAAACGGTGCTTGTATAAGTATTAGTGGCGCGATGGCTGGTTTTATAAGCAAAAGTGACATCTTGATGGTGACGACTATTTGTAAATTGATCAATGGTTGCAACCGCTACACTCTTAGGCGCAGCCTTATCACAAATCCAGCTAATCACTGGGACGGCAGTAAAAGAAAGAAGGCCTCCAACTGCTGCAGTAGCCATCATATATATCATTACTGGGATCACATAAAAAACTAATGTAATCAATGCAGGAATCATGAGCACCATTAAAGATATGATAGGGTGTTTCTGTATGAGGTCTTTTAAAAAAGTCTCATAGACCAACTTTTTGAAAACATAAGCTGGAATAGCAGCAAAAAAGAGAGGAATGCTCATGAGGAAAAAGAACGCAGCCATAATTCTTCTTTGTCTGGCATTTAACTGGGGTGGCATCACATCAGAAAAAAAACTGCCCCGTATAATAGCGTGTTGTAGCGCTTTCCCGAAGTCCTTTAAGTCTTTCCAAGCGTTCGCAAATTGTGATTTTATTTGGTCCCAGCTTGCCATTCTTAATAACCTCTTAATTTAGTTGCAAATTCAATATCTTCAACGAAATTAACATAGCTATTCTACTGAGTCAATAAAAAAGTAGCTTTTAACGAGCAGATAATTAATGGATGTCTTGTTTCCTGGATCCTCATCCCCGCGGTTGCGGGGATGAGGATAGGAAAATGACGACTTGGGGGAGGGATCTATATATTTAGCTTCGGATACTCGCCTTGGCTAAATCGCCAAATAGTTTCATCCCATAAATAAAACAGTTGATCTGCATTCTCTCCGGGAGCGGCGGGTTTCATTTGTCCGGTGTCTAAACCGATAGACACGTTATCACCTGCGATGTTATGCATTTGGGTGTGGTTAAAATAACTTTGTGATACGCCTTCATTGCGTATGCGTGTGGAGAGTTGTCCTTCTTCATGCCCTGTGATGCCGCCCTCGTAACGTACGCGTGTATCTGTATAATAATTTTTTATGGTCGCAGCACTATAGACATTTTCTAAAATAATGTCTTTGTCATTGTGACCACCGGTGGCTGCTGTATAACCAAATAAGCCGCCGAAATAATTACAGTGATCATCTTTGCACTGCATCGTCAGGCGGGTATAACTGTTTTTGATATGAACGCTACGATTGGCTTTAATCAGCCCAATCATGCCCCCGGTATTTTTTTTACTCGAAATCGTGCCGCCAGCGACGTAAGATTCATTAATTGTGACGTTGATATCACTATTGTTTTCGATTTTGGAAATCGGGTTAAATTGGCCGACTAAGCCGATAAATCCTCCAAATCCACATTCGCCTTCACCATTCTTACAGGTTTTGCCATTTTGATTAAAGAGTTGAGTGACGCTTGATTTTTCAATCAATACATTGCCTTCTGCTGCTCCTATGAGCCCCCCGGTATAAGCATTTTGTGCAATTAAGGCATAGCCATTGTCTATTCTGCCGATATGCACGTTGCTAATAATAATATCGCCTGTTGCAAGACCCACCATGCCGCCCGTGACGCCGTGATCTTTGCCATCGCCTGTGCGGTGTATTTGTAAATACGTGACATTGACGTGAGAGATTTCAGCGCCGCCATAGGCTTCACCGGCAATGACGCCGCGGTGGGCTTCGTCATGGGCTTTGATGAGTGGGTTATAAATATTAAGACGGGTGATTAGGCTGTTTGGGCCTAGCTCTCTAAATAAACCGGTGCTTTGGGTTTTTTGGCCGTCTTTGTTTTTAATTTCCAGGCGGAAGATAGACCAGTTTTGGCCGTCCAGGGTGCCGGTGAAGGTCCCTTCTATGGGGTAGTGATATTTCCCAGAGCAGTCAATATTGCCGGTGAGGTAATAATCGGCCGACATGTTTGAGCTGATGTTGGATAAACCCTGACAGTCTTTGATAGCTATTCCAGTCTGGGTATCTGCCTGCGCAAAATAAGAAACAGTGCATAATATTGCGGTAATGAGCGAGAGTTTTTTCATTGAAAACATTGTTTTTCCCCATGGCTTATTTGATTTTAAACGGTTTATTGAACTTACCAAAATTTAGTCTTGAATGCAAAGACAGGTAATATAATAAATTTTAATGAAATTAACATAGCTATTTTACTGAGTCAATAAAGATCCGCAGTTTATGAGTCAGAATAAGTGGGTGTCTAGTATCTCGGTTTATCTATTGGATTCTTAATGATAGAATTCTGGCTTTATTAAATTATTTAACAGGGGAAGAAAATGCCAACTTTAACTGCGCAAGAGCTGAGACCTCGTCTGGCAGCGGTACAAAAAGAAATGAAGCGTATCAACAAGAGCACTATAGGTTTGGCATTGAGTGGCTCGCATACGATATTGTTAGCGGCCTATGCAATAGGTCCTTTATGTGCAACGAATGTCATGCTGGCTATTGCTCTGTCTTATCCGCCTTTATTGAATAAAATTAAAGCGATTGAAAATGTTAAGGTTTTTGATAGTGAGGACTTTACAAGGCAACCTAACCCAAAAAAAATGACTTATCCAGAGTATTTGCAAGGTATAGATACCTATATTTCTGCATATGAGCAAAGATTGGAGAGTTTAAAAAATTGGTCCGGTGTTCTTGATAACTATGTTCAACCCGCACTGCTTATTGCTAGCATCGGTATTGCTACGTTCGCTTTACCTAATCCCATGGCCCATTCGTTATTTGCAGTGGGACTCTTTTGCACCAATCGTTTGTTTCGCAATACAGAGGACGTGGATGTGCGGGAAAGATTGGGTTTAAGGCGTCCTACATAGTAAATATAAGACACCCACTTTTTTCCTTCACAACATAAACGCGAAAAAAGAGGGGTGTCACTTATCTTCCGCATGAAATATCATTTACTGCCGTGAGATCTGTATTGAGGGATGGAGGTAAACTGGTATCGGTGATCATTTCCCAAGTATTGCCAAAATCTAGAGTCGTATAACTCAATGGATAGACGTTAGAGTCGGGTCCAAATGCCCCTATGGCTACACAGTGGCCGTCATTGACGCAGTCACTGCTTACAATTACAGCAACCGTAACATCAGCAGGGGGAGGAGGGGATACTTCCTTCCAAGTCTTACCAAAGTTAGCACTGGTATAACTCAGTGGTACTTCGCTGAAGTTACATATTCTGTCGGGACAATCCAGCGTCAATAGTGTACCTACGGCCAAGCAATGACCATTATCAACGCAGCTAATATTTCCAAGAGACCGGGTAATAACATCATAATCACTTGTGGTGGGGGCTATCACCGTCGCAGAGCTCCAGTTTTGGCCGAAATCTGTCGTAGCGAGGCTGACGATAAAGCCAGTCTCTTCTTCATCTTCGGAATAAGTTTCCCCTACTGCGACGCAATGACCATTAGGGGTACATGAAATATCTATAAGCTCACTCAGATTTGTGATGTGGGTAGGGGTAGTGTTAGTCCAGGTGTGTCCAAAATCTGTGCTGGTATAGCTTTGAGCTACAGGAACGATATCTAAATTTTGCGCGAGTCCTACTGTCATACAAAATCCGTTAGGCAAGCATGAAACACCGGTTAATTCGCTGTAGAGAAAATCATCAGCAAAAAGATAATTAGCAGGCTCCCAGGTTCGGCCGAAATCATCAGAGGTATAGAGTACATTAGAAGTAAGATTCTTATAGTAGTTCCCTACCGCCACACATTCACCTGTAATGACGCAAGAAACATCGTTTAAAACAGAGCCCATGACAGGTTGGCTAGTTGGAGTCAGCGGTAACCAGCTGCTCCCCCAGTCTAGACTCGTAAAGCTCGCAACGTCAGTATTACTGTTGCCCACAGCGACACAAACCCCGGTGTTGACACAAGAAATCCCATCCATATTGTAATAATCATTTTTCGCGGGTGAAAAAGTTGGATTTTGCCAGGTGCGGCCAAAATCAAAAGTAGTGTTGCTAAAAGGCAAAGTGTCATTTTCTTCAGGTGCCAAAATGTCAGCCACCCCTATAGTTACACAAGCAGGGGTGATATCGGTTTGTATGTCTGAAGAAATAGTTCCTTGAGTCGTTTCTCCTTTGATTTCTAGAGTGCGATCCAGATTGCCTGCGACACAAGGATTAAAAGATAAGGTCACGCTGCAGGTGTAATGAGGCGGTAGGGTTCCATCCAAAGTACAAGCGTTGGGCGCATCTTCATTCAGACTGACAAGATCATCGGCCAAGCCATCGTTATTTTTAATCTCAAGTTGAGTAATTGCGTTAATGATAGGCGTATTGTTTCTAATGACGTAGGTTTCTTCAGTGATAGTCTGGGTTAAGCAGTCGCCGACGCTCAATACGGGGATTTCTGGAATTTCAATAAACTGTAAATCGCACTGGGGATTGTTTGGGCCACAGGGATTAGGGGTATTTGCATAGGCCGTAGTCCATGCGCAAAGTCCTGCCAAAACCCATAAATTATACTTCATTCTATGTATCCTTACTTTTAAATTATAAAGCAAATCTTAAGCCTAATAATACCGACTGGGTATTGATATCAAAATTGTTACCATGAATAGTGAGCCCGTTGGCCTCATCTGTTAAATTGCCTAGTTGTATTTCGTTTAAGCCGGTATAGAGGTATTCTAAAGAAATAGCCATATCGTCCATTACCGCGTAAGTGATGCCCGCGCCAAATTCATAAGCAAAACCATTATTATGGTGTGAATCAAGATTGATATCCATAATTTCGCAGTTGCAGGATGGATTCATTTGTGCATGGTAATTAATTTCATTCCAGGCAATCCCTAAGCCGCCTAAGGCATACACGGAAAAAGCCTCAAGTTCAAACACACTGAGCGCTAGATCAAACATTAAGCGTGTGCTATTAAAATCACTTTCATAATGGGCTTGGTTATAATTAGGATTTTGAAAGCGCCAGACATCACCATCAATATCACCGCCTAAATAATAAAGATTAAGTTGTGGATTAAGCCGGGTAAACCAAAATGTATCGGCAAGCTGCAGATCATCAGTTAAGCCCCAGACATAACCAATACCGATTTGCCCTGTCCCGGCGTTCCAGTCATTATCATTTGTTTGCACTAATTTATCGATTTGAATAGGCGTCATTTGCGCGCTGCTATCGTTTGCATCGAGGGTTGCAATGCCACCCATGACTAATAATTCAAAAAAAGGATCAAAAGCTTCTTCAGCATGTGCGGCAGGTAACAAGATAAAAAAAATGGTACCCAGCGTAAGGGTTTGTTTGAATCCTTGCATGTGAAACTTTCCTTTTATTTACAAAACAGAATTGGCATTAAAGCTGATAAGAAAAAAATAGCAATAGCATGATCTGAAATTGATCTCGTTTAAATCGGCAACAATTTCATCATCACTGAGTATTTATTTTCTTGCGTTTGGGAGCACAGAAATATAAGGATCATCGCTTTGCAAGCATTGCAGGTGAGGTGGTATGAGAGAGAGTATTAGGGTTAAGACTAGTATTTATTGCGGGGGCTCTGCCTTGCCATTGACCATGCATCCCAGTACCTGAGGGCGGATTATTAAAGGATGAACTACTGGATGCATTGCTATGGCCAGGGGTTGCTGAATAATTTGGAGAAGTAATAAGTAAGGTTTCGTTTTTCAATTCAAGTTCGATATTGCTAAATTTTGCTTCTAATTTTTCCCAGAATGCCAGATACGATTCTTGCAAGTGTTGATTTAGACCATTAAGACAAATACCCAGTAACGAGCGGATCAGTCCCATAGGCTGCATTTGTGCCATCAGGGCGTGATAATCATCCTGCTGTCTGAAGTCTCGAATCAGATTTTTTGTAATTGCAGGTGGAAATGCAGTATCGAATTCACCTTTATAGAGCAGGGGGATCACTACACCAGGATTGTGTTGCATGCGTTGCGCTATGGCAATCCATTCCTTGCCCACATTCGTATTGCTATCTTGCACACGCAGTTGTAAGCGCTCGGTGCCAATAAGTAAAAAATAGTTGCTGCGTGCGATATTGGTGGACATGCAATCAGTGATATTACCATTCATGCTTGTCACATCTAAAAATACGGTTATACCTAAGGTTTTTAAGTCTCGCTCTAGACGTAATAAAAAAGCTTGCAGCGCTAGATTGGCCGCTTTGCCTGCATCAGTTTTATCATCTTCCCAGGCGTAACTGATATAACAAATCGGTGCATCTAGGCTGCTGCCTATTAAACGTTTTATATCTGCTAGAAAGTTTTGGAAGATACGCTCTTTAGGGGGCAAGCCGTGTTTTTTAAATAAGTTTAAGTGAATTTCTAAGAGCTCAGCTTTATGCTCCACATCGGCTTTTGCCTTTTTAAGGGCCTCACCTGCGGCTTCAGCTCGGGTAACTTTATTTTTCCATTCGGATTCTTTTGCGTTCAACAAAATTTGTGCCGTTTCTAATTGTTGCTTTAATTGCGTCATATCCAAGCCGTCGGATTGTTGATGTTGCGCAAAAGAAATGCGCTCAGTTTCTAATACTTCTAGACGCGCTTTTAAGGCAGTGCATTGTGTAGATAATTGTTGATTTACTTCCTCGAGATTTTTTTTGTCAGCCAGTAATTGTTGTGCTTGCAATTGCAGCTCGGCAAGTTCTTTGGCAAACGCGGGATTTTGCTGTAATGTGTTGATACGCTGTTGTAGTTGACTCAGCTCAATTATTTTTTGCTGTGCGTGCGCTTCACTTAAGATTAAACGTTGTTCTAGTGTTTGAATACTCGCTTCTGTAGCTTTAATCTCATGATTTCTTGTTTCATTCAAGATTCGTTGCTCATTTAAGGCGTGCTGACTGTTTTCTATTAATTCTTGTGCGGCTAATTGTTGTGCTTTTGATAAAACAAGATCGTGAGTCGCTTGTGCAAGTTTTGCAGTCAGTTCGGATTCATTGTGTTCATGTTTGCTGCGCTCTGATACTAGTTGTGCTTGGACAATTTCTAGCATTTGGCGTAATTTCGCATTTGCGGGCTCAATTTCTGATAAAAAAGTGACACCCACTTTCCCCTTCATTTTGGAGCTCAGACCTATCACCTTTTAACATTATGGCTATGATTTTTATAATAAAATTATAGTGCTGACCTACCGACCCTACAGACAAAGCTTTTTGGTTATGTTATCTTACTTAAATCAATTATCAATATATCAATATAAGGTGAAGTTATGAAAAATTTATATTTATCAGGTGTTTTATCACTATCCTTTACCATAATGGCAACACTTAGTTCAGTTGCATACGCTGATCCAAACGGTTGTAAATCTAAAGGGAAAGAGGGGTGTACTACAGCATCAGAGTTTTGCTTTGTTAATAAGAGTCTTGGCAAGATGAAACAAGATGATATCTATGGTGTTTATGATCCATTCGGAACTTGGAGAATATATGAATGTAAATGGGAAGGAGAGGAAGATGGGTGTAAAGATAAAAACGACCATTATATGAAATGTGAATGGGACGATGCGGTATGTTTGGCTGAGATGTACGCATACGAAATCTCATGCTAATAGTTCAGATTGAAATATGATAAAAGTCAGATCGTTATCAAAATAGGGTTAGCGAGATGGGTGTCAATTATTGATTAAAAATAGACACCCACAAATAGTTAAAAATAGACACCCACAAAAAATACAAAAACATCCATCAATTCTAGTTCGAATCCCTATGTTAGGTCTCATCCAGTTGAAATCCAACTTACTTATGTATCTTATGGTCTTTTAAATAAAGCCAGTTATCATGCCAACAAATGTTGTTAGGTGAAAAAATATAAAAAATAGATAAAAAATAGACACCCACTCAAAAAAAACAAATTGAGGGTAAGTTAGTCTAGCTGAGGAATTATTTTAAGTTGTTTTGATGATAGAATCGCTGAGCACTAGGAGATACATGATGTCACTGAACTATTTTTACCCTAGCCTTTTAATTTCTTTTTATTGATTAGAACATAGACACCCAAAAAATACCCGTAGCGTCTTTAATAATTCAAGCCAAATCCATATACATAAGCGAAAACATAAGACATCCACCCGCTGATGCTACATCTACCCTCGTAAAAATCCCCCCGGACGGTCCGGCCCTCTTTACAAAGAGAGAGTTGAAGTATGTGAATCCAAATTTTTAAGCAAATGAAGACTAAATGGGTATCTATAATACTTATCTACAATTCTTGGGTGTCTATTATTCTCCTATAGGTCACTTTGGCTCCTCCAGTTCATGGCAACTCCTTCTTTAAAAAGTGTTACCTATCATTCAGGTTTAAAGTGTTACCAGTCTATCCGGTTTGTACCGGCAAGAGTTGTGTGTAAAGTTGTGTGTAAAAGGGTAGGTGAATAAAAGACACCCATGTATTCATAGGAATAATGGGTGTCTGATGGCGTTTCTAGTCAATTAAAAGTTGCGGATAATGACTTTCTTCAAAATCCCAAATGGATCTGTCCCAATACATAAAATGTTCACCGTCTGCATCTTGCATTTGCGCGGTAGTCAGGCTTGTGGAAATTTTATCGCCAGAGTGATTTTTCTGAACCGTTTGGGTATCAAAATAACTTTCAGTTCCCTGTATTCGAGTTGAACCTGATTGGTGTTTATGACCGATAATTGCTCTGCTGTGATATTCTGCTCTGGGTTCTACCTTGCCTATTGCATAGACTTTTTCCAAAATAATTGGGTATTCATTTTGCTCTGTATAGGCCCGTCCAATTAAGCCACCCGCATAATCACAATAACCCTGACAGTTTGGCACTAAACGCACATCCGAATAGCTATTCATGATCGTAACACCTACAAAAGGAGCGATCGTGCCGACTAAACCACCAATATTATGTTTGGTATCAATTCTGCCTGCTGCAAAAGATTCAGTAATCTTTACTGTATCGCTAGGATGGGGCTTTTTATTATCTGCTATATAACCAATTAAACCGCCAAAAGCACAAGCATAAGGAGCCATATAATAGTTAATACATTCTGCGCCGCCTGAATCCAAACCCTGCACACTAGATTTTTCGATAATCGTGCCAGGCATAGTCAGACCGATCAGGCCACCTGCAATAAGATTCTTTTGTAGTGTAATATTCGTAATATGGACATTTTCAAGGTGTACACGATTTGCGTAAGCAATGAGGCCCGCAGCATAATAATAATCTTTTTTATTGCCAGCGCTCCATACTTTCAGATCAGTGACGTGAATATTAGAAATTTTCGCAGATTCGGCTTTTGCAGCAAGCAAAGCGCGATAATGGGTATCAAATGAATAAACGGTTGCATGATTAAAATTAATATTTTTGATCACGGCCTGTGAAGTAGCGTATAGCGATCCTAACTGCCAAAATAATCCCCGATGGGTATCGTCCTCACGATCCGGATCTGCTTCAATTAGCAAGTTGGCAATCGTGTAGTTTTCCCCAGTGTATTCGCCGTTAATGTCATAAATGCCACCATCGAGTGTACCTGAAAATATCGCACCCCCTGCACCTATCGGGGTAAAAGGTTTATTTTCACAATCTATATTTGCGCTTAAATAATATTGACCTGTCATATCAGTAATATTTTGCAAGTCATCACAGCTTGCGATAGGCGTAAAGTTTTCGCTAGCTATGACGGTCATCATATGGGTAGCAAAAAATACACCGACTAATAAGAATGGATAGGGAAATTGCATAATGGGTCCTTATTGAGATAAAAGTTTAGAGGCTAATATATCATTATTTTTAGCAGATTTATATGCTAATGTACTAACTGTGGGTGAGCCTTGCGTAAATACCCATTCATTTGAGGTTCAATCTTCATAGATAGGATAATTTATGAGATCATAGTCGAACAACTAAATTTAATCCGCCCGCCGCAACATTCAGGGAATTAAGCAAACGAGGCTAAATACTGAAATATCAAAAATAACTAAGAAAAAGAAGTGAGCATATTAAACAACCAGGAAATTGAAAAGTTAATAAAAATTAGTGTAACCGCCATATCACCACCCATGGTCACATCGATTTATTAGAGTATTTGAATTTTTTAATATACAATTCGATAAAACCTATTATGCAGCACAGTACTGTATTGATTATATAATTTTAGGAACAGACATAGCTTTGTTTACAAAAGACACACTCCAGCAAAATATATTCTTTTTTGTTTATGGCAATTTTAGTGACAAGAATATAGAAATCATGAGGGATTTAGCACAAAATAGATGGTATTTTGTCAATTTTGAAGACGCGAATGAACGCATGAGATGGCCTTTAATTCAGCCCCCCCTGTCAGATGAGCTTAATAAACTTAACCCCCTTGCTGTGATAGAATCAAATCAGGCAAGAAATGCGCTAAGCATAGTCGGACAGTCTGTGGGCGCTGAAAATGCCTTCCAAAATTACTTAGATATCATGCAATATGTCGATTGTCTTGCATCCTGCGAAGGTGCTGTTGCAGTTGTCGATCCACTCACAGGCCAGATCATCAGAGCGCACACATGGGAGGAAATGGTCTACGCACCTTTGTTAACTCCAAGCCCCGACTTAACGATGCAAATAGCAACATTAGCAATCCATGATGATAATGGCTTAATATGGATACGGACTCAAGGTTTAATTAAATTTGGACAACCAGAGCTTTCCATGCATGATGTTGCAGAAGATCAAATTCCTATTATCTATAAATTTTTCGAAAAATTAATTAAGAAAATTGTTCTTGAAAATAAACTCATTCCTGAAAATATTACCATCACTGTCAACCCGCAATTAAAATACAAAACTTTGCATGCGGGACATTATGAAGATGATGATTTTTGGGGTAATGTACACATTGAGTTAATTCGTGAATGAAACAGGGCAGGTTTGCACCCGATAGATCATCAATTCAGTGACGAAAAATTTTTATCTGTTTTCTCACTCGGGGCAAAAAAATACAAGACAGCCATCAATTGGAAACTCGAGACGACATCCCTTTTTACTGCGACATCCGGTTCAAATTAGATTGACAGCCAGATTACTAACATGTATCTTATGTTTATTTAGATTAGAAAAAAGACACCCACTACTAAAACCCAAATGAGGGAAATAAGCCTAGTAGGGGAATTATTTTAAGTTATTTTTATGCTAGAATTGACGATTTACTTATACTAGGAGATACATAATGTCACTGAACTATTTTTACCCTAGCCTCTTGCTCTCTTCTTTATTGAGTTGTTCGGTTTATGCTTCAACCCCTACCCCCATTACCAGTTGCACTGATCTGCAAAATATTGCGCAGAATATGGCGGGCGACTATGTTTTAACCCAGGATATCGATTGCACTAATGTTGCGTTTTATCCTATTCAAAATGCACAAACTGATGTCTTTACCGGCACCTTAAATGGCCAAAATCTTGCTACCGGTGAGGCTTATATCGTACACAATCTCAGTATTCAGCCGATTGCAAATCTACCTACCGGTTTATTTGTGGGGATAGGGGATGGAAACACTACCGCTCAAGTGGCAAATATTCATTTTGAGCAGGCGAGGGTGTTGGGTGCACATAATCAAAATAGTGGCCTCATTGCTGGGTATACCCATGGGGTCGAACTGGACAATATTAGCGTTAACGGACTCAATGTTTTTTCTCAAGGCACGGGTGATAGCCATGCTGTGGGTGGCATAGTGGGTTATGCTGAAAAGACGCGAGTGTCTCATGTGCGCCTGTATGCTCCGGGTGAAAATAACATGATTAGCATCAGCAGTACCTCTCCTGCAGGCGGTTTAATTGGTGTTGCCAATAAAGGTACGCGTATTTATGACTCGAGTGCTTCAGATCTAAAACCGGGCAGTATCATCTGTGGGGTGAATACTTGCGCATTTGGTGGTTTGGTAGGCGCAGTTATGGATACGCTTTTGGATGCTCACAAAATAATTATCAGTCGCTCATTTGCTTTGGGTAAAATCAAAGCCAACAAAAATGCCGGGGGATTGATAGGCTTGATAGAGCCTAATACTTTTGTGGACATAGACAATAGCTACGCGATTGTTGAACTTGAAAAGGCCAATGTCTATGGCCGTTATGCAGGCGGGCTTATCGGACAAGCGAAAGAAAGTAGTAACTTCACTAAAGGCAATATTCAACTAGTGAATGTTTATGCGGCAGGTAAAGTCGGCTCCTTTGAGCATGCGCGTGGGATTGTTGGGAATGGGGATAAATCTTCTACTCGCGTTAAATCTGTCCGTAGTTTTTTTGATCAAGATGCAACAGATAGAAAGTATCCCGGAGATAAATACACCGATCCGCGTGATAATAAAGTGTATATTTCTTTAGATTTAACGACAGATAAAATGAAGTTTGCGCAAACCTTTAGAAACGCAGGCTGGGATGAAACGGTTTGGACACTTACAGATACGGATTATCCGCGCTTAAAATAGAAAACATATAAGACACCCATCTATTAAATGAAAAAAAATGGGTGTCTATTATTCTATCCCCTCGATATAATGATTACTCTTAACTAAAGTTAATCACTTAATCTTATGCACAAGAACATTATTATTGTTGATCCAGGACCTTCTGCTGCCTATTTAGCTGAATCCTTAAAGCAGCTGGGCTTAAACTCTATTGCTATATTTACGGCACCAATGGAATCCCGCGATGAGTATTTTCGTGTTGCAACCGATGTATTTGATCAACAAATTTTTGTGGACAACGCTTCCGCGGAAAAGTGTATTGCTGCTGCCCAAGCCCTAGACCCCATTTTTATTCTGAATGGTTCAGATGATTCCGCGCCCATCACAGACAGGATAAATACGGCTTTGTTACCTGGCTTCGCAAATGATCCTAAAACTGCGGTTGCACGTTGCAATAAATTTAATATGCAAACAGCCTTGAAGGCGCAGGGCTTACCCTATATTCAACAAGTGAGAATTGCGCGTAAAGATATTTCATCATTGGATCTGACGACTATTCGTTTTCCTTGTTTTTGTAAGCCTGTGCATGGAATTTGTACCGTGGGTGGCTTCAAAGCAGAGAATGCCCATGAATTTACGACACAGATGCAAAAATACGTTACGCATGCCAAAGTCAATCAACCCGATTATTTGATTCAAGAATTTATCCATGCAGATGAATATGTGGTAGATACTTTTTCATATCAGGGCAAACACTATATTAGTTCTATCCAAAAATATCAAAAACGTTTAGTTGGTAATACGCCGACCTATGGTTATTGCGAAGTGGTGGATGATAAAGCCGCATGGGAGGCTTGTGCGTATTTTGTGAAACAATGTTTGGATGCGACAGGTTTGCATAATGGTTTTTGTCATACTGAAATATTCGCTTTGAGTGATGGCTCCTATCGTCTTATTGAAGTTAATCCTCGCATTAGCGGCATTAAAGGGTATTACAATAAATTAGCACATTTACTAAGTTTAAATACGCAACCTGAATTATTGGCACAGTGTTTAAGCGCTGCGCCACAAGAATCAACATTTGATCAGAAAAAGGAGTATGGACGCTTTTTATGTTTATATAATTTTTCAGAAAAAGCCTTGCAAGATCCCGGAAAAAAATTAACTCACCTTGCCTCTGTGAAATTTTATAATTTATTAAAACCAGTGGGCACGCTTCCCAATGATGAGCCGAAAAACCTAGCTACGACAGATTTACTGGTCATGTTAGCGCATCGCGATCTGAGCGTCATTGAACATGACACCCATAAATTATTTGAGCTGGAAAGCAGTCACCAATTATTATGATTTATACGCTAGCCTATATTTTACTTACCGCAGTCTCATTTGTACTCATTCATCAATTAGGCGTAGGGCTCCCAAAGATGTTGATGGTATTATTATCAACGGCTTATGCCATTTTTTTCTTTCATGTGATTAATTACAAGACGATTGCAGGGGCCTACCGAAAAGCTTTTCGTATTAAGAAGGATTATGCGGTCATTTTGATTTCGGTATTGTTTATGTGGGGCGGATCTTATCTTATTCCTATTTACTACTCGCCCGCAATTCAAGTATTTACATTTATGCTGAGTATTTGCGTATGGGGTGCTTTTTTTACCTATCGGCATACTCACCGAACTACGGATCTTATCATTTTTATCTTATGTTCATTTATTTTATGTGTTTTTTATATAATATATTATCAAGTCTACCCTTTAAAATCATTTTTAATTATGCTTTTTGGAACCCTGCTTACGGGCACTGCCGCTTATGTTTATTTTTGGCAATCTCAAAAATTACTTGAATTTCAATTTACATCAACCGAAATTCTTGCTATCCGCTTCTGGTTGCTGCTGCTTGTACCCTTGATGCTGGTAATAGAAGATCAAAGCTATCTCTTGATTAACTGGCGAATTTTAGGGGAAACTTTATTATTATCGTGTTTCACTCTGATTTTCCCAATTTATTGCTGCCAAAAATCAATTGAAAAAATTGGAGCTAATTTGCATTCAGTATTAATCGCCATCACGCCTTTTGTTACCTTTTTATTAGAAAAATCTGTTATGAAAACTACAACTAATGCGATAGGCTATTTATCTATCATTCTAGCCGTGGTTATTTTTATTCCTTGGATACGGGCTTCATTAACTAATTCCTCAAAATAGGAAATATAAGACATCCACGTTCTAAAGAAAAATATAAGACACCCATATTTTAACTGTTTACATATTAAATTTTTTAAATATAAGACTAGAAATATTAAATACCAGCTTAATTTTTGATAAATGTTAATTTAATAGGGGTGTTTTAATGAAAAACCATGAAATTAAGCCAATAGCTATCGATAACACAGTGAGGTTTAAAGATTAACAGATTTGAAATGA
>Ga0206861_1073_pt1 | contig 19554 bp, 11 predicted proteins | sample Alteio_BWOrgCont_45_FD_152617 | JGI IMG/M metagenome (GOLD analysis project Ga0206861, IMG submission 152617) | Enriched cells from forest soil in Barre Woods Harvard Forest LTER site, Petersham, Massachusetts, United States -... | ecosystem: Environmental > Terrestrial > Soil > Temperate forest >... | reverse complement strand
CATCACTCGTAAATGAAGCGAGTATTAAAAGCTCACACGCTTACTAATATATACATAACCATATGATTTTATTGATTTTATACTAAACTAGTGTATAAATCTTTATATTATAAAAAAATGGAGTTTGACAAATGCCCCCTCAAAATAGACCTGATTCACAATTTGATGAAAATAGCACGCCTCACATGCCTTCAGTGAAGGGCTCTCCCAAAAAGAGATCCTACGATGACATGATACCCGAAACACCTCTTCCTCAAGTTATGGCGCCTATAGATAATCAATTAACCTCTAAAACATTATTAGTCAACAATACCTTAGAGAGTATCACAAACGTCACGTCTTTTAAAAAGCACAAAACGACTTTTGATAAAGCCTCTCCTGCACTACAGATTTCCTACATGCAGACCACGCTCACTGCTTTAGCACGCAATCAGTTTACGGAAACGGATCTGAAACTTGCGGTCGATCAATTTATTGAATTATGCAACGATGCGGACATGATGGTTTATTTGGGGTTAGACGTTCTTCCTGCCGAGGCAAGTGTCGAACAATACCGTCAGCTCGAGGCTATTTATCAAGCCCTTTATAATAAAATGGTTGCGTCACAATTAAATTATAAACTAGAGGAACTGCAAAAAGCAGTGCAGCCCCTCATGTTTGCAGAACTCGGCGCTTTTGCTACCCTTGATTTTCAAACCCAATTCCAGATTAATCAAGCCATCTTGTTTCAAACGCGCAAACAGTTTATCTTAGCACGCAATGAAATCCTTAATGCTATAGACCTTTTGAAAGCACAGGATCATATTTTTGATGTGTCAGGAACGATAGGGCATTATTGCCAATTATTAGTCAACTCCTTACACGTAGAAATAAAGATGATGATTGATGATAAAGGATCATTGCATGCGCACGGGGCGCGTCCGATTGTACATTTAATTTATGAGATTCGGTCCGTCATCACTCTGCTAGGTAAGATGGCAGTTCCCCCTGTAAAACACGATGAAAAAATTTCTGAACTCAATGATATGATCACTAAATTATGTATTGCCGGTTTGCGATCCACTGAAGCGCTCAATGCACCAGAACTTGCCGCAGGGTTTGAGCAACAACTCAATGAGCATTTGGGCCTGGTTATTCCTCCTCAAGCTCAAGATGAGATCAAAAAAGCTAATTTTAGCGCCATTGTTCTACACGGCCCAGGCAGTCCTGTACCTAGCAGTCATACGAGTACTAACAGCGTCGTCTCAGCCACAGAAACCGTGACTACCCCTAAGGTAGCTACCCCAAGCAAATTAGTCATTTAATTCCGCTGCTTACTTTTCGGTCCGCATAATTGTGCGGACCGAATTAGGATATGCCCCGCTGCCGCAAGGCTTCAAACAAAGCAATACCCGTTGCAACGGATACATTTAAACTCTCGATTGCACCTTGCATAGGAATATAGGCTAGACTGTCGCATTGTTGCTGCGTTAATGTACGCAGGCCTAGCCCTTCGCTCCCCATGACTAGTCCTAAGGGACCGGTTAATTTTGCTTGATATAGGGAGTGCGCCTCTACGCTTGCGGTTAAACCCACAAACCAAATGCCTTGTTTTTGTGCAATCTGTAATGCGCGACGTAAATTGGTGACTTGCACCACGGGCAATAGCTCTGCCGCGCCACTTGCTATTTTTCGAACCAATGGCGTCAGTGTGGCGCTGCGATCTTTGGGGATCATGACGAGCGATACGCCCGCAGCCTCCGCGGTGCGCAAACACGCACCTAAATTATGGGGATCTTGTACGGAATCTAAAACTAAAATTAAAGGATCGGGCGTTAATTCTGTCAGTAGTTGCGCGAGATCACTCTCGAAGTAATCGATTACTTTGGCCAATAACACCACACCTTGATGCACACCGTCTTGGGTCAATTGCGAAAGTTTTGCTGGCGCCATGCGCTCGATAGGCAGTCCCAAGGCTTTTGCCTTAGCACTCAAAGGCGCAACGCGATCATCTTGACGATCGGTGGCCAGCAATAAGCTCACGGCTAGCTCCGGTTTATTGCGCAAAAAAGCACTGACCGTATTAATGCCGTACAGGTATAGCTTATGCGTGCTTGCCATCATCACCCTTACGACGGCCTCGTTTAGCAGGCGTTCTTTTACGGCGCGGTTTCTTTTTATCGGGGCCCTGATCCTTGCCGCGCGCAGATTTCTTGCTTACGCCTTCGGCCTCAATCGCTTCAAAATCAATTTTACGCTCGTCTAAATCGACTCTAGCCACGCGTACATTCACCGCATCACCTAGGGCATAGTTAACATTGCCATGCTTTGCACTTAAACTATGTGTTTTCTCATCATAATGATAATAATCATTCTTAAGTGTGGAGACATGCACCAAACCTTCAACATAAATATCTTTGAGCTCCACAAAAAAACCAAAGCCTGTGACGCCAGAAATAATCCCCGGGAAGGTGCTGCCCACTTTATCCAGCATGTATTCACATTTAAGCCAGAGTGTCACATCGCGTGTCGCTTCATCGGCTCTACGCTCGCTCATCGAGCAATGCTCAGCAGACAGCTGCATTTTGCTTTCCATGTCTTTAATTTCACGTTTTTTATTTTCGATTACGGCACGTAGCGCACGATGCACCAGCAAATCGGGATAACGACGAATAGGTGAAGTAAAATGCGTGTAGGCCTCATAAGCTAAACCAAAATGGCCAATATTATCCGGTGAATACTGCGCTTGAGCCATAGATCGCAACAACACAGTTTGCAATAAATGCGCATCGGCTCGTGTGCGTGTTAACGCTAATAATTTAGAATAATCTTTCGGCTTAGGCTTTTCCCCACCGTCTAAGGTTAAACCCACTTGCTGGAGAAACGTGCGTAATTGCAATAATTTTTCTGGCGTGGGCACATCGTGGATACGGTATAATAAAGGCATTTTTTGCTCAGCTAAAAACTTGGCCGCCGCAACATTGGCGACCAACATGCATTCTTCAATAATTTGATGCGCTACATTTCTTGAAACCGGTACAATATTTTTAATTTTTCTATTTTTATCAAACACAATTTCTGTTTCTTGGGTTTCAAAATTAATCGCACCCCGCTCCTGCCGTTCTTTTAACAGCACTTTAAATAGTTCATACAAGCTATCTAAATGTGGCAGTAAGCGCTCATCGATGCTGCTGTCTTGGCCCTCTAAATAATCGGCGACTTTTTTATACGTTAAGCGCGCATGGGATCGCATGACGCCTTGAAAAAACCGCGTCTTTTTAATTTCGCCAGATTTAGTAATAACGGCTTCACACACCATACATAAACGATCCACATTAGGATTGAGTGAACACAATTCATTCGATAAAATGGTTGGCAACATGGGGATCACTTTATCAGGAAAATAAACAGAATTTCCCCGCTCAAACGCCGCGGCATCCAAAGCACTACCGGTTTTAACATAATGGCTGACATCGGCAATTGCGACCCAGAGTTTAAAGTCACCATTTTTTTGTTTTTCACAATAAACGGCATCATCAAAATCACGTGCGGTCGCACCGTCTATGGTCACTAAAGGCAATAAACGTAAATCTTCACGCCCTTGCTTATCTTGTTCAGACACTTCATTGCTTAAGTTTTTAACTTCGTCTAATACAGGAGTGGCCCAAACATGGGGGAGTTGATACGCGCGTATGGCCACATCAATTTCCATGCCCGGAGCCATATGCTCGCCCAATACTTCGGTAATGCGCGCAATCGCACGGTGTTTTTTAGTAGGATAGTGTACGAGTTGGGCAATCACCATTTGTCCGGGTTGCACTTTGATGCTGTCATCCTTGCTGATAAACACATCTTGGGTAATGTTTTTATTTTCTGGAGAGATAAGCGGCATGCCGTGCTCTTCAAAATAACGCCCGACCACTTCTTCCGTATTCCGCTCCAACACGCGCACAATACTGCCCTCGCGGCCCGAACGTGACGGGTTTTCTAATTCACGCACCAAAACGCGATCATTATGAAACACTTGGCGCATTTCATAATGCGATAAATAAAAATCTGGACTGCCATCATCTGGAATTAAAAATCCATAACCATCGCGATGCGCGACGACTCTGCCTGCGACCAAAGACATTTTATCGAGTAAACCATAACCGCCACGGCGATTACGCACCACTTGGGCATCACGCTCCATCGCTCTTAAGCGGTATTCAAACGCGGGCACTTCCTCATCGCTCAGATCAAACACATACAGCAGTTGATCCAAGGTTAAAGGAGTGTCTTCTTCTTCGAGGACTTGTAAAATATATTCGCGGCTAGGCAGAGGTGTGGCGTATTTTTCAGCTTCACGTTCTGCAAACGGATCTTCGGGAAATCGATAGTGGCTCATAATGACTCTTAATAATTTTTTCGTGTGCCTAAAATTAAACCCAGCAGACCAAAAATAATGATGGGTGCTAGGGCTGCTATAAAAGGCGGTAAGTGGTAAACCATGGCGAGGGGTCCAAATATTTCTGATAATACGTAAAAGCTAAAACCGGTTAGGATACCTGCCAATAAGCGTAACCCCATAGACGCTTGGCGCAGTGGGCCAAAGATAAAGGGGACAGACAATAGCATCATGACAATAAGTGCCAACGGTTGCAAGGCTTTTTTCCAAAAGTTCAATAAATACAGTTTATTATCTAGACCGTTGTCTTGCAAATATTGAGCATATTGATAGAGGCCCTTGAGGGATAAATCATCGGGGGGAAGGAAGGCCACCGCTAAAATCTCAGGATCCAGTAAATGCGTTTGGCTCGCATGGGGCGCATATTCCGTGCTTACTTTATCTAGGCCAAAATAACTGCGCCGCACTTCGTTTAATGACCATTCTTCACCTCTCATGGCTGCTTCCTGCATAGAAGTAATGCTTTTGAGCTTAAAGTGATCATCAAACGCATAATCCGTCACGCCGATTAAATGGGCATCGGGTTGCAGTTTGGCAATATGGATAAAATGATTGCCATCGCGCACCCACATGCCTTGTACAGTCAGCATGGCTTGTCCTTGACTGCGTGCCTGTACTTTATAGTTTTCCGCCCAGTACTCGGCTCGAGGCGCGACATATTCACCGATAAAGGCCATAAATAGGGCTAACACCAACGCAAATTGAAACACAAAACGCGTGATGCGCAACACTGAGACGCCGCTGGCACGCATCACAATCAGCTCGCTGTGACTCGCTAATAATCCTAAACCCATTAACACTCCGACTAAACTTGTCATGGGAAATAGTTCATATAAGCGGCGCGGCAAGGTCATCGCGACATAGACTATGGCATTCAAGCTCGTATAACCATCACGCCCAACGCCGCCTAATTCATGCACTAAGCCAAATAAGAAATCTACGCCTAAAATCAGCAAAATAATGGGTATCGTCGTCCAAAACAAGGTTTTACTGATATAGGTTTGCAGTTGTATCATCATATTAATTATTCCAAGGCCAGTAATGGACCCTGCGCGCAAACCCTATCACGCCCACGATTAAACCAAGTACTACGACTAAGTACATCGCTCCCATAAAAACACCATCGGAAACCCAGCCTTTGGCTAAGATCAGTACATTAATGTAGAGGATCATCACTAAAATAGCGGGTAAAGCCTTGGCATATTTACCTTGCCGCGGTTTGATTTGAGCCAATAAAATTGCCCAAAGGGCTAAGACCAACACCGAGAGGCTTAACGAGGTGCGCCATTGTAATTCCGACTTCGCTTTGGGTGTCTTGCTTTGTGATAATTCCCAGGTACTTTGCGCCCGCTCGCGCACTTTAAACTGTTCTTTACTTTGCCCTATCTGCACCCCGTAGCGATCAAAACTCATTTGTTGATAATTCGCCTGCCCCGGCGTTCCAAAATAGCGCTCACCCTCCTCTAAGATAATGTAACGCGTATTCGTAGTCTCATCCGTCCACTGATAACCCGTTTGACTCGTGACTACATTCGCCCCTTCCAGGTTTTCTTTTTGCTGCGCAATAAAAATCCCATGAGCTTGTTTCTTTTCCTGGTCAAATGCTTGCACATAAATCACGTATTGGCCCCCTTCTGTGGCTTGAAAGCGACCGGGTAACACTAGGCGTGATAATAAATCTTGCTCGGCCTTAGCGAGCGTACGAATCAATTCATGCATAGTCTGCGGGGCCCAATAAAAATTCAATGCGCCGGTTAATACCACCACTAGGGTGATGAGCGGCAATAAACTACGTAGCAATTGCGTGGGGCCAAAACCTGCGGCTAATAACGCAGTCATTTCTGAATCCGCATACAGCCGTCCTAAACCCAGCAAAATCCCAAAGAAAAACGCTAAAGGCAGTAAAAAGCTGCAAAGATAAGGAATATTAAGGACTAGCACATACAAGACTAATCGCAAAGGCAACACCCCTTGCGCAGCATCGCCTAAATAACCCACAAAGGCATTGGCTAAGCTGATGAGCAATAAGACGAGCAGCACCGCAAGCATGGTCAACATGACCTCTAGGGTGACATAACGGGAAATAATTAAATAACGCACAAAAGGTTCCTAATCTGATGGACTCATCACCTGGCATGACGCTGAGGACTTATGAAAAATGTGGCTGTTAGGGTATTTTTTTGCTCATGGCTGTCACAAAATCGCTAAAAAATACCCTAACAGCCACATTTTTCGTAAGTCCTGTCTAAAAATTCAATGCCATGAGTATAGCCATTATAAGCACTTTAGCGGTAGAATGCACAGGTTTCTACCCTCATTCCATTTACCCAGTTAAGGAACAACACCATGGATTATCTCGTAAAAATAGGCCTCATAGAAAATGAACGCACTGATGCCTTAATTCTCCCCGTATTACATGACGGCACATTGACCGCCAGCGGCGAGCAAGTGGATAAAATCAGTCAACATCATTTAAGCAAGATAATTAAAACAGGCGATATCACCGGCAAATTTAAACAATCTTTATTACTGCATGATGTGCCCGGCATTAAAGCCAAACGGGTCTTATTAATAGGCTGTGGCAAAGAAAATGAACTGACCGAAGCGAAATACCAAGAATTGGTGGCCTTGAGCATTAATACTTTGAAACAAACTGCCGCCAAAGAGGTGTGTTGCCTATTGCCTGAATTAGACTACAAAAACCGCACACCGGTATGGAACATCCGTCAAGCCATTATTTGCGCGGCTACCACGCTGTATCAATTTAACGATTTTCGCAGCAAAAAAAATCAAGCGGAAAAATCGATCACTCATCTCACATTTTTAGTAGACAAACAAGATCTCGCTGCAAGCAAGCATGCCGTAAAAGAAGGCAGTGCCATTAGTCATGCCATGGATAATGCTAAGCATTTAGAAAACATGCCCGCCAATATTTGCAATCCTAAATACATCGCCAATGCAGCTACAAAATGGGCGAAATCACATAAAAAAGTAAAATGCACCGTGCTCGGTGAAAAAGCCATGGAAAAACTCGGCATGGGTGCCTTACTTGCCGTCGGACGCGGCAGTGCCAATGAATCGCAACTCATTATTTTAGAATATGCCGGTGGAAAAAAATCACAAAAACCTATCGTATTAGTGGGTAAAGGCATAACCTTTGATACCGGCGGCATTTCATTAAAGCCCAGCACGGCGATCAATGGCATGAAATACGATATGTGTGGCGCCGCCAGTGTATTTGGGGCACTGCAAGCGGCCGTCGAATTGGCGTTGCCGTTAAATATCATCATGGTAATTGCCAGTGCTGAAAATATGCCTGATGGCGATGCGACAAGGCCCGATGATATTATCACCACGATGTCTGGGCAAACGGTTGAAATTGGTAATACCGATGCGGAAGGACGCCTCGTTTTATGTGATGCGCTCACCTATTGCGAGCGTTTTAAACCTGAAGTCGTGATAGATGTGGCCACCCTCACCGGCGCATGCATTGTCGCCTTAGGATCACAAGCAAGCGGCCTATTAAGTAATAATCAAGCACTCGCTGATGAGTTGCTTAAAGCAGGCCAAGATATTTATGATAGAGCCTGGCAGCTGCCCTTATGGCCTGAATACCAAGATGCACTCGATAGTCAATTTGCAGACATGAATAATGTCGGCACAGGAGATGCCGGGGCCATCACCGCTGCGTGTTATATGGCGCGTTTCACAGAAAAATATCCATGGGCGCATCTGGATGTGGCGGGAACTGCACACGTAAGACAGAAAAAAGCCTATGCCACCGGCAGACCGATCCCTTTATTGTGTCAATTTTTACTCGATAGAGCTAAATAAACATGGATAAAACATATGATCCTAAAACCATAGAAACAAAATGGTATGCCACCTGGGAAGAGGCGGGATTTTTTCAAGCCAGCGGCCATGGCAAACCGTTTTGTTTAATGATCCCGCCGCCTAATGTCACCGGCAGTCTGCATATGGGCCATGCGTTAGAAGCAAGCCTGATGGATTGCCTGGTGCGTTATCATCGCATGTGCGGTGAACATACCCATTGGCAAGTAGGCACGGATCATGCGGGGATCGCGACGCAAATGGTGGTGGAGCGGGAACTCACGCTAGAGAATCGCTCACGCCACGAACTCGGTCGAGCCGCGTTTGAAGATCGTATTTGGGAATGGAAAAAACAATCGGGCAATACCATCACGCAACAATTGCGACGCATGGGCGCATCCACCGACTGGACACGCGAGCGGTTTACTATGGATCCCGGGCTCTCGCTCGCCGTGCGTGAAGTTTTTATCCGCTTGCATGATGAAGGTTTAATTTATCGGAAAAAACGGCTGGTGAATTGGGATCCGCATTTTAAAACGGCGATTTCCGATCTGGAAGTCATCAGTGAAGAGGAAGATGGATTTTTATGGCATTTGCGTTATCCGTTACTCGAAGATCCCAATCTATACATTGTGGTTGCGACCACACGGCCTGAGACTTTATTTGGCGATCAAGCCGTAGCGGTACATCCTGATGATGAACGCTACCAACACTTAATTGGCCAATATGTCAAACTGCCACTCACCGATCGCTCGATTCCGATCATTGCCGATGACACCATCCTGCCAGAATTTGGCAGTGGCGCGGTGAAAATCACGCCTGCCCATGATTTTAATGATTATGCGAGAGGCGAGCGGCATGAACTGACTCCGCTTAATATTTTTACGTTAGATGCCCATTTAAATCAAAATGTACCGGCGCCTTATCAAGGCTTAGAGCGGTTTGCTGCGCGCAAGCAAGTCGTAGCTGACTTAGAGGCGCTGGGCTTAGTAGAAAAAATTGAACCGCACAAAGGACTCATTGCACGCGGCGATAGATCAAGTAGCGTAATAGAACCCATGCTCACGGATCAATGGTATGTCGCGATTAAGCCACTGGCCGAGGACGCAGTAAAAGCGGTACAACAAGGCGAAGTGCAATTTACGCCCAAAAATTGGGAAAATACTTTTTTTGCCTGGATGGATAATATTCAAGACTGGTGCATTAGTCGTCAGCTGTGGTGGGGACATCGCATACCGGCCTGGTATGATGAGGAAGGCAATGTGTATGTGGCTGAAGATGAAGTAACGGTGCGTAAAAAATATCAACTGCCTCACTTGCTACTGCTCACCCAAGATGAAGACGTGTTAGATACGTGGTTTTCTTCTGCGCTCTGGCCTTTTTCCACCCTGGGTTGGCCAGAAAAAACACCTGAATTATCGACCTTTTATCCTACTAATGTACTCATCACCGGTTTTGATATTATTTTCTTTTGGGTCGCGCGCATGATCATGATGGCGCTTAAATTCACCGGCCAAGTCCCGTTTAAAGAAGTCTATATCCATGGTTTGGTGACGGACGGTGAAGGGCAGAAAATGTCCAAATCTAAAGGCAATGTGATCGACCCGATTGATCTCATCGACGGCATCGACTTAGAGGGGTTAATTAGAAAACGTACCCAAAACCTATTGCTCTCTAAACAAGCGCAAAAAATAGAAAAGCAAACACGGCAACAATTTCCAGACGGGATCCCCGCTTTTGGCACCGATGCGGTACGCTTTACCTTTTGCGCGCAGGCCTCTACCGGACGGTACATACAATTTGATTTAAATCGCGTAGAAGGCTACCGTAATTTTTGTAATAAATTATGGAATGCCACGCGTTTTGTATTAATGAATATTGAAACGTTGATCCCGGAAGTCAAACCCAGTGGCTTACCCACGAGTCTTGCCGACCGCTATATACTCACTAAACTTCACCAGGTGTCATTAGATGTCGCGCAGCATTTAAATCAGTACCGTTTTGATCTCGCAGCCCAAGCGTGTTATGAATTTGTGTGGCATGAATATTGCGATTGGTATCTAGAACTCTCGCGGCCTTTACTTAAAAATGAAGACCCCCAAATCCAATTAGCCACCCGCTACACTTTGCTTGAAGTCTTAGAAGCGATTTTACGTTTACTGCATCCGTTTATTCCTTATATTACGGAAGAAATTTGGCAACGGGTTAAACCGTTACTGGGGATAGCCACACCCTCGATTATGATCGCAGCCTACCCCCAAGCAAAGGATTATCCGCTAGATGAAGCCAGCATCATAGAAATGAATTGGCTGAAAAATATTATCACGCCGCTGCGCAATATGCGCGGTGAAATGAATGTGCCGCCGCGCAAACCCATTTCGGTATGGATTAAAAACGCAAGTGCTGAAGATAAACAAAATTGGCAAACACTGGATGCTTTATTACTTGAGCTTGCTTTTATCGAAGACGTCAAATGGCTGGATAATGATGCAAAGCTACCTCCTTGTGCCAGCGTGGTAGTCGGACACATGGAAATTCTGGTGCCCTTGGCAGGATTAATCGACCCACAAGCTGAACTTAATCGCTTAGAAAAATTAGTGTTAAAAACGAAAAAAGAACAAGAGAAACTGGCACAAAAATTAAATAATCCGCAGTATTGTGCGAATATTAAGCCCGATATTTTAGCGCAAGAACAAGCGCGATTAATAGAAATTGAGCATCTCTTGAGTAAAGCGGCTGAACAGCAGGCGCAGATGCAATGGTTATAGGGGTTTACTCCAGTTCTGACCAACCGCCACCTAAGGCTTTAATGAGTTGTACACTTGCAATTTGGTGGCGGGTGCGGATATCAATCATGCGTAATTGATTTTGCAAAGCAATATCCTCCACAATCACCACATCTAAATACGTGGTCAAACCGCCTTGGTAACGATGCAGTGCTTGATCAACCGAACCTATCGCAGCTTTCGTCGCCGCAGTTTGGCTTAAGTCTTCTTCAGCAAGCTTACGCATACTAACTAAACTGTCTTCGACTTCTTGAAAAGCCTTTAACACCGTTTGCCGATAAGTGGCCACAGCTTCGTGATAAATCGCCCAAGCATTTCGATTGAGCGCGGCAATTTCTCCCCCATCGGTAATGATCTCTATGATAGGCGGGCCGTCTATCACCGTACCGAGTGAAGCTGCGCCGGCGCCAGGGCCTAGCGACCATACCAGAGAGTCTACATTAAAGAGATTACTCAATTTAGTACTCTCCACACCAAAACTACCAAATAAATTAAACGTGGGAAAATAAGCCGCACGCGCAACACCAATGGTGGCATTGGCCTCTTGTACTCGTAATTCCGCCGCAGCAATATCAGGCCTACGCTCAAGTAAGGTTGAAGGCAATTCGGGGGCAACCATCACTACCTTTTGCGTCGCATCAGCAATCACCGGAATATCAAGCTCCGCGGGAGTTTTGCCTATTAATACCGCTATGGCATGCTCATATTGCGCACGGATTAATTGCATATCCGTCGCATAAGTTTTAGCAGACTCCACTTGTACTTGCGTATCAAAAATGGCTTGTAGCGGTGCAGCGCCTCCTTCATAGCGCTTGCGATAAAGATACAATGCCTCCTCATAGGCTTTAACAACGCCCTCTAAAGTGATTTGAGCTAAATCAGCGCCACGCAAAGAAAAATAATAACTCGTAAGCAGGGCTTGCAAACTAAGTTCAATAGCCGCTATATCCACCTCGCTTGCTTTTGCTTCATTATCTGCCGCCAATACAGTGTTTCGAACTTGTCCCCACACATCCAGCTCATAAGATAAATCAAACCCTAAAAATAGGTCATTATAGGGCGAGTTCCGTGCTGGATTGGCGATATTTTGCGAAATATTTTGCCGTGAGGGTACGGCTAATGCGGTAATGGTTGGAAATAAAAATGAGCGCTGAATATCGGCGAGTGCTTTGGCTTGATCATAACGCGCTATCGCCAGTTTTAAATCTTGGTTGGCAAGCAAGAGTGCTTCCACTAATTCATTTAATTGTGGATCCTCATACTTCTCCCACCAAGGGTCACGTGTAAGACTTGCCGCCTCAGGATCAGCTAACACCCATTCCCCTTCTTCTTTATATTGGGTCGGGATTTCCATGAACGGGCGCTCATAGTCGGGTGCAAATGAACAACTGGTCAACAGCACTAGCGCACTCCATCCTATTAAGCGTAAGCTAAGATTTCGCATGTTGAACCACATTGACTTGTTGACCATTGGCCAATGAATCTGAGGGATTAACAATCACCGCATCCTCGACGTTAATGCCGCTGACAACCTCTACTTCTGTCCCGAAATCTCTACCTATGTCTATGGATTTTAAAGTCACGATCCCCTGCTCATTCACTACACCCACTTGCAAACCTTGAGCTCGGAATAATAAAGTGTTGACAGGAATACGCACCACGGTATTCGGGACAGGTAAAAATAAATGGACCTGCGTGTAACTGCCCGGCAATAATTCATACTGACTATTATCCACCATAAATTCAGCCAGTAAAGTCCGAGTGTCTTGATCGATGCCTGAGGCCGTGCTCATTAATACAGCATCATAGGTTTTACTCGGATATTCATTAAAATATAATTTAACTTGCATATTTTCGGTTAAGCGTGCGGTATATCTTTGCGGAATATCCACATAAAGGCGTAAACGATCTGATTGAACGATGTTAAAAAGTGGCATTTCAGTGGAATTACTGCCGGCATTAATTAAAGAGCCAATATCAATATTGCGTAAAGTGATGACACCATCAAATGGCGCAATAATTTTCTGAAAATTGACCAAGGATTGCAAATAATCAACATTGGCTTTTGCTGCAGCCACTTGCGCATCACTGGCCTTGGCAGCACTGGCTTTCTCATCAGCCTCTTGCTGTGATACCGATTCGGTTTTCAATAAATTCTTCCAGCGAACATCTGTTATTTTGGCAATTTCTAATTCGGCTTGCACCATTTTCAGATCCGCTTGGGCTTGCACAAGCTTCGCATCAACTTCAGGCGCTTGAATCACTGCTAAGATATCCCCTTCTTTAACCCTTGCGCCTATATCGGTATACCATTCTTTAATGTAACCATTGGTACGCGCATAAATAGTCGCCTCATGCCAAGCAAGCACATTCCCTGGCAGTAAAATTTCTTCATGTTTAGTATCAATAAGAGGCGCAATAGTCGCGACATTTAACACTGCATTTTGCTCGGTATGTTTACGTAATAAGTGTTCTTTGTAGAGGCGATCGCTAATGCCTATCAGCGCCAAAACAATAAATGCAATGCACACATAAATCACACGCCGTTGATTTTTTGAACTATTCTTCCAAAAAGAGTGGAATCGAGTGGACATTTGTTTCATATGCGGTGCTCTTTCTTTTCATGAATCATAGAAAACACAACGGGCACAAAAAATAATGTCGCAACCGTTGCAAATAATAACCCGCCGATGACCGCGCGTCCCAAGGGCGCATTTTGCTCCCCGCCTTCCCCCAGCGACAATGCCATGGGTAACATGCCAATAATCATCGCTAATGCGGTCATGAGTACGGGGCGTAAGCGGGTCACTGCGCCATTGACTGCCGCATCTAGCGGATTATCACCTAATGTCATTTGTGCGCGCGCGAAACTGACCACCAAAATACTATTGGCCGTCGCAACACCCATACACATAATAGCACCGGTGAGCGCGGGGACGCTAAAGGTTGTTCCGGTTAAAAATAACATCCAGACGATACCTGCCATCGCAGCCGGCAATGCCGTAATAATAATGAAGGGATCGACCCAAGATTGAAAATTAACCACCATTAATAAATAAACCAAAAGAATAGAAAACACTAAGCCTGTATATAAACTTTTAAATGAATTTTCTTTAGTCAGAATTTGTCCTCTTGCGGTAACACTAGAGCCTTTAGGCACCTCTTGCTGGGTTTGTTTGATTATTTTATTCACATCACGGGTGATGGCGCCTAAATCCCTGTCTTCTATATTGGCAAAAATATCAATGACCGGTTGAACATTGTAATGAGATTCGACTGCAGAGGTCACACTGCGACTAATGTCCGCGAGTGCCCCTAAAATTTGGCCACGCTCATTTAAACTACTCATAGGAATATTTTCTAAATCTTGTAAATCCGTCATCTTGTATTGCGGGGTTTGGATCACTAAGGGATAGGATACGCCATTGTTATAATCCAACCAAAATGTAGGCGCGACTTGAAAACTGCCGGAAAGTGAAATCAGCATATTGGCGCCCACATCATATTGCGTGAGCCCAAGCTCTTTGGCAAAACTGCGATCAACGTCCACGTTTAATTGCGGATAGTCATAGGCTTGATGGATATGTGCATCCACGATGCCTGGCACTTGCTTAATTTTATCGAGTAATTGTGCCGCATAGGCTCGGTTTTCATCAAATTTTAAACCCATAACTTGAATATTAATGGGCGCAGGTAAACCAAAATTTAAAATTTGATTGACGATATCTGCGGGCAAGAATGAAAAAGTCACTCCGGGAAATTGCTTAGGAAGCTCAATTCTTAACGTGCGCATATAGTCTGCAACAGGACGATGACCGGGTTTAAGTGAAATAAGGATATCGGCATCTTCTGGGCCTACGGTTGCAGAATTACTGTAGGATAAATTAATGCCGCTCACCGGCAAGCCTATATTATCGACAATACTGTCAATTTCATTATTTGAAATAATCAACCGTATGGCCTTGTCTATTTCATCACATAATTTCGCAGTCTCTTCCACCCGTGTGCCCGTAGGTGCACTCACATGTAATTTTATTTTTCCTGCATCCACTGTGGGGAAAAAATCTGTTCCCACCCACGGCGTAATAATGATTAGAGAAACTATAAAAAATCCTAAAAAAACCAACACAAAGGGTCGCCGATTTTTCATCACCTGTTGTAAACTCTGATGATAACGCTGATGCAATGCGTCAAAATGAGTCGTAAATTTTTCTTGCAGCTGCTGTAAACGATGTTTTGAGTGCACCTCTACGGGATCATTTGATTTTTTGTGTAATAAATATTTAGCCAAAGTCGGCACTAAGGTACGCGATAAGATATACGAAGCCAATACAGCAAAAACAACGGCTTCAGCCAGCGGCACAAATAAAAAATGAGCAATATCGCTTAAGAAAAACATAGGGATAAAAACGATACAAATACATAATGTCGAGACCAACGCAGGGATGGCAATTTGTTCCGCGCCATCCAAAATAGCTGTTTCAATCTCCTTACCTTGTTCCAAATTCCAATTAATATTTTCTATGGTGACCGTCGCATCATCAACTAAAATACCGACTGCAAGAGCGAGCCCGCCTAAGGTCATCATGTTAAACGTTTGACCTAAAGCCGAAAGTGCAGCGATAGAAGCTAAAATGGACAGGGGAATGGAAATAGTAATGATTAAAGTACTGCGCCAACTGCCCAAAAATAATAAAATCATTAATCCAGTTAAACAGGCTGCGATCACGGCCTCGCGCACTACACCCGTGATCGCAGCTTTTACAAATAAGGATTGATCGCCGACTATCGATAAATTCAGACTGCTGGGCATACTCTCTTTTATCTTAGGCATTAAATTTTTCACTTGCTTAATAATGTCCAGTGTTGAGGCATTCCCAGTTTTTTGCACGGTCATTAATACGGCACGCGTGCCATCCACACGGACAATATTGGTTTGCGGGGTAAATCCATCGCGCACGTGTGCCACATCACGAATATAATAAATGGCGCCATTTTTAGCTCGAACAGGTAAATCATTTAATTCATCTAATACTCTAGGGCTGCCATTTAACCTAACAAAATATTCATACATCCCTATTTTTTGGGTCCCTGCAGGGAAAATAAGATTTTGCATATCAATCGCATTATTCACATCTTCTGGCGTAACGCCATAGGTTTGCATTTGCGCGTGATCCAAGTCAACCTGAACTTGCCGCACCTTGCCCCCATAAGGATAGGGCAGGGCTGCGCCTTCCACTGTTGCCAATTGAGTGCGAATAAAATTATTGCCTAAATCATTTAATGCTTGTTCAGAGAGTTCTAAACTGGATAAAACCAGCTGCATAATCGGTACAGATGAAGCGCTATAACTGAGTATTAATGGGGGCGTTATTCCTGGAGGCAGGGCTTTTAACATGGTCTGAGAAATGGCTGTGACTTGGGCCACGGCTAAATCGACGCTTACTTTAGGTTGAAAAAATATTTTGACGACTGAAACGCCATTAAGGGACTGCGATTCCATGTGTTCGATATTATCAACGGTCGTGGTCACGGCTCGTTCAAAAATACTGGTTATTCTATCTGCCATTTCCTCAGGGGGCAGGCCTATGTATTGCCATACCACACTGACGACTGGAATATTAATGTTAGGTAAAATATCCGTTGGTGTACGAAATATGGCCAGCACACCTAGAATCAAGAGCAGTAATGCCATGACAATAAACGTATAAGGCCGCAATAGTGCCAGACGAACAATCCACATTGCCATCCCTTAAAAAATATCCCTCATCAACACTATAGTAAATATTGATGTTTTTTAAAGGTTAAAGCTACGCTTGTAAGTTTCTGTTCAAGTTAATAAGGGGATTCGATACTCTTTTCTATGCTTGTTTTCGGACTCGAGCGCTGACGTTGCGCCTTGAATCAAACTGTCATAACGCGGTGCGTTATTTGCAGCAAGTAGACATTGCTTTGCATGCCACAACGGTGAATACATTTTGTTGTAATGCCATTCTGATAGTACTGCGCCTGCGACTAGTGCGACCACCCCAGCGATGGCGCCTAAAGCAACCAATGAATAAGGGGCAAATAATATTGCACCACAACACAGTAATAACAAGAACATTTTTGCTGCAAACATTTTATGTTCTTTTGATCTAAAGCTTAGGCCATGTGCTGAATAGAATTTATTGACATTGCTATAATCTCCATGCAATTTTTTGATTTCACCCCAGAATATTTCGGCGTGTTGGATAGGCTCTAGTTCTTTCTCTTCCGCTAATCCTGTTTTCATTCTTGTGATAAATGTGCGCATCAGGGTATCTAACGAAGATTTTGTCAACGTCCAGTTAAACGCTTCCAGATCCTGAATGAGCATAGCCCGCGCAATGTCCACATTGCTAATGGCGCTTAAACCATACGCTTGATAAAACGCTAAGAGTTGTGTCTCATCCTCTACAAACTTATCCAGTGCCGCCATCAATTGCAGCGCATCGGCGGTTCGTGTCATATCTATTTTTGCTAATAGAAGGAGTGCTTCTGCAGCGCGGTGTTTTTTAGCGTTATCTTGCGCTAAAGCCTGCCATTTTTTCTGCAAATGCTCGCGCTGATTAAGCGAAGCTTTGACTTCCATTAATATGGGGATGAGCTTCTCGCTGGCATTGCGGGAAAAATCTTGTCCATGCGGGCCTGAACCATCAAAAATAGCGTAGGCATCTATCACTTCATCAGTATTTAATGCCGAGACTTGTATGGTGGCATCATCTTGCAACACATGTGTATTCACTTCATTGATCACAGCCTGCGTCATCTGCTGTGCAGTGAGTGAGTGTCCATGATTCGGATAGCACTTTTGATGGATTTCCCGACTCATCAAAGGCTCTGCAGCGCCATCAGTGGCGAGCACCAGCGTTTCATTGCCGTTAAGTGCGTATTTTGTACTTTCTGATTCATGTATCAATCCTGAAGTACTCGGTGAACGCGCTGTCCACTGCTCGTTTCCTAAACTGCGGGTATAACGCTCTTGAGTGAAATAACGTTTAGCCTCAAAAGGGTTAACGCCTTCAATAGACTGGTGCGTAATGCTGACTTGCTTAATCCCGTTTTGATTTAATAAATAACCGCGGCATTGGCCTAAACTCTCCACGTATAAAGTCTTTCCAAAACGTAGGCACACCACCGTAGTTGCACCTGAGTTCATGCTGATGTGCGGTGCGGCTTCGCTATTTAATCGCGCTAAGCTTATCTTCATTAGCTCACGAAAAAAGGTATCGCGCGCATCCCCTGCTGCCGGGATATTAGGATCGGTAGCCAAACGCACTGCCAACTGCGTGTCTTCTTGCATACCCCGACTATGGCCTTGGATTTGCGCGAAGGACGAGTTGGGGATTTGATTATTTTGCACGGGTATATCAGGCTTAATTACTTTGTTTTTTTCTGGACTTGAGATTTGTCCTACAGGTAAAATATATTTCTGTTGCGCAACAACTTTCTCATATTTTCCATCATCTCCGCCCCCACTCATGTTGTCTTCACGATTAACGAGTAGCTGAGTTCGGCTACGTTGCCGAGTAAGGTATACATCAGTGGGATGTTTGTCTTGATATTCTTGCTGTTTAGCCGCAAGACTAATTAACTGTTGGTAGTCAAACCCCATTTTTTACTCCTATAGGACTTGGCAAGATTTCGGAACGTCTACACTCTTTAAGTAGCTTGTTAATTGACTAATAAGTGTGTGTTTTGATTACGATAGATATCGACTACAATTTTTTTTTCTAAAGTGTTAAGAAGAAATTAATGAGGATCGTGCAGACTTGTGATCAGCGCTTGCAACTGGCATCATAGCGCTGAATATACCGCCAAGGATTGAACACTGATGAATACCCTAGAAAACCGCGAAGTTTTAACGCTCCCTAATGATGCGGATAAACTGTTATTACATTCCTGCTGCGCACCGTGTGCCGGTGAAATTATGGAAGCCTTGTTGGTTTCGAATATTGAATACAGCATTTTTTTCTATAACCCTAATATTCATCCTAAAAAAGAATATGAGATCCGCAAGGAAGAAAATATCCGGTTTGCGGAGAAATATAATATCCCGTTTATTGATGCCGATTATGATCGTGATGAATGGTTTAAGCGGGCTAAAGGGATGGAGCAGGAGCCTGAACGTGGGATCCGCTGCACCATGTGTTTTGATATGCGCTTTGCCCGCACTGCTTTATATGCGCATGAACATGGCTTTCCCGTGATTTCTAGTACTTTAGGGATCTCGCGCTGGAAGAATTTTGAACAAATTAATGAGAGTGGCGAGCGCGCCGCAGCGCCTTATGACAATATGTTGTATTGGACATTTAATTGGCGTAAAGACGGCGGCTCACAACGTATGCTGCAAATTTCCAAGCGGGAAAATTTTTATGCGCAGCAATATTGTGGCTGTGCTTATTCTTTGAGGGATACCAATAACTGGCGCGTACAGAATGGACGTGACAAGGTTAAGCTTGGAGCGGATTATTATTCGCTGCCTAGTGA
>Ga0206861_1004_pt1 | contig 19909 bp, 25 predicted proteins | sample Alteio_BWOrgCont_45_FD_152617 | JGI IMG/M metagenome (GOLD analysis project Ga0206861, IMG submission 152617) | Enriched cells from forest soil in Barre Woods Harvard Forest LTER site, Petersham, Massachusetts, United States -... | ecosystem: Environmental > Terrestrial > Soil > Temperate forest >... | reverse complement strand
ACGCTTCGTCCGGGGGGATTTTAGCGATCTTAATGCGCATAATGAATTTTATTAAAGCATAACACTTACAAAATTGAAATATGAGAGTATTGATGCCATAACAGAGATCCAAAAATCCCCCCGGACGAAGCGTCCGACCCCCTTTACAAAGGGGGCAAGTCCCATCGTTCTCCCCGCTTTTGCGGCCAACCTCTTTCAGAAGGGGTGGGTTAAGTATTTGGAATGGTGACGGGTATAGGCGAACGAAGATTTGATTGCACCTTATCTGCATTTTTGCCATGATACAAGCCTATTTTAAGAGCGAGTTTATATGCCTGTCTCCATCAAAGAAAAATCAGTGATCGTAGCCCTTTCGAGTTTATATGCGCTACGCATGTTGGGATTATTTTTAATTTACCCGGTACTTGCAATTTATGCGCAGCAAATGCCGCATAGCACGCCGTTTTTAATTGGTCTCACCATGGGAGTGTATGGGTTAAGTCAGGCATTACTGCAAATCCCTTTTGGCCGATTATCCGATAAATTTGGCCGTAAACCCTTAATTATTATTGGATTAGTTCTTTTTGCGTTAGGCAGTATCGTTGCAGCGCTGAGTACCGATATTTACGGTTTAATTTTCGGGCGTTTTCTTCAAGGGACAGGGGCGATATCTGCGGTCATTACCGCCTTGTTAACTGATTTATTAGCGCCAGATAAACGCGCTAAAGCCATGGCTATTGTAGGACTCTCGATAGGGTTGACGTTTGGTTTATCTTTAATCTTGGCGCCGCCTTTAAGCGCCTGGTTTGGGTTAAGCGGTTTGTTTTGGCTAATCGTGGTGTTGAATGTGCTAGCCATAGGAATTTTAATTTATGTGGTCCCGACGCCTGCGCACTGCAAACAAGCGCTTCCCCCGGGGCAGTGGCGAGAAGTTTTTGCGAATTCACAATTGTGGCATTTAAATATAAGTGTTTTTTTCCTACATACGTTATTGACGACTTTATTCATTTGGATGCCAACGCAATTGCATCACTTAGCAAGCCATTGGTATCAACAATCCATTATTTATTTTCTGCTGTTGGTGGCTTCCTATGCGATCATGATGCCCCTGCTGATGTATGCGGAAAAACATTACCGCCAAAAGCAATTGGTGCAAGGCAGTATTTTATTTTTTGCCGGTGTATTAGCGTATTTTGCCCTAATGCCGCACACTTTATTCCACCTGGTGTTAAGTTTATTATTATTTTTAATTCCCTTTAATTTGTTAGAAGCAACACTTCCTTCGTGGGTCTCACGCATCGTTCCGCAGCAGATTAAAGGCGCAGCATTAGGCCTGTATGCGACCTCACAATTTTTAGGTATTTTTGTCGGCGGTGTGGGCAGTGGTATATTGCTTAAATATTTTTCTTTATCAATAGTATTGTGGAGTAATGTGGGTCTCATGTTAATATGGTGGCTCTTGATGCTTAGGTTAAAGCCACTGCCCCGAGCACATAAGGAATAAACAAAAATAAAGGAGAGTCAACATGGCAAGAGGTATTAATAAAGTCATATTAATAGGAAATTTAGGTGCGGATCCTGAAGTCCGGCATATGCCCAATGGGGGTGCAGTGACGACATTGAGCCTGGCTACTTCCGAATCTTGGAAAGATAAAGAAAGTGGCCAAATGACCGAACGCACGGAATGGCACCGTGTCGTGATGTATCAGCGTTTAGCAGAAATTGCAGGCGAATATTTGCGTAAAGGATCAAAAGTCTATATCGAAGGCAGTTTGCGGACCCGTAAATGGGCTGATAAAGCAGGTCAAGATCGGTATACCACAGAAATCATTGCCAGCAACATGCAAATGTTAGACAGCCGTGGTGGGCAAATGGCACCAGACTATGAATCAGCTCCCCCCGCATTTGATCAAATGCCATCGGGTAGCGGCGTAGGCTTAGCCAGTGGCGCAATGGCTGGAGCCGCTGCAGCCATGGCTGTTACCACCAGCGGGCATGATGATTTCGACGATGAAATCCCTTTTTAATGCTTAGGCGTTTAACCTGTGTTTGCCACAGTTTTTACACAACTGTGGCATTTTGAGTGTAATGTATGCCTTATACTTCTCTTTCAAATGTGTCATCGCACACGCTTGCACGCAATATTTTTGTGGGCATGGTGTTGGGTGTGATCCTAGGTTTAATAGTGCATGAATTACCCCAACCGGAAATGGCGTGGGCCCATACCTATATTACCCAAGGCATCCTCTCTTTAGGGGCATTGTTATTTATCACTTCAATTAAGATCATTGTCGTACCCATGATCGCAGTGTCATTAATGTATGCCATGACGCGCTTAGGCCGCGGCCGACATATCGGGCGTTTAGGATTTAAAACCATTAGCCTCTATTTATTCACATCGCTCTTGGCGATAGGTTTAGCGATGTTTTTCGCCACCGTGTTTAAATTGGGAATGGGCTTGGAAATTCCCGCAGAACTTTTACAGGAAAAACCCTTAGGCCCGACGCTAGAACAATGGGTCACTCAATTTATCCCCAAATCGGTATTAGACATGTTAATGGGACGTCAGTTAATCAGTTTAATTGCAGTCTCGCTTATCGTAGGTTTTGCCATCAATTATATGGGAAAAGTGGGGGCGCAGCTTGCGCAAAAAATAGAAAAGCTTAATGAAATTATTTTACACATTTTAATGGTGATGATACGTTTCACCCCTTTCGGTGTATTTTGTTTAACTGCGCAGTCGTTTGCTTATTCCGGTGTAGGCATGGTAGGGATTTTAGTCAAATATATGCTGGTGATGTTGTTTGTGCTGTTTTTACATGTGGCGCTCACCTCGACATTATTATTGCGCATGATGGCCGGTCTAAACATTAAACTATTTTTTCAGAAGATGTCCACGGCGATGCTTATGGCGTTTAGTACGACCAGCAGCAATATGGCACTCCCCGTGAGCATCGAGACCGTGCATAAAAAACTTGGGGTATCTAAGCCTCTTGCTTCATTTGCAATGCCACTCGGGGCCACTTTAAATATGGATGGCGGCGCGGTGTTGCAAGGCATGGCGACTATTTTTATTGCGAATTATTACGGCGTTGATTTTTCTGCATTAGATTATTTGATGGTGGTTTTGGCAGCATTGATTGCAACAATCGGTACGGCAGGCGTGCCCAGTGTCGGACCGGTGATGTTGGTATTTGTGCTGCAATGGGTAGGCTTACCCTTAGAAGGGGTAGGATTAATTTTAGGCGTGGATAAGTTTCTGGAAATGTTTCGAACCACAGTTAATATTACCGGGGACGCCATGGTGGCTTGTGTGGTTGCAAAATCTGAACAAGAGTTAGATCTAGCGGTTTATAATGCGCCAGCAAGGGAATAGTTCAGTATGTTACAACATCTATTAATGATTGCGCCGCTACTCATTATGGTCGTCATAGGGTTTATTGCGCAGCGTCTTTATCAACTGCAATCCAGAACATTAGCGGCATTAGCCATTTATATTTTAAGCCCTGCAGTCGTATTTTTAGGCATTACTGGCGAGAATATCCCTTTAAATATTTTATATTTACCACCGGCTGTGCTGATTATGGGGATCGTTATTTGTTTGTTCAGCTACTTTTGTGCAGGCTTTATTTGGCATGATGCGCGCCAACAAATGGTGGGTTTTGCTTCAGGTACTGCAAATAGCAGTTATTTTGGGATCCCCGTGTGTGGTGCGATATTAGGCCCAGAAGGTGTACCGGTCGCAGTTATGTTTGCATTAGGCCAAACCTTATTTGAAGCCACCCTGGGGTATTATTTAGCCGCGCGGGGTCAAGGCAGTGTTAAACAATCCTTGATTAAATTGGTGAAACTGCCGGTATTATATGCCTTGCTGATTGCTTTAGTGCTACGTGTGCAGGAGTGGGCGATGCCCGTTGTGGCACTAGAGACGCTGGTATTACTAGAAAGTGCATTCACACCTATAGGGATGATGTTAATTGGTGTGGGCTTAGCGGAGTCTAAGCTGCGGGGCCGGCCCGATGTGCGTTTTATGGGCGCGGTGTTATTTGCTAAATTCTTTTTATGGATGTTAGTGACTATCGCTGTGATTTGGCTTGATACGCACTACTTGCATTGGTTTAACCCTTTAATTCACAAGGTCATGTTACTGCAGGCCGTAGCCCCGGTTGCGGTCAGCACCGTGGCGTATTCAGCGCAATTCAAGCTATTTCCCGAGAAAATGGCGATGACGGTGGTGCTGAGTCTGTTTGTGGCAGTAATGATGTTATGGGTAGTGATCACCTATTTTGCGATATAGCGGAATACCCCCATTGCGCCGAGTCCATAAAAGCACTATGATACAAAACAGCATTGATTGTGATAGACAATGACTGATTGACGTTTAACGACATGACATTAAGGACTTGATCCATGAGACAAGTACCCCCGTGCTACCTTATTATTGGTAGTGGTCGTATGGCTCGCCATATGGCGCATTACTTCGACCTTCTTGGTCTTCCATACCACCGTTTTGCGCGGAAAACCCATGATTTCGCTCTACTGCCGCAATTATTGCAAAAGACCACCCATGTGCTTATTTTATTGCGTGATGATGCCATTGAAGATTTTATTACTGAGCATTTAACCGCGTGCACTCATACTTTGCTGCATTTTTCAGGCAGCTTAACCACGCCTCTTGCCGTGGGCGCCCATTTTTTAGTGAGTTTTAGCACGACACTCCATCCGCTAGCAACCTATCGTCAGGCCTGGTTTATTTTGGATACCGAGGATAAAACCCTGGCTGATCTATTACCCGGATTACCCAATGACTCGATTGCAATTCCAAAGCAAGCCAAAGCCTTGTATCACAGCTTGTGCGTATTAAGCGGTAATTTTACCTGCTTGTTATGGCAAAAATTTTATACCAGCTTGCAACAAAACTGGCACATCCCTAAAGAAGCAGCCGATCTGTATTTAAAACTCATCATGACTAATATTATGGCCGATCCGCAGCAGGCGTTAACGGGGCCTTTAGTCAGGGGAGATCAAAAAACAATAGCCGCAAATATACAAGCGTTAAATGGCGATCCGTTCCAACAGGTTTATCAGGCCTTTGTAGCAGCATATCAACAACAGGAGTCGAAATGAATATCGCACAACTTAAAAAAATGAAACAAGATCAGCAAAAAATTACTATGGTGACCTGCTACGATTATTGTTTCGCACAGTTATTAAAAGACACACCCATCGATTGCATTTTAGTCGGTGATTCAGCCGCCATGACCATGCATGGTCATGATAATACCTTGCCAGCGGATATCGACATGATGGTTGCTCATATACGATCTGTTGCAACCGCAAAACCTCCACAATTGATAGTCGGCGATATGCCATTTTTATCGTACCGCATTGATATTCCAACCACGATGCGCCATGCACTGACGTTTATGCAAGCCGGCGCGCAGGCGATTAAAATTGAAGGCGTCGACGGACATGAAGAAGCGATAGCTTATATGGTGCAATCCGGCATTCCGGTAATGGGCCATTTAGGGTTAACGCCGCAAGCGATACATCAATTAAGTGGTTTTAAAGTGCAAGGCCGAAGTGAATCCCAAGGTGAGTTGATTTTAAAACAAGCGCGTACCTTAGAGGCGTTAGGCTGTTTTGCGTTGGTATTAGAATGTATTCCCGCAATGCTGGCACAAGAAATCACGGCGCAATTAACAATTCCCACTATCGGCATAGGCGCAGGCAGCGCAACCGACGGTCAAGTGTTAGTCCTGCATGATTTATTAGGCTTGCAAACGCAGTTTAAACCAAAATTTTTAAAACAATATTTAAACGGTGCGCAATTAGTTCAAAATGCTTTAAATGATTATGTTAAAGAAGTCAAACAAGGCGACTTTCCTTCCCCTGAATATGAGTATTAAAAAATGACCCAAATTATTCGCGATTTAACTACTTGGCAAACCTTTCGAAATAAAATTCCACAAGCTTCGAGCCTCGGCTTTGTTCCGACCATGGGTAATTTGCATGCGGGACACGCGAGCCTGTTACGCCAGTCTGTGCAGGAAAATACCCAAACGGTATTGAGTATTTTTGTTAATCCTACGCAGTTTAACGATCAAAATGATTTAGCCCACTATCCGCGCACGGAAGAGCAAGATGTAGCGATGGCACGCGATTTAAAGGTGGATGCCGTACTCATCCCCAGTGTGGATCTGATGTACCCACAAGGTTATCGTTATCAAGTGCAAGAAAATAATATCAGCCAATATTTAGAAGGTGAAATGCGCCCCGGACATTTTAGCGGCATGCTGACCGTAGTATTAAAATTATTACAATTAGTGAGGGCTACGCACGCTTATTTTGGTGAAAAAGATTATCAGCAATTATTGCTGGTGCAAGGTTTGGTACAAGATTTTTTTATAGACACAAAAATCATGGCTTGTCCTATTGTCCGCATGCCTGAAGGGTTGCCCTTGAGTTCACGCAATAGTCGTTTGAGTGCTGAGGATCTAAAGCAGGCCAGTGTGTTTTCAAAGATACTCCAACAACACCTTCCGATTCCTGAAATCAAACAGCAATTGACCGAGCAAGGCTTTACCGTCGAGTACGTAGAAGAAAAATTCAACCGCCGCCTGGGGGCTGTTAAATTTAAAAATGTGAGATTGATAGATAATGTGTAATTAATTGGGATAACGTTAACGTATGAGTTTAATCGTGACATCGAGAGGTAATTTTGCCCATACTTTATCTGCAGTCACTATAGTTTGCTTATTTATTAGTCCTAAGGCTAGGCAAGCGCGGTCTGCAAATGATAAACCTAAATGCTTGGTATTTTCTCTAAGAAATGCTGCTTGATAGATTTGGCTTTTTTCAAAAGGAATGATTGTTTGCAAAAGATCTTTGAGTATTAATGTGACATCGCTGGCAGGAATACCCGTTTTATGCAAAATAGTGGCTACTTCAGAGACATTCACTGCGGACATGATGACATTAGGGAAATACGCTTTGACTACTTCAGCTCCTTTTTCTTGATTAATCAGTGCTAATAATGCGGATGCATCTAAAATAACCGAAACATTGGCTTTATTCATCATTGGCTTCTTGTTTGCGTAGTTGTATTAATTCTTCAGATAATACCAGGTTATCTTTATTATATTTCTTTACAATTTTTTGTGCGCGAGCAATCGCGTGATCAATACTAAACAGGCGTATCTCCCCTTCATGTAATTGCATGATGAGCTCTTCTCCTGGATGAAGTGAGAGTGCTTTACGATAGCTCATAGGTATAAGCACTCGACCTGCCTTATCAATAGCGGTATGAAATTCGTGCATGGTATAAACCCTAATTTATGGCATTTATTTAAAAACTACCATTAATTTTGATAAATGTCAAATAAATGCTCTCATATCCATAAATGCTGTTGACAATATCAAGTAGCACGGTAGAATATACTCTCTCCACGGGTCTGTAGCTCAGCTGGTTAGAGCGCACCCCTGATAAGGGTGAGGCCGGTGGTTCGAGTCCACCCAGACCCAGATTTATCCCAATTTTTTGGGGCCATAGCTCAACTGGGAGAGCGCCTGCCTTGCACGCAGGAGGTTGGCGGTTCGATCCCGCCTGGCTCCATTTCTGTTGAAGTTCATCTTCATTCATTTAAACTCAAAAATCAAGAAAAAGTACCTACAAATCAGATTGTTACAAATCAGTTGGTAGACTATTGCTGTTTGTCCTTGTTCATTAATAAACTTAGTGGTGCGCTGGAAGCCAAGGCATTTTGCTCCCCCAGTGCTCCCCCAAAATGAGTAATGAGCAATGAAGGTAATTTTTACAGACAAATTTATACTGACAGCTAAAATCCCCCTCACAGGCAGAGTTGAACATTACGATCAGAGAGCCAAGGGACTTTGTTTACGTATCACTCCTAATGGCAAAAGGACATTTTCGTTCATATACCGTGAGGAGGGAGATAAAACTCAGCATAGGAAAACACTAGGTGAATACCCATATTTAAGCTTGGCAGATGCTAGAAAATCAGCCATCGCTATGCAAAATCGATTGCACCAAGGATTGGTGGTAATTGAAAAAAAACAGGTGGTTACTTTTGAAGAAGTCGCAAATCTTTATTGGGAAAAAGAGCTTAAACATATTAAAACCTGCGATGAGGAATGGCGCAGACTTAGGAAAGATGCCATCCCTACTTGGCGTAAGAAAGCAATTTCAGCAATTACTGTCCAAGACGTCTCTAAGCTACTAAGCAGTGTACGAGAAAGGGTACAGTCAACACAACAGTCTAGATCAAACATTGCAAGCCAACATGGAGTTCCCGCCGCTAATCGTCTGCAAACCAGACTCTCGCGCTTATTTCGATTTGCATGCGAACAAGGTTTATGCGAAGACGTACCTACAGAAAGAATTGTACGTAAAAAAGAAGGCAGTCGTGATCGCGTACTAACAGCAAAAGAAATTAAACAATTTTGGCAACTTTGTACACAAAGTCTTATTGATGAAAAAACAAAAACCGCATTGAAACTTATTTTATTACTTGGCCAGCGTCCAGGTGAAATTTGCTGTATGCGCTGGGAAGATATCAATTGGGAGCAAGCAACTTGGTTGAACGTGACAAGTAAAACTGGTGAAAAAAATACAGTACCATTACCACCTACAGCAATAACTTTATTAGAGCCTTTGCGCGCTACAAAAAAATTGGTTAAACAAACTACTGACTATGTTTTTCAATCAGATAATACTGCTGGACATTTAAAACGTAACTCTATTACGCAAGCGCTTCGCCGCTGTAGTAGCAAAATCACGAAGCTTGATAAATTCACCCCACACGATCTACGACGCACTATGCGCTCTATGTTGGCAGAGCTCGGAGTGAAGCGCGATATTGCCGAGCGTATTATCAGTCATCGCATGAGAGGTGTTGAAAGTGTATATGATCGCTATGACTATTTAATTGAAAAAAGAGAGGCGATAACATTATGGGATTCTGTTTTACATAAAATCATACAGACCTCTGATCAAGAATTAATGGGAGATGCTTGGCATCAGATCGTACAAAGCTGTAAAAACCAACAATTTGTTGCCAAAGCGCATCAGATATTAAATCAGATGAATTTGCGTCACAATATGGAGCAGCATGTTCATTTCAATCAAGACACTTTGATAAATTTGATTGCAGCAATGCCTATAACATCGTTAATGGATTAAAAACAGCAGTCTCATTTTAAATTGAAATGACGGGCTTACATCTTGTCTGTGTGCAACGCATTGTGCATATTTTTACTTTTACATGCTTGTGCATATCTTTAGTTTATATAAATCATTTAAAAATCAATTGGTTATAGCCATCTAGTTTGTGTGCATACCCATATGTTTGCACATCTATAAAAATAAAATTTCTTAATATTTATCAATGAGTTATGAGTGCTATGCAAGTGCCTTTTACTATACATAGGGAGAAGTAATTTCTCCCTATGTAAAAAGGCACATAAAATCTTCACAACCAATTAAAAGCACAGTTATAAAAAAAGTGACATAAACTGTCAATTATTTAAATTTTACAATGCTGAATGAACATTGTGTATGTGGTAAACTCTTAGGCTAATTTGTTGCGTTTCTCGCAACAAATTAGCCGTTAACCACAAATGCCTTGTAATTGTGCTTGGAGTTGAAATGGAAAATAATAAATTCAATGTTGGCGACAGAGCATTAGTATATCCACGAATGTCTGATAATGGAGAATTGCAGCCATTTGTATCTTTCCTCTCTGATATACAGTGGTTTTGTCAAGGAGCCTTTTTTAATCCAAATTCTTATCCATCTATCAGTATGGATTTAGTTGAAGCTTGTGCAAATAGAATTGCCACCCTTTATTACAGCATGACAAATTTTATTGAGTGGCATAGAAAAGACATGGACCAACTAAAAGAAGCATTGGTTAAAGACACACTTAAAGTTTTTGAAACTGATAAAGATATCGTTATAGCATTTTCCAGTCCTCAAGTTAACACTTATTTACAAAGCCTATTTTTTTCCTATATTGCATTACTGGATTCGTTTACTAAGCTTTCTGTTTTATTGATATCAGGTGGTAAAGAAAGGAAATTCAATAAAGGATATCGTCAAGAAAAACTCAGTGGGAAAACTCAAAAAACAGCAGGTGCTGAATATATTATGTGGCTTGAAGAGCAAGTTAAGTATATAGAATTTGCCAACAAATCATTGGGTAATGATCAGCTGAAAAATTTAAAAGAAAAAATAAATAAATTGGTTGAGCTTAATAATAAATTTTCAGGATTTTTTACTGAAGTAGCAAGCATTCGAAATAATTTTGGGCATTATCATAGAGAAGACGATTTCAAAGCCATGTTTACTATAATTTCCAAGCATGCAAAAAACCATGAAGATACCGAGGAAATTACACCGTGGCAGTTGAAGGGGAAAAATGATCTATTAAGTTATATCTTAAGCATGGATAAAAAAATCAGATGTTATTTAAAAGAATCTCTATTAACTATGCCGCTTGTGAGAATTGAGCATTTGGATCTTGATAGATCAATATTGAACGATTTGGAGGATTAAATGGTAAAAATAAACCTGGCTGAAAAATTTAATCTTTTTAATGATTACTGGTCCCCTAGAGTTGTTGGAGAGCTTAATGGCCAATACGTTAAGCTAGCAAAATTTAAAGGTGAATTTATATGGCATAGTCATGCTAATGAAGATGAATTGTTTTTTGTAGTAAAAGGCAAGCTAAAAATAGAATTTAGAGATAAGGTGGTCAATTTAGAAGAAGGTGAGTTCTATATTGTGCCCAAAGGTGTTGAGCATAAACCTTCTGCAGATGAAGAAGCGCATATCATGCTATTAGAGCCTAAATCGACCGAGCAGACAGGTGGTATTGAAAGCGATTTACTTGTCGATAAGCAGCCTTGGATTTAGATAAGCAATCAATACGACACCTAAGGGCCTGAATTTTCCCTTTACTCATCTTCTTCTGCTTCTTCAAAATAAGCCAACCTTTTTTCAGTGGCTAAATCGATTAGTTCAGGATTAGTAATACCTGTAAAATCGCGCAATAATAGCAAGATCTCATATACAAGCTCAAATGTTTTTGAGGCAATTATTATTTTCTCACCATCTAAATCATTTGTATTCACGTGACTTAAGATATTTTGATGCTGACAAAAGCAAAGCTTACCATGAATCAAATCACGCAAAAGTTGATTTATAGATAGATGATTTTTTTGAGCATACCGCTTAACTTGCTTGTATTCGGATTCACTGAGCCGTAATGATATTTGTACTTTTTTCATATTCCCTCCTTGTATTGGTAAGATAGAATAAAATCTGCCGTCGATGTGCGACAAAAGACATTTTTTTAATTGTAAAAATCCAGAAAAAATATGTTTTCTGGATGTCAAAAATAACTTTGAAAGTATTTTAGAGCTAATCAGGCAAAGCATTATAAGGCTCTGAAATATAATGATTAAAAGAAAAGTTGATGTCAAAATGAAATCATGCAAAAAAAAATGTGACATCAGTTTTTTAAATTTGACATCAATTTGATGTCAAAAAGATGTCAAATTGAAATCATCGCCAATCTTTATAAAACATGGAGTTTATCTATAAAAATCATTTAGTTATAATGTGAATCTAGTAGCAACCTTGTTGCGACAGGTGTGTATATTTTGGTTTTCTACAGCCGCGCGGTGAGCGCAAGTTTTTGGGGTTAATGATGGAGTTTAAATGCTCAGGGTATGGTGGATAAAAAATAGTCTATTTGGTATAAGTATGACACAGAATATCTCCGCTCTTCATCATATAAAGATTTCTTCAACCTAAAAAATTATCCAAATTCATTGTTTATGGGCTCAATACACCAACCATTCTTTTCAGCCAAAAGTGCAAGTTTCTTTTTTGCTTTTTTAAAGCCATTTTCATCTTTATAAGAGGGGACTCCAGTAATAATTGCATGTGCTTTATTTCCACGTGTAGGTGCAGCTTTAGGATCAAGTTGATGAGAAATATCAGGTGTATCAACAGATATTTCTCTGATGCTCAATGCATCTAAGGCAACCACTCCAGCACTTTCCGTCATTTTAGTAAGATGTGGATTATTGTCACGTAAAATGGCTCTATCAACTGAAGGTTCGAACTTGCGATCATTAAATGCAGCAGAGCTAAATTTTAATTTTCCGTCGACATAGCTATACAAATTTTTGTTAGGATTTATAGAACGATATAGCTGTTCTGTATCGTGAATATGTTCAATATTTGAATGTGTATTTTTAGCCATAAATTATATAATAAACCATTCCCATAAGGAACCGATGATGTTTTTATTAAGATCTAAATTGCCATCTTCCATATTATCGATATCATCATGTTTAACTTTGATATAAGTAATTTCAGTAGCGGATAGATAAATAGTCAAATCTTTTTCCTTTCCCCACCATTCTAGTAATACTTCGCCATCAGAACTTGCAGTAATATTAGGAGATAGCCAAGCGCATTGAAGCTGTTCAGTAAACTCAAAGAGTTCTTTTATAAATTGTTCAGCTTTTTTAATCGCTTTTGCATTGGGTTTATTCGCATTATAATCATCCCAATTAGCATGCCAGGTTTTCATGTCATCCAATTTAGCATAAACTTGCTTCAGTTTGCCTCGATCGATTTTTATTAATTCCGCATCAAATTGACCAGCTACTTTATTGTTTGCTTGACCAGGTGTGGAACGGGCAAAGCTCGTCAAATATGGAGGAAATTCAAAACGAGTAAGAGCGGCTGTGGCTAATCTTGTCATGAAAAAAGTTCCCTTGTTTTATCCGTTATACTTTCTTCAAAAATAATATTTTTTTGTTTTCTTAAAAGCTCGATTCTTTCCCATAGTTCTTTATCATTGGGTTTAAAATTCTTTAGATCGAAGACATCGATGTCTAATAAAATGGAGGTATAGCCTGGGCTAGGTGGATTTGTTGCAGTTTGATTTAAAATGGCTATCCCACCTTCTGATTGTGGAATTTGCACTTGCATGAAAAGAGCTGAAAGATCAGCGGTATTATTTTTGAAAACGTGAGGGTAAGTATTAAAATACTCTTCAAGATTAAATTTTGATGCAGGAATATCAATACGATTAATATATCTTAAGGCAACCCTGCTGACTCTTATAGGAGCTAATTCTTCACAATATATTTTCCAAATACGATTTGCTTCTGCATGGAAATCTTCCCAATTTTTATAGTTTTCAAGGATATTAAATGTAAAACCATTATTTTTTATTTGCGCAATAAATTTCCCATCAGCCGCAGAAAGTTTATAGCCTATATTTTGATGAGCGGTTGATACAGTTGTGTGTTGCTTTTCCAAACGAATTGTTGTGGTATTGTTATCAATCGCTTCTTCACGAGGATAATCATTTTTAATTAGTTTATTAACTTTAGATAAGTCTGTCCTTTCTGGGAGAATGACTCTCAAGTCTATAGACGCTTCGATAATAGGTGCTTTATTATAAGTCATATTTGTACATTAACGTATTTAAAATTAGGAATAGGGGCTTATGATAAATGTAGTATACCAAAGCACTGAGCTCTAGGAAAGAAAGCTTAAACCCTAATCATTAAAATGAACCTACCTTCTCCTTATCGGTAAGACCAAACTTTTAAAAAAGGAGTGATAGATCAAAAATTTATTAAACCTGCTGATACAAAATATCCTAGAGCAGGATATATACCATTTTGGGCTTAAATGTTTTGACTGGGTTTTGACTCTATAAGGTATTTTTAGAAGATAAATATTTATAAACATATAAAAATCAATAAGTTAAAAAATAATATTTTTTGACTGGGTTTTGATTGTATCCATAATAGGTAAGAATAAGTGGATAAATGATTATGCTGACAGTGTCGGCATAATTTGCTCCCCCTGTGCTCCCCCAAGGAAATTTTTCGCTTAATAAATTTGAGTATTAATCATAGTCCTTACAATATCGGGTAATGTTTTTCTCGGCTTTCTTGACCATGGATTTAATTTTTATATTCATAAAAAACAAACGATTAGTATTTTTTCTTGACTGAAAATTAGCGATATGAGAGTATTTTCTTAGGTAAAACAAGGACAATCACCCTTTGATTTTTGATACCAAAAAGGATTAATAACCACCTGCCTTGCACGCAGGAGGTTGGCGGTTCGATCCCGCCTGGCTCCATTTCTGTTAAAGTTCATCCTCGTTCATTTAAGTCCAAAAATAATTAAAAATTATTATATTTTAATAAGTTACAAATCAAGTTGTAATTTGTGATCGTTCGTCCTCGTTCATTAATGAACGAGGTGGTTCGTTGGAAGCCAGAGCAATTTGCTCCCCTAGTGCTCCCCCAAAATGCGTAATGCGTAATGAAGATAATCTCTACAGACAAATTTATACAGACAGGTAAAAACCTCTAACAGGCAGGGTTGAAAATTATGATACAAAAGCAAAGGGGGCTATGCCAATGTATTGAGGGGAATAATATGCGGGCTTCCTCAATGCAAGAAAGTTTACTAAGTTACATTTTGGCTATAGGGTTGAATTGTTTATCTATCCTTAAGCATTGAGCTATATCATTACAAAGCATTACTTGATCAGTGATTTTTGACCCGTTGCTATTAGGGATGTCAGGAGAAAAGGTTTTTCCAGTTTCAACAAAACCGTGTTTACGGTAAAAATCTATAGCTTTTTTATTTTTTGTATTTGTTGCAAGTTCTATTTTATTGTATCCATATGCTAGGGCATGATTTAAACATGCACGTAATAGCGCAGATCCTATCATTTTCCCCTGATAATCTTTCAGCAAATAGATTTTATCAAGCGTTGCAATTTCGCTGTGGTTAAATATAATTTTGGCATATCCTGCTATTTTTTGAGAGGCTTCATCTTTTACAATAAAATATAATACTTTTTTAGAAATAATTTCTTCAGGAAAAATTTTCCCCCTGAACTCTTTTCCAAACCTCAATTCTACCAATTTTTCTCTATCGCCAGGATCCCTATCTGAATGTTCATAACTTTCAGCCATTTGCATATATGTTTTCTTCGCTACATCTGCTATTTGATTCACATCTTTAATAGATGCTAAAGATATCTTAATATTTTGCAATCGAATGGTTTTAGGTGGATACAAAAAACAAGCCGTCATAGTGTCTAATCCATGTTATATTAAATGCTGATACTCATTATTGTCACAGGATGATTCAAATAATTATCCATGCCAATTGTTTCCCAGCCTAATCTTTTATACCAATGTGTAAGTTCTGCATCAAATGCAAGTAAATAAAGTTTGTCATATCCTAAATTTTTAGCTTGCTGTTTGATAATATTAATAAGCGCTTCTCCAATTTTACAATTACGATAAGCCGGGGAAACCACCAAACTACCTAACCATGGTGTTAAATTGGATTGCAAACCATCATTTTCACGTAATGAAGCCATGCCGATTGGTTTTTCCTCATATAATGCTACAAACGTCATCGGCATTTGATTTTGGTTTAAGTGTTTTAGTAAATTTTCCTGAGCCGATTCTACTGTTGCATTGGGGTTCCAATGTCGACTAAGCTCTTCATACCAAAGTTTGGATAAAACTAAAATATATTCTTGACATTCGGCTAATGGTCTAAAATTTACTTTTTCTATATTAATATTCATATTGAAATAATCTCATCTTAGAGGAAACCCTTTTTTAAGGTGTTCACATATGCATACTTCTTGGTAAACTGCCCATGCTGCTTGATCTAAAACTTCAAAGCTTTCCTCTTCAATAGGGAGCATGTCTTGTAGTCGAACGCCTTTTTTATCTTCATGGTACCGAAATAATTGCGCGTCTTCTAAAATGTGGTGTTTTGCGAGGATAGCAAACGCTTTTTGTATTTTAGTGGAGATTCCTGTTTGCCCGTTGGATACTGCCTCCCATAACTTTTTAATATTATGGCCAGTAACATCATCGCCGGTTTTTGATTTTAGCAAGGCCTTAATCCCCAACTCCAGAGTATGCCTATATAAAAATAATGCTGTAATATAATAATACTCCGCGACAACAGGACCACCACCACAAGCTGAATTCTTATTAGAGGCTTCTATGCCTTGTGCATGTAAAGCACTTGCACTCCTTAGATAACAAGAAAATATGTTGAAATGATTGTTTATATCGAATGCCATCCCATCAACTCCTTAATGCAACAAGAAAATCAATTAACTCATGAACATTAGTATAAGGCTCCTTCCCATCATAAGCATCGTAGTTTTTAGCCAAGCTCAGAGCTCTTTGCCGAGCGGAATCAATTTTACTTCTTGTTGTAATAAAGATCCCCTGTGTATTCTTTGTATAGTTAGGTAAATGTTTCTTGAGGCGTTTTACTACCTCATTTCTGTGTATTGGATGTAAAACATCTTCAAAATGCAACAATAGCCAGAGTTCAAAACTGGGCACGGAAGCGATGATACGAAATCCTACTTTTTGCTTTAAATTATTTGTTAATTTATTGTGCAATGAATTTGCTAGCTGTAAAGCATCATGATAATTAAGATGATCATCACGATCTATGACTACAAAAACATGATCAAAATCTTTCGGAAGAATTTCCCTGTGCGGATCACCATTTATGAATAAATCATATGCATATTGAACAACTTGCAACGGTGAAGTTCCATATTCGCTGGGGCGTATCTGAATATTAGCTGTATGTAACCTGTGCTCACTGCGAATTTCGCCAAAATATGATGGCTCAGTTTTACTTCCTTCACAAACAATCAAAGCGCGATCGTAACTGGCGCGTTGCTTTTTGTTTCGATGAAGATTATTACGACGCCTTACCACTTTACAACATCCTTTTACTTATGCCACTCCCTGAAAAATGGCAAACCACCATAACGTCCTTTAAAATAGCCGCTTTCTAATGCTTCATTTTTACGTGGACTAAAATCTGAAAGAGAATACAGCTTTGAAGCTTGTTCGTTATCTTTTTCTACAAACCAAATTTGATCTCGACGAAATAAATTTGAGCTTAGTAATGAAGTATCATGAGTAGTAAAAATTAATTGTGCGCCCTTTGTGTTAAGAGAGGATGTATGAAATAATTTTACTAATCGCTGCACTAACAATGGGTGTAAGCTGCTATCTAATTCATCAATAATTAGAATCAAACCTTTATCAATAATATCAAATATGGGGCCGGTAAGAAATAATAACTGTCTTGTTCCCTTAGATTCATCTGGGAGATTGAAGGTTGCTTCACCTTTTTCAGTTTTATGATAAAAATGAAGCTCGTTTGTATCTACCTCTCCCGTTATCTTTTCTGTTTTGCCAGTTTGCAAATCAAAATGTAGTGTTTGTCCTGGGACCTTTCGGGGAACAACATTGATAGCAGCAATACTGATATCAGCAGCGTTAAGAAAATCACAGATTTTGTGGTTACTCTCTGGTTGTTTTAACATATCGATAGTAACTAGAGGGTTCAATGGCGTATCGTCACCGACTATGATTAATTTAGTTACAAAAAAATCAAAGATAGGGCGTAATTGTTCGCTATTAAGATGAACAGCCATGGATAAAAAAAGTGAATTAGGTCGAGTAGTACTTTCCCATACGCTCTTTTTTCCTTTAAGACCACTGCCTAATTCATAATGATATTGCTTAGTTTTAGGATCATAATGACGTGCAAACCACTGCTGTGGTTTAAAAGCTTTATAAACCAAAAGATATTCACTGAGGATTCGTTCAGCATTTAATGAAAAACCATATTGATGTCGAACATCATCTAAAAGGAATGAAACTTCAAATACTGTGGGTTGTTGATTTGATTCAGTATCTAGCCGAAAAGGTTGAACATTAAAACCTTGGCCTGCTTGCAGATTTGCCGACTGCGCAATCACCTGACACATATATTGTAATGCTTTAATAATATTAGACTTACCAGCCGCATTGGGGCCATAAAGCACCATGCTACGTAATAATTGAGGGGCAGCTTTGATCCCTGATGGAGTCGTATTTTCATTCTGTAGGCTATTATCTGTTGTGGCTACAAAGCTAAGAACTTGCTCGTCACGTAATGACCGAAAATTACGAACCCTAAATTCAATAAGCATCTTATTCACCGATATAATCAATAATATATCAATATTATGACATTTTTTCGCAAATAATCAATATATTTATATTATTTTAATTAAATCAATGAAAAATATGTAAAAAATGTTAGTTTCGACCCGATTTAAAGGGTTGTTGTCGTCACTTATTTTTTTACGAGCTGCATGATGGTAAGAAGTTTAGAGATAGTTCGAATTATGCCGACAGCGTCGGCATAATTTGCTCCCCCAGTGCTCCCCTAAGCAAATCTTTAAAAACAGAGAATGAGCATTTACCTTGACTGAAAATTAGCAATATGAGAGTATTTTCGTAGGTTAAACAAGGACAATCAACACCTTGATTTTTGATACCGAAAAGGGTTAAAAACCACCTGCCTTGCACGCAGGAGGTTGGCGGTTCGATCCCGCCTGGCTCCATTTCTGTTAACGTTCATCCTCGTTCGTTTAAGTCCAAAAATTATTATATTTTAATAAGTTACAAATCAAGTTGTAATTTGTGATTGTTCGCCCTCGTTCATTAACGAATGAGGCGGTTCGTTGCAAGCCAAGGCATTTTGCTTCCCCAGTGCTTCCCCAGTGCTTCCCCCAAGAGCGCCGTTTATCATTTAAATTTTAAGCGTTCGCTGTTCGCGAATAGCGAACAGTCATATAACTCAAATTAACTTTTCCCATTATCCCACTTTACATAAAGGGGATAATGGGGTAAAATTTTAAGAGATAAGGGGATTCATATGTTACAACCACGAAAAATTGATAATAAAGGCCGAGTCACGCTAGGCCCCGAATATGCGGGCTTATTTGTGCTAGTAGAAGAAAAAGAAGATGGTGATATTATCATTCATCCTGCAGCTATTGTACCTCAAGGCGAAGCTTGGTTACATCGCAATCAAACAGCCGCTGCAAGTGTTGCACGCGGCTTAGAGCAGGCAGCCAAAGGGCAATTTGCCAAAAATCCAATTGATTTAAATGATGATGCATGGTTAGATGATTAATGTACCATTTAAAATATACTGTAGAGGCAGACGAGATAATAAAGCATCTTAGAGATGCTGCGCTTACCGCGCATGAAAATCGTAAAATAAAAAACAAAAGTAAAGCCTCAAAACAAGAAGGCTTATATAAACAACTACACAAAACCCTACAATTTTTATCACAAAATCCCAAACATCCTGGGTTGAATACACATGAATATAATTCGTTAAAAAATCCATTTAATCCAAATGAGAAAGTTTTTGAAGCTTATGTTCAAAATAATACCCCAGGTGCTTATCGCGTTTTTTGGTGTTATGGCCCGAACAAGATGGAAATAACTATTGTGACTGTGACTGCACATCCTTAACACTTGAGGATTGATCTGATCAAATTAATCGACGATGCACTAAAATATTTGTGTGTTTATATACCAAAGAGAACATAAATGCTAACACCAAAGACCATAGAAGACATAAAAGCGCTTATTGCGCAAGGCGCAGAAGAGAATTTAAACCTGGACTATAAAGGCGCTGCTGCCTTAGGTACAAGCGATGGTATAAAAAAAGAAATTGCTAAAGATGTAAGTGCAATGGCCAATTCTGATGGTGGTATTATTATTTACGGCGTAAAAGAATCTGACGAAGAAGGTAAAAAACATCTTCCTGAAAAAGTTGATCCTGTTAACAGGATTGAATTTACTAAAGAGCGTTTAGAGCAAATAATACAAAGCAATATTCACCCTAAAATAGAAAGCTTAAAAATCCATCCAATTTCATTGGATAATCCTGAGCATGTGATATATGTTGTAGAAATCACCCAAAGCATGACTTGCCATCAGACTAAATATA
>Ga0206861_1072_pt1 | contig 20065 bp, 19 predicted proteins | sample Alteio_BWOrgCont_45_FD_152617 | JGI IMG/M metagenome (GOLD analysis project Ga0206861, IMG submission 152617) | Enriched cells from forest soil in Barre Woods Harvard Forest LTER site, Petersham, Massachusetts, United States -... | ecosystem: Environmental > Terrestrial > Soil > Temperate forest >... | reverse complement strand
GCCATCGCGTATACTGTTACTGAAAAAGGGTTTCCTGAAACATCTAAGAAATTTTCTGACCGGCTCTATTCTTTTGGAGAATCTCTCTTAATCTTTCCTGATAAATACCCTATTTGCCGTTATAAAGTTCTTGCTAAACACAATATGCGCTGTGCTGTATTTGAACGAGACTATATTTTTGTTTATAAGGTGGTTAAACATGTTCTTATTATTTACAATGTCATAAATGTAAAGGCTTTAAAATAGTCCAGACAAATTCCATTTACTTGACGAAATAAGATTGCAACAGGCTATTTTCAGTATATAATACCAATCATTTCTAGTATGGTTTGTCAAACTAATGTAAAAACATTAGTGTAATGCACTTTGTCATAAACAAAGGGCCGAATTACAATTATATTTGTTTTACAAATTACAAAGCTTATGATACACCGTCCGCGCCGTCTTCGTAAAAGTACTATTGTTCGGAATATGGTTGCTGAAGTTCGTTTCCATAACGATATGCTTATCTATCCTTATTTTATAGAAAAAGGGAAGAATATTACTTCTCCAATTTCATCTATGCCAGGCATCAACCATTTCTCGCCAGATACTTTGGTAAAGGATGTTGAAAAAGGATTGAAGAAGGGAATAAACAAGATTTTGTTGTTTGGTGGTGGAGAAGCGAAAAGCCCTGAAGGGAAATCGGCTTATAAAAAAGATACCGTTGTGGTTGATGCTATTAAGTTGCTGAAAAAGAATTTTAAAGATGACTTATATATTATAACCGATGTGTGCCTTTGCGCTTATACCGATCATGGCCACTGCGGACTTGTAAAAGATGGTCACGTGCATAACGATTCATCGGTTGAGGCTATTGCTAAAATGGCGCTTACCCATGCCGAGGCCGGAGCGGATATGGTTGCTCCTTCGGATATGATGGATGGCAGAGTAGGTGCTATACGAACTATACTCGATGAAAAAGGATTTGAGGATACAGCAATCATGTCTTATTCTATAAAGTTTGCTTCTTCATATTATGGCCCGTTCCGTGAAGCTGCTGATTCGGCTCCGCAATATGGAGACCGTAAATCGTACCAGATGGATTACCGAAATCCGGATGAGGCTATGAAAGAAGCCTGGTTAGATGAATCGGAAGGTGCCGATGTGTTGATGGTGAAACCTGCATTAGCGTACTTAGATATTATTACCCGATTAAAAGCCAATACCCATTTACCGGTAGCATGTTACAATGTATCGGGTGAATATTCGATGGTGAAAGCTGCCGCTGCAAAAGGCTGGATAGATGAGAAGAGCGTGGTTATGGAAAACATGCACGCATTTGCAAGGGCAGGCAGTAATCAGATAATTACCTATCACGCTCGTGATATTGTAGAAAAAGGATGGTAAATTTGGGGCATGGAAAAACCTGTCCCTTTCTTAGACACTCCAATTACTTACCTGAAAGGGGTAGGGCCTCAGCGTTCTGAGCTGTTAAAGAAGGAACTGAACATCCATACCTTCAGAGACCTTTTATATTTTTTCCCTTTCCGCTATGTCGACCGTACCCGCTTTTATAAAATAAAAGAGGTGAACGCCGATATGCCATATATACAACTATGTGGTAAGATAGTAACACTGGAAATTATCGGACAGAAGCGTAAGCAACGTATGGTTGTCGATTTGGAAGATGATACAGGAAGGATTGAATTGATATGGTTCCAGGGAATAAAATGGATGAGCAAAAAATTACGCCCGGGTACTGAGTATATTGTCTTTGGTAAGCCATCCATCTTTAATGGCAGGTACAGCATATCGCATCCATCGGTTGAAGAAAAGAATGATGAGAACATGCAATTGATAAAAGGACTACAACCTGTATACAATACAACCGAATTACTAAAAGTAGCCGGAGTCGATTCAACTGGTTTATTAAAGATGCAGCGCGCCCTCGTACCCAAAGCGGTGGAGCAATTATCTGAAACCCTTCCATCGTATGTAATAGAAAAGATGAGGCTGATGTCCCGCAGAGAGGCGATGCGGAATATTCACTTACCGTTAAATGGAGATACATTACAAAAAGCATCGTACCGTTTAAAGTTCGAGGAGCTTTTCTTTTTGCAGCTAAGTTTATTGAGAAATAAAATAGGGAGAGAGACCACCGTTAAAGGATTAAACTTTTCGAAAGTCGATCGGTACTTTAATGAGTTCTATACAACCTATCTTCCTTTTCCGCTAACCGATGCCCAAAAGAGGGTGGTGAAAGAGATACGGCAAGATATGGGCCGTGGTATACAAATGAATCGTTTGTTACAGGGAGATGTGGGAAGCGGTAAAACCTTGGTTGCACTTTTATGTATGCTTATTGCATTAGATAATGGATACCAATGTTGCTTAATGGCACCTACCGAAATTTTGGCCATACAACATTTTGCGACCTTAAAAGAGTTTTTGAAAGATATGCCCGTAACTGTTTCTTTAATAACCGGCTCTACCAAAAAAGCAGAACGGAAGGTAACGCATGAGTTATTGGAACAAGGACAAATGCAAATTATTGTCGGTACCCATGCTTTGATAGAAGATAAAGTAAAGTTTAAGAATCTTGGGTTGGTAGTGATTGATGAGCAACACCGTTTTGGTGTAGCGCAACGAGCTAAGCTGTGGCAGAAAAATGAAATGCCGCCGCATGTACTAGTTATGACCGCAACTCCTATTCCGCGTACATTGGCTATGACCTTATACGGAGATCTGGATGTATCGGTAATTGACCAGATGCCACCGGGAAGAAAACCAATACAAACAAATCATAGGTACGACACTAAACGAAGTGAAGTATATGCATTCATAAAAAAGGAAATTGACTCGGGCAGGCAGGCATATATTATATACCCACTTATAGAGGAGTCGGCTAAGATGGATTTTGAAAACCTGATGAACGGGTTTGAAGAAATACGCAAGGCATTCCCCGGACATGTGGTTGCCATGATGCATGGTAAGATAAAATTTGCCGAACGCGAAAAGGTAATGCAGGCCTTTGCAAAAGGAGAGATACATATATTGGTTGCTACAACAGTTATAGAAGTAGGGGTGAATGTACCTAACGCAAGTATTATATTAATAGAAAGTACACAGCGTTTCGGTTTATCGCAATTACATCAGTTACGAGGAAGGGTAGGAAGAAGTTCGTACCAGAGTTATTGCATCTTAATGACTCCGTATGAATTGGGTGCCGATGCACGAGCAAGGGTAGAGATAATGGTACGGACAAATGACGGCTTTGAAATATCGGAAGAAGATTTGCGCTTACGTGGCCCGGGCGATATTACCGGAACGCAACAAAGCGGAATACTTGATTTAAAGATCGCCGAACTTGCCAAGGACGGACAGATACTTCAGCAAGCAAGAATAATTGCTACCGAGATACTAGATGAAGATAAGGGAATGGTGATGGAGAAGAATAGGCTGTTGGCCGAAGAGCTTAAGAAGCTTGATAAGGAGAAGGGCGACTGGAGCAGAATATCTTGAGCACAATACACAAAATTAAGTAGCAAAAAAAAGCCCCACATTTCTGCGGGGCTTTTCGAGTTATTTCCTCTTCGAAGTTTTTTTCTTCGCTGCTTTCTTTGCTGCCTTTTTCTTAGGAGCTGCTTTCTTAGCTTTCTTTTTTGTTGCCATGATGTTGAAGTTTTTAATTATTATGATACGAAGTACGATTTTTTTCCGGCATAAAAAAGACATCGTGCCTCGATGTTGTTAACAGTGAAATGTTGATAAGCGTAAACCGTATTTTATGTGAAAATGCAATTTCAAAAAAATAAAATCGCTGTACATATAGAATTCATGCATGATACAAGATGATGCGTGAAAATAAAATGCTTCAATTTTTGCTGTTTATACATGTGTTGAAATAGTGTGTGTATTCGATGCTAATGAGTGAAAATTCCTTAAAAAAAATTTGGAGCACATCTTTTTTGCCTCTTGCGCACAATTTTATACATGACTAAACATCACTAATCATGCTAAAAACAGAAGGCGCACATATGTGCGCCTTCCTTGCAACAAAAACAAAACAACTATTAAGCTTGCTTCACTATCTCAACTGCAATGTCAATCTTTACTTCATCAGCAACAACCATTCCACCTGCTTCGGTTGCCATGCTCCATTTCAATCCGTAATCTTTACGGTTTATCTTTCCGTGTACCTCAAAGCCTGCAACCATTCTACCATAACCATCTTTGGTTGTACCACCGTATACTACATTCAATGATACAGGTAATGTTTTGTCGCGTATGGTCAGGTTGCCTTTCATATTATAATATTCCTTATCGGTTTGTTTTATCTCGGTCGAAACGAATTTCAACTTTGGGAAAGATGCCACGTTAAAGAAATCGTCTGACTTCAAATGGCCATCACGTTGTTCGTGTCCGGTTGAAATGCTATCGGTATCTGCTTCGAAACTTATTTTAGCGTCGGTAAAATCATCCTTAGTTGCTTCAACGGTTCCATCGAACTTGGTGAACTCACCTTTAGCCGAACTAACTACTAAGTGTTTTACTTTGAATTCTACGTGTGAGTGTGCTTGATCAATTTTCCAGATTGCCATAATGTTTAGTTTTAGTTGTTTGATTTAATTGATGATAATTTATTGTCGATTGAAAGGCTGCCACCTCCGCCTATTAAAAGTGCAAGTGACATGCCAAGAACAAGAAGGTCGTATTCATACCCTTCACCTTGCTTATCTCCTCCCCAGTTCATAAAAAACCCGTTGGGAAGTGCTGCGGTAATAATAATACCTATAAAGAGTCCGAACATACCTAATGCTGCTATACGTGTAAATAAACCAAGTATTAGCATAAGTGCACCAAAGAATTCGATGAATATGGTTAGTACAGATGTTAAATAGGACATGTGCATCGTTTCGGTAAAGAATTGCATGGTGCTGGTCCAACCGCCGCCGCCAAATATGCCCAGCATTTTTTGTGCGCCATGTGCAAACATTACCATACCTAACACTACCCGGAGTAATGTAAGGTCATATCCGCTTCTTGTTTTTAAAATGCGCTGTAACATGTTATTCTATTCTTTAGTCGTTTAATACTCCCATCTTACCACGTTGAAAATCTTCAAAGGCCTGATGTAATTCTTCTTTGGTATTCATTACAAATGGCCCGTATTGTGCAACAGGTTCTTTTATTGCCTCTCCTTCCAGAAAAAGAAATTTGGAAGGTTGAGCTGCTTCAATGGTTATTTCTGTTCCGTCATTATTAAAAGTAATAGCCGACCTTCCTTCTTCAACTTTGGTTCCATTTACTATGGCCGAACCATTTAACATATATAACATAGGACTCTTTGAAGCATCAGTTGTAAAGCTTGCTTTCGAATTTGCTTCCATATATATAGTATAAGCCGAAATACCCGTAATAGATTTTATAGGTCCGCTTGTATTTTCAACTTTACCCGATACTACCGCTATCTTAACTTTAGCTCCATCTTGATTCACAATAGGAATATTATTCTTTTGGAATCCCTGGTAAACCGGTTCAGTCATTTTAAGTTTCTTGGGCAGGTTCATCCATACTTGTATAATTTCAAATGCCCCACCTTTTTTATGGAACTCATCCGTACCCATTTCCGAATGCATCACTCCTTTTCCGGCGGTCATCCATTGCACACCACCCTCTTTTATAATACTATCGTTGCCCATTGTATCGCGGTGCCACACTTCCCCACTAAAAATGAAAGTAACTGGTTCGAATCCACGGTGAGGGTGAGCGCCTAATGAAAGAGCATCATTATTAGGTGGAAATTCGTAAGGTCCCCAGTGGTGTAATAATATAAACGGATCAACATCTCTTAACTGATGGCTGGGGAATGGCTGATAGATAAAATCTCGGCCCATTTGCACCTGTGTTGCCACTGTTACCTGTTGTATGCTTCTTGCTTTCATAATTCGTGTTCTTTTAGTTTGACGATACAAAGGTATCGAGGTCCAAAGCTAAAAGCCCTTGAACTAGATTAATAAATCACGAGGCGTGTGCCAGCTTGTTCCTGATCTTACTCAAAAACTCAGGCGATATACCCAGGTATGATGCAATGTGCTTTAAAGGTATTTGCTGGTAAATGGTAGGGTATTGTTTTATAAATGCCTGGTAACGCTCTTCAGCCGGAATTGACATAGATGAGCTTAACCTTTTCATGCTATTTACCATAGCATTTTGGAAAAGGATACGGAAGAAACGCTCGAACTTAGGTACGCGTTCAAATACCTTTTCCATATCGTCTTTCCTCATTTCAAATACTTCGGTATCCATTAAGGCGTCAATAATATTTTCGGCAGGAGTTTCGGTAACATAACTATAAAGGTCAGATGTCCACCAATCGGTTTGAGCAAACACCAGTATATGTTCCTTACCATACTCATCAATAGAATAGTTGCGTAGGCAACCGCTAATAACGAAATACTGTTGTTTGCATATTTCGCTATAGTTTAATAATATTTCTCCCTTGGCGAGTTTTTTATAATGAAGAAAGCTAATGAAGAACTCTTTCTCTTCTTTAGTGAGATTAATATGCTTTGATAGATTCTTTAGAATGGCTTCCTCTTTCATGGGTGGGTTGAAGCGTTAGAATTTTTGAATGAAACGGTAAATGTTAAAGGCAGCGTCTTTTTTTAGTTCTTGTTCAACCTCAATCTTAATCTTGGCTTTATCTATTCCTTTCATCTTTTGCTTCAATATAAGTTGGTAAGCCTTTTCGGCCCAAAGCAGTCCTTTCTTTAAAGGCGAATGATTTTTAAGCTGACCATCTATTTTATCAGCCAGCAGTTCAGTACCCTCATTTTTTGTGGCAACTGTTTTTACGACATCTGCCTTAATATCCATTCGGTCATACTTAATAGGTAGTATTTGGTTCAGGTTCTTAGCAAACTCATCGGCACCATCTCTGTCGGCTTTGTTTACTACAAAAATATCAGCTATCTCCGTCACACCCGATTTCATAACCTGTATATCGTCGCCTGATTCCGGAGTAATAACCAATAACGTAACATCGGCCAATCCGGCAATTTCAACTTCCGATTGACCAACGCCAACTGTTTCTACCAAAATATATTCGAAGCCATAACTGCGCATTACTTCAGTAATTTCAATGGTCTTTGCTGATAGGCCACCTAATGCTCCCCGTGTTGCCAGTGAACGGATAAAAACCCGACTATCATTAAAATGTTCGTTCATACGGAGCCTGTCACCTAATATGGCACCCTGGTGTATAGGCGAACTTGGGTCAACACTTATAATACCAATTCCTTTTGAATCTGCTTTTAGGCGTTTAAGTAAAACGCTTATCAAACTATTAACTAATGTACTTTTACCCGCACCCGGAGGGCCGGTTATACCTATTATAGGTATGTACTTTGCTGTGGTAAGGTTTAATAAAAGATCTTCATAGCCCTGCAATTCATTCTCTACTATAGTAATAGCACGTGCCAGGGCTTTAGTATCGCCTTGGGCAAGTTTAAGGTTATGTTGACTATTACTCATGGTAAGCAAATATAATGAGATTACTCACCCCTATGTTTAGTCCGGATAAAGAAAGAATATTGGAATTTTATAGTCAACCCCAAACCCCTAAAGGGGCTTTAAGAGTCAGTCTGAGCTTGTCGAAGACCTTCCGTTATATAAAGAATATATTTCGACAGGCTCAATATGACCTAGGTGAATTTAAAAGCCCCTTTAGGGGTTTGGGGTAAGTCTTTGCATTTTGGTATTTTTGTATAAGTAAAACAAAGTATTGTGCCTAAACTATCGGTTATCATAGTCACCTTTAACGAAGAAAAGAATATTGGCCGCTGCCTTGAGTCGGTAAAAGACATTGCCGATGAGATAGTGGTAGTTGATTCTTTTTCGACCGATGCAACCGAGGAGATATGTAAAAAGTATGGGGCCCGGTTCTTTCAGCATCCATTCGAAGGGCATATAGAACAGAAAAGCTATGCATTGACATTATCTACTTACCCTAATGTACTTTCACTCGATGCCGATGAAGCATTGGATGAAACACTTAAGAAGAATATAATAGATGTAAAAGCCAATTGGATATTTGACGGCTATGAAATGAACCGTCTAACTAATTATTGTGGTACATGGATAAAACATTGCGGCTGGTACCCTGATAAAAAATTAAGACTATATAATAAGAACAAAGGAAGCTGGGGTGGAACTAATCCGCACGATAAGTACGAAATGAATAAGGGAGCTTCCCTAGGTTTCTTAAAAGGAGATATTTTGCATTACAGCTATTACACTATTCAAGATCACTATAAGCAGATAGAATACTTTACCAATATATCTTCTAAAGAGCTTTTTAGAAAGGGGAAGCATGCCTCGGTTTTTAAAACCATAATGAGCCCTGTGGTGAAATTTATACAGAGCTATATTATTAAGCTTGGTTTTTTAGATGGTGCAGCCGGACTTACCATTTGCAGGTTATCGGCTCGTGCGGCGTATCTTAAATACAGTAAGCTAAGGGCGATGTATAAAGTAGACTAGTTAGTTACTTCTTCTTCCTCGCTGCTTTCCTTAATTCTTTCAATTCCTCTTTTTGCTTTTCGCTCAATTTTTCGGCTGCGGCCGAAAATGCTACTCCACTAATTTTGGCATAGTTCTTTTTAAGGAAAGTAAACGTTTCTTTAGGATAGTGGTTGCCAATTTCACGCAAGGCCCAGCCCACACCTTTTTGTACAAAGTAATCTTCATCGCTCAGTAAATTCTCAACCAATGCTATAAGCGTAGAGTAGGGTAATACTTCTTTTCTCTTACTGTGGTAATGCATTAAGCTCACCACCGATTGCCGCCTCTCCCAGGGACTTTTTGAACTGTTCCATTTCTTAAGTTGAGGCAATATAGTATCGGGAATTATTTCTAATAAAGAAGAGTATAAACCCGATAGTCCATCAGAATGTGCCCAGTTATCAATTTTAGGAGTCCAGGTTTTAATACTATCCCATGCTTTTTTAGGTGCAATGGTATTAATGTTCTTTTCCCAAAAGAAAATAGCTTGTGTTAAAACCTCGTGCTGGTTACTCTGCTTCCAAATGCTGTCCCATATTTTAATCTGCTCTTCAGGGCTCAATGCCGAAAACGAATACCCCTTTTTATAAAGGTACCGCTGGTAAGGCACCGCCAGGCCTATTATATTGTAATTGGTGCCTATATATTTCTTTAAAAAGGCAACATCATCGCTACGCTCCTTTGCAGGGCTTGATACTATTACCTTTTCTACTTCTTTTAATGCCTTACCGGGTTCCATAAGTTGCTTCCTCTATATAAGTACTAAGGTAGCAATTTTAAGCCCATATTTATATGATATAAAATAGGTATGAATGCCATACAAATTATTCTATATTTGTATCTCACAATACTATTAAGCTATGAAGCACTATATCGTTAAAAACCTGCTGACTGCCACTGCTATAGTGGGCCTAGTTATTTCATGGACTGGTTGTTCTACCGACAACAAAAAAGCTGAAGCTTTATTCGGGCAGAATGGTAATAGTAATGGTAAAGATACTTCGGTTATTTCTCAGCGGGTTGATAAGGTGCGTGCCATATTCAGTAACCTGCCTACTACGCTTCAAATTATGCAGCTCTTAAAAAAATCGGGTTCGCATTACGCAGTTGAAATTCCTAACGATCCTACAGCAGTTTCCAAGTACGTTACTAAGCAAGGCCAGGCGCTTAACCTGGGTATATATGCAGCCGATTTAGCTTTTGCCGGATTATTCGACCAAAAAGATGATGCAGGATTTTTCCTTCAGTCGGCTAATAAGTTATCTACCTCATTAGGAATACCCGATGCTTTTAACGAAACCATTATTTCTCGCATTGAAAATAACATGGCTAACCAGGATTCAATATTGCATATTATCCTTGATGATTTTTGGACTACCGATTCATATTTAAAAAAGAGTGACAGGCAAGAAGTATCAGCTTGCCTCGTTTCCGGTGGATGGGTGGAAGGTATGTTTATTGCCCTACAGTTAGAAGATAAGACCAAGAGCCCAGATATGGCAAATGAAATTGCCCGCCAAAAAATGTCATTACAAGATCTGTTAGATATGCTTCAAACCTATCCTGATAGCCCTAACATGAAGACTTTGATAAGCCAGATGAAGGGAATACAAGTTGCTTTTAACGGAGTGCAGGTTGATGCCAATTCGAAAGAAGATGGCCCTGCTCTTTTAACTGCCGATCAGTTAAAGGCAATCAGCGATGCAGTATCTGCAATGAGGACTCAAATAATAAAGGGTTCCTGATTTTAGTTGTCTCGCAGAGCCGCTAAGCCGCAATTTTCCTGACTCAACCTCAGCCTTAATCTGGTTTTTATATCTCTCTGCTCATAAGTGCGCCGGTAAGGTCGAGCAATATTTTCTTTTCAGGCGCCTTAATAGGCTCTAACGATTTAACAGCACTGGTGTAGTAGGCATCCATCTTTTTGCGCGCATGTTGCAATACGTTCAGTTCTTCATAAATGGCTGTTACACCTTTTACTTTCTCTATAGCAGATTTACTATTTAACAGCCTCGTCAACTCTTTTAATGCATTGCCCTTAGCAAGTTCAAATGCTTTAAGCAGCAGATAAGTCTTTTTATTATTGATGATGTCTCCTCCGGTTTGTTTGCCTACTTTTTCCTGCTCGCCAAAAACATCTAAGATGTCATCTTGTAATTGAAACAGCATTCCAATATTCACTCCAAAATCATGTATCCTGTCTGAATCTTTTTTCGATGCTCCACCCAGAATGGCACCCATTTCAAGCGATGCAGCTAAAAGTGCAGCAGTCTTAAGGCTGATCATATACAGGTAATCATCTATCGAAACTTTCTTGCGCGTTTCAAAGTTCATATCGAACTGCTGCCCTTCGCAAACTTTTAAAGCGGTTTCATTAAACAAATTTAGTATGGCAGGTAAATGAGCCGTAGGGGTTTTTGCAAGGCACTCGTATGCTTTTATCATCATAGCATCTCCACTCAATAATGCAATGTTCGTGTTCCACTTGGCATGCACGCTTGGTTTATTACGGCGCAAAGGTGCATTGTCGGTAATGTCATCGTGTACCAAAGTAAAGCCATGGAACAATTCTATTGCTATAGCAGCAGGCATTGCCTTTTTCAAATCACCACCAAAAAGTTTACAAGCAATAAGTAACAGGTTAGGCCTTATTCTTTTGCCACCCATTGAAAGCATATAGGCTATAGGTTCATATAACTCATGCGGCGAAGCCTTAGTAAGTTGTTTACTAAATAATGCTATCTCTTTTTCAATCGGTTGCTGAAATGCCGCTGGTATCTTCACCCGGAAAGGTTAAAGTATGTATTTGGTATTCTTAATAATGTGCATCAGCCCTTTTTCTAATTCAACAGGTTTACGACCCAACAATTTATTCATGCGGGTAACGTCAGGCTTTCTGCGGGTCATATCGCCATCTTTAAGCGGCGGCAGGTGTACTATTTTCGATTTCGACTTAGTGATCTTAATAATTGTTTTTGCTAAATCTAAAATGGTAATTTCAACATCGCCACCAATATTCACTACATCGTTAATAAGCAGGTGGTTCTTAAATGCATTTACCGTAGCTTCAATATTATCATCAATATAGCAGAAGGTTCGCATTTGCTTTCCATCACCATAAACTTCCAACGACTCGTTTTTCAATGCTTTCGCAATAAACTTCGATACCACAAAATCCTTGCTCTGTTTTGGTCCGTATGTATTAAAGAAACGGAAGATGGTATATTCCAGTCCAAATTCCTGTTCGTATGATTTCAGGTAAGCCTCACTGGCATTTTTTACAATGGCATAAGGCAAACGGGAGTTCAGCGGTGTTGTTTCTTCGTTCTGAGGGAAGTGGATCGATTCACCATATACCTCCGACGATGAAGAATAATATACCCGTTTAACTCCTGTGTTCTTTGCAAAAGTAAGCAGGTGTTTTATTCCCGAAAGGTCATTAAGTACATTTACCGGATTATCAATTGTTCGCTTAACACCAACTACAGCTGCATAATGGAATATATAGTCGAAAGGTTGAGAATACATTACGCCTGAAATATCTCTCCAGTCGTTTACATTACATTTTATAAATACAATATTGTGGTGATTAGATTCAGGTATTTTGTTTTTCGAGCCTGTTGTAAGGTCATCAACAATTACTACAAAATTGTTTTTATCTGAAGCCAGCTTTTCAGCTAATGCGCTTCCAATAAATCCTGCTCCACCGGTTACAAGTATTCTCGACATGATTTTTCTGAGGGGTCGTGTTAAAAATTATTTAGCTGCTTGCTTTTGTCGTTTTTCCGCAAATTTCGATACTAAAATACTTACTTCAAACAGTAAATATAGTGGAATTGAGATAAATACCTGCGAAGCCACATCGGGTGGGGCTATGAGCGCCGCTACAACTAATACAGCAATAACTGAATGTTTACGATATTTCTTTAAAAACGCAGGGGAAAGAAAACCAATAGAGGTGAGTATATAGGTAACCATGGGCAGCTCAAAAATTAAGCCTATCCATAATATTAGGGTAGTAACTGTAGATACGTATGAACTTATGTTAAACAGGTTTTCAACCTGCGTACCCGAGCTTAACTTAAAGCTGTTTAAAAAGGTAACTGTCCAGGGCACTATTATAAAGTAGCTGAATGCTACACCTAACAGAAATAACATACTTGCGCCCAACACAATGCCACGTGTGTATTTAAGTTCTTTAGGTTTAAGGGCAGGGCTAATAAAGCGCCATAGTTCCCATAAAATATAAGGCATGGTTAGTATAAATCCTCCTATAAAGGTGCCCCACATATACATGGTTAACTGGCCCCATATTTCGGTATTAACTATTTTAAACTGCGATGTGGTTTTTACACAAAGCGAACTACCTAAGTGCAACCATTCCGAAAGCTTACAAAGCGCACGGTATGTAATAAAGCCCGGTTTGGTAGGGCCGAAGAGTATAGTATCGAATAAAAAATCGCTGTAAAAGAATAATATGGTGGTAACAACTACCAAGGCAATAGCCGAACGCATAATGTGCCAACGCAAGGCCTCGAGGTGGTCGAGGAAGCTCATGCTTTTCTTGGGTGTAGGAATATTTTCGTTGTCGTTTGCCATAAAATGAGGTATTTTTACCTCGTAACCAGTACCGTTTCAGTGGACAAAAGAACGAAAAAAAACCTATCAGTTGATAATGCCGTAATAAGGATGGGCAAATATTGTTCCTACACCGAGCGGAGTATTGATGAAGTTAAGAAGAAACTGAAGACATTAGGTGTATCGGAAGAGGATACCCAAGTGGTAATGGAGCGCTTAACCCAAATGGGTTTTTTGAACGAAAGCAGGTTTGCCTCTGCTTTTGTTAGTGGCAAGTTCCGCATGAAAAAATGGGGCAAGAAGCGAATAGAAATGGAAATGAAGCGAAAAGGCCTGTCGAATGAATTGATAGAAAAAGGCATTAGCGGCCTATCTCAGGAAGAATACATAGATGCGTTGGATACACTTTTGCAAAAAAAGTGGAACACTTTAGCTAAAATAAGTAAGGAAACCGACGACTATGAAATGAAGCAACGCCAAAAGCAAAAACTTATTCGCTTTGCTCTGCAAAAAGGCTACGAAATAGATCTTGTATTTCAAAGGGTCAAATTACTTGGGTTGTAGAATTTTTGTATTTCACCCCTCTCTATTTATAGAGAGGGGCAGGGGTGAGTAGCACATTAAAAACTCGGGCTATAATAAATATTTTTCTACGCCCGACATCTCCACAGAAAATATAAAATTTTATTTCCTGTAATTTTTATAACTCTACTCTTAATTTAACGTAAATTAAAAAATATTACGCTGCTGAAAAGGGATTGCAGCGTTGTTGATAAAATACATGGGGGTACCGAAACGTATTTTTATATTTTTGGCATCCCAATTTTAAACAGGGGGAATTTTACAGGGAAAATGGCTTACAAAAAACAAAATAAAAACACCAACAATTCGGCGCAAAATTTTGCCGAAATTGAGATGGGCAAATTGCCACCACAGGCACTTGAACTTGAAGAGGCAGTATTAGGCGCATTGATGCTTGAAAAGGAAGCGCTCACTAAAGTAATTGACATTTTACGCGAAGACGCTTTTTATAAAGACAGTCATAAAAAAATATTTGCCGCTATAAAAGTGTTGTTCCAACGTTCGGAGCCTATTGATATTTTAACGGTAACCAACGAATTACGAAGGAACGAAGAATTAGAATCTATCGGTGGCGCGTATTACATTTCGCAACTTACCAGTAAAGTAGCTTCTTCGGCGAACATAGAATATCACGCCCGTATTGTATTGCAAAAATTTATTCAGCGTGAGCTGATAAGCTTTTCGGCGGAAACTATTGAGAACTCGTATGATAATTCATTGGACGTATTTGAATTATTGGATAAAGCTGAAAAAAGGCTTTTCTCTATTGCCGATGAAAACATAAAGAAAGATCCTGAGCGTGCAGGCGGCCTGATTAACGAAGTAATAAAGCAAGTTGAAGCAGCGCGTAGCCGCAAAACAGGTATTACAGGTGTTCCAAGTGGTTTCTCCGATCTTGATCGTATTACATCGGGTTGGCAAAATTCCGATCTTATAATATTAGCTGCCCGTCCCAGTATGGGTAAAACTGCTTTGGCGCTTACCTTAGCTTGTAATGCTGCCATTAAGTTTCAGGAACCGGTTGCACTATTCTCTTTAGAAATGTCAAACCTCCAGTTGGCGACTCGTATCATATCGAGCGAAACGGAAATACCCATGGAGAAGCTGAGAAAAGGTACCGTTACCTTAGATGATATGAACCAGTTGGTACATGGCGTAACTAAATTTTCTGACGCACCAATATTTATTGATGATACTGCCGGACTTTCGGTATTCGACTTAAGGGCAAAGGCCAGAAGGTTGAAAGAAAATCATGGTATTAAGATGATAATGATCGACTACCTGCAGCTTATGACCGCCAATGTTGAGGGCCGAGGAAACCGTGAGCAGGAAATCAGTTCGATATCGCGTGCATTAAAGAGTTTGGCAAAGGAATTGAACGTACCAATTATTGCACTATCGCAGCTAAGCCGTGCGGTTGAACAGCGTGGCGGAGCAAAACGCCCTCAGCTATCCGATCTTCGTGAATCGGGTGCTATTGAACAAGATGCTGATATGGTATTGTTCGTTTACCGTCAGGATTATTATGGCGCTGCACCTGAAGGCGGAGCGGAAGACCTTCCACCGGATTCAGCCGAAATTATTATAGCTAAGCATAGGAATGGTCCGCTGGATAGCGTACACCTTAAATTCCAAAAAGAACTTGCCAAGTTTACCGAATACGAACCTTCTATGGATAATTATCACTCTGCTACACACGATGACCAGGAAACCCGTATTGTGCAATCGAGAGGTTGGGATGATAAGAAGAACGATATAGAAGAAGATCCTTTTTGAGCCAATATCGAAAAGCCCCAATCGGGGCTTTTTTTTTGTCATTCTGAACGGAGTGAAGAATCTCTTCCGCTCTTTTACCGCAGAGTTCACAGAGGGAATACGCGCAGAGTTCACAGAGATAAACTTGTCAGTCTGAGCTTGTCGGAGCCCCTCCATTTCTTATTGGAGTATGTTTCGACAGGCTCAACATGACATCAATTTATTTAAAGCCCCTTTAGGGGTTTGGGGCGAACGAAGCATAACAGGTCATTTTCTTGCATTTAACACTTCTTAACCCCTTTGCTATTTCTTTTTAAGTAATTTAGGGTAATGAAAAAGCGATTGCTTTCCTTATTACTTATTGTATTCGCGTTTGTGCAGGCAAGGGCTACATTCATATTTATACCTATGGATGAGAGCCAGACCAATTGCCTGAAGGCATATGGTATTGCTTACATGGCACTTAAAAATGGCATTGCAGTCGAATGGCTGCTCAACTATCGTGGCGGTAGTTTTACTTTCCCCGATGCACGACTTTTTGAAGACGAATGCAAAGTGCGTAATGTAAAATTCGAACTGATTGCTGACGAGCAGGAATCTTCGATATTGGCACAGATAGCTGACCCATCGGTAAATATGGATGCCGTAAAGCTCGAAAAGCCACCGCGTATGGCAGTGTATTCTCCTAAAAACAAAATGCCCTGGGATGATGCCGTTACGCTGGCCTTAACCTATGCTGAAATACCTTACGATGTTATTTACGATAAAGAAATTATAGATGGGGTATTACCTAAATACGATTGGTTGCATTTACACCACGAAGATTTTACGGGCCAATATGGAAAGTTTTACGGAGCCTACCAAAACGCGCAATGGTACCAGGATGACGTAAAGGCCAACGAAGCCATGGCGCATGAACTTGGTTTTCAAAAAGTATCGCAAATGAAATTGGCAGTAGCTGATCGTATACGTGATTTTGTGTCGGGTGGTGGATTTTTATTCGCTATGTGTTCAGCACCCGATTCGTATGATATTGCATTAGCAGCAGAAGGAATTGATATTTGCGCCGCACCGTTCGATGGTGACCCGGCAGATCCTAACTGCAACAAAAAATTAAACTTTGGCAATTGTTTTGCTTTCGAAAATTATACACTCAGTCTTAACCCGTTCGAATATTCAAAATCGAATATTGATACATCTCCATACCGTGCACAGAAATATGGTATAAACCAAGAGAATGATTTTTTTACCCTTTTTGATTTTTCTGCAAAGTGGGATCCTGTTCCTGCAATGTTATGCCAGGACCATACTAAGGTTATAAAAGGCTTTTGGGGACAAACAACTGCCTTTAACGAAAGCTTCATAAAATCGGGCGTTACTATAATGGGCGAAAATAAAGGTGCGCATGAGGCACGTTATATACACGGAGATTTTGGCAAAGGCACCTGGACCTTTTTCGGTGGCCATGACCCTGAATGCTACCAACACCGTGTTGGTGATCCACCAACCGATCTTAGCCTTCATCCAAACTCACCGGGTTATAGGCTTATCTTAAATAATGTGCTCTTCCCGGCAGCTAAAAAGAAGAAGAGGGAGACGTAAGCAATAGGCTCATTTGAAGATGCGAAACCAACTCAGCTTATATATATTAATTATTTTGGTTGGAACTTCTATTTCGTGCCAACAAGAGTCTCATAAGCAGAATTCAAATGTATTGGCGGATACTATTAGCCCAAGGAAGGTTGATACAGTTATTCATAGTGTCCATCCTAATATTGATACAACCTCTCTCCTGAAAAAATTTGAGGAGAAAATATATGCCTATGGTAATGCACCTTGCACTTGGAATATTTTTGATAAATCTTTGGGAGACACTTTATCATACTATATTGAAAGAATAAGTACGAGAAAACAGATTATGATTGATTCTGCAAACGTTATAAAATATTTTGACATATTGCTGCTGAAGAATTACTTGAATGATTTAAGTTGTGCTAATCAATCATATGATTTATTGCAGGAAAGAAGAACAATAGCTGCAAAGATTGTGACAAGCTATTTTTTTAGTTTTTATAGAGTTGATATTACTAAGGCACGTGAAGGTTGGAGTGATGGTAATCCATATATGATAATCAAGAAAAAACCAATGAAGACTCCATTGATTTTATCATTGATTAAAAGGATTGAGATAGAAGAGAATCGAATAGCAAGTCCGAAATGGAAGTACAATCCTAATTGTGATTCTAGTTCGAGCAATTACTCAAATAAGAAGTAGGTTAAATCATGGGATTTATTGCCGTAATTCATTGATAATCATTATTTTGTGTAAATTATTGATTTTCAGTCACTTGGCATTTTTATTGTAAATCATTGTAATTAACAATGGAGGGTGCGCCAATAAAGGCCTTCAGAAGGGGCTTATTGTTAATTTCTATTGTTATTTTTTCGGCAATTATTGCTGATTTGAGTGAGGGTTATTTTTGGGTTCGCAGGATTTCTCAATGCACTTCGTTCCGAACAGAGTGAGGAATCCTACTAACTTGATTTTTTTGACCTGTTGAAAACGTAATTACTATTTTATTCAACACAGTTTCTGCATGAGTTATTTTTGCAGTAGTTCTTTGAAGCAATAAAAAGTTCCTTCCCTGATGGGGAAGGTTAGGATGGGGCTGTCTGCTAGTTCCAGAAATCCCAGCTTACACCAAAGCGTAATACCAGGTCGGGCATAGGGTAGTTAAGTGCGTAACCATAAAAGGCGTTTGTTTGCAAAAGCCCTTCAGAAGCGTTCTCTACTTTTAAGAACATACGGAACGTTTTAATACGGAAAGCTACAAACGGATCGAAGTAAATATAATTGCCAAGCTTAGTTTGGCCTTGTATATAAAACTGGTTGAATATAGGCTGGTAGCCATAAGCATAATAGGCAGTATTGTAATAGGTATCGATACCGACCTTTAACAGTAGGTGATGGTGGAACAAATTATTCTCATAGAATATAGAGTTTTCTGCAACCCATGTTGGTAAGTGGATAGGCGCACCGTTCGGCACATACTGGTAAATTTCTTTCGCGTTCAAATGCCATTTGCCTAACGTGAAATCTTTTTGTACGCTGGCTTTGGTAATGTTTACAACACCTGCATATTGTGCGGGGGTTGCATCGTTAGGCAGGTCGGTAGTGCTAAAGTAGACCATGTTTTGTATCTGTGTCATTTCACCCGATAAATACAAATGCCACTTTGCATCCATATATTGCGCGCCAAAAGTCGATGTGGTTACTTTACCGAAATGATTCATCCACTCGTAGTTATTGCCATCATACATATCGTATATAAGTGCAGGAGTTTGAACGGAATAGTTGCCGCTGAATTTTAATAATCGCAACGAATCAATACGTAAGCCAAGGTCGGCAGAGCCCTGTTCATCGCCCTTTTGGGTGCCCGAGAATATATACGAACCCGCAGCATCGAATAACAGATGTCCATTAAAATAGGTGTTATAAACTCGCGCATGCGCTATCAGGTTGCTAAATACACTATCGCGGTACATATCTTTTACGGTATCTTCAGTAGTGCCTTCAGGGTGTTTGGTTAAAATATAATCGCTGAAATGAACCCACTGATCCCTAATACCTAAATCCCATTTTAAAAAGGTATGCCAGCCACTGGCAGAACCAATAGTAAAGTCGTTATTAAATTCGTTGTAACGGAGTGAGTCGTAGGTTATACTATCGTAACGGTATATGTGATGGTAGAAATTATCAGAATCGTTATAAAGTGTAGGATCGCTATATACAGTAGAAGAGCCGGATAAGATACCACAATGCGAAATATAAAAAAGCGGATTTATTTTGCTGGTGTCATCGCTCTTATAACCAAAGAAGTAGAATTGCTGTGCCCTTAGTTCAGTCTTTATAAACATAGACCGGGCAGCGGATAAATAAACAGGAACAGCCTGCCTTTGTGATGTGAAATATGAATTATTAAAATCAGTATCCTGTTGTATCCCACCATTCTGTTCTACCTTATATATGTTGTAAATAGCATCGGACAATAACATGTAACGTTTGGTCCTGTAATTAAGGGTAAGTGCAAGTTGGTTATTGTTGCTGCTTTGGTTTAAGTAATTACCCTGCGAACGTACCCGTTTAAACTCGAGTGCAATGTTCAGTTTCTTGCCAAAGTTCTGTGTCATCGACAGATCAAGGAACTGGTGAATCATAGGGTCGGTTACATAAAAGAAATTGAGGTAAGGCGCCCGTGTGTTGTAATACCTTACTGAAGTATCGTTACGCATGTAATCGGTAAGATGATCGTTACCGTAATAGAAACCCAAAGGCTGCGGTGTACTGTTAAAGATAACCGGCACATAAGGCAGGCCGGGGTTACCGAGGCTATAGTGAGTGGTATAAAATTCAAGATCATCAATGGTAGTATCTACACTGGCATACTTATTGGTTTGCCATATATTATAAGGCAGCAGATCTTTTTCGGTATATATTTCAGTAATAGTATGTTTTATAGTGGTATCAATAGGCAGCGGGCTATTTGCATGAGCAACAGAACCAAATAATAAACAAACCAAACCAAGTAAAAGCGATAACCTA
>Ga0206861_1005_pt2 | contig 20870 bp, 13 predicted proteins | sample Alteio_BWOrgCont_45_FD_152617 | JGI IMG/M metagenome (GOLD analysis project Ga0206861, IMG submission 152617) | Enriched cells from forest soil in Barre Woods Harvard Forest LTER site, Petersham, Massachusetts, United States -... | ecosystem: Environmental > Terrestrial > Soil > Temperate forest >... | reverse complement strand
ATAAAGCGGCAATTGCACTGCGCGCAGGCGCGGCTCTAACCAATCTGGCTCATCTATTCTTCCTGTTTTATAATCGATAAGTATGATTTCGCCCGTTGCTAATTGATCAATGCGATCGATGCGTGCATTTAATTTTAAAGAAGCAAGCTCTACCTTAATCGCCTGCTCACGCGCAATCACAGTAAAATCAGGACGCATACGCTCGTGTCTTAGGTATTCATCGACTAACGCCGTGACGCGCTGTTTTTCTAGGGTTAATTGCATGCGGGTAAATTGTGCGTCCTCTATGACGGTTAATGCCTTGGTAATCGCCGCATCCACGTGTTGTGCATAAGCGGCTTCAGATAAGTGAATTAATTTTTCTTTTGTTTGTATCACTTGCCAAAAATAATCTAAGGCCGCGTGCAACACTTGCCCGCGATGCAGCGCAGTAAAACCACTTTGCGGCACAGTAAAATCTTCGGCAAATAAGCGGTAGCGCGCAAACGCTTGAAACGGGCAATTGGCTTGCGCTTGCAACACGCTGGTTCCACCCCGCACCACAGCATCTTTCGAGCGATAAGGCACCGCTTGCTCGTGCCACTCTTCAAACGCTGCACGCTTTTCAGGCAGTAAAGACACGTCTTCTTGTAAAAGAGAGTTGTGCGCCGCATAGGGCAATATTAACGCGCTAGGGCTCAGTTTTTTATCTTCTTCTTGTAGCGGAAAACTAAGAACGATGTGTTGGGCTTGCTCGGTAAAGCGTTGCGTTAAATTTTCTGCAAACGCATATTCGCGCTCCGGTGTGGCATGCGGCATATCGTTGATGCGTTGCAAGCGTGCCGGCAAAAACGGATGAGGCGCGCAAGGCATGGGCCAATTTTCATTATGTAAACCACTGACCCAGAGTGCATGAAAATGGAGCCCTACTGCTTCAAGATGGCCCAAAATTTGTATGGGTTTATCTTCACTTTCCCCTTGAAAGAGGATACTTTTAGCTTGCTGCCCTAACAATTGACAGGCGGCTGAAAAGTTAAGGGGGGCGACTATACCATCGAGTTGCGAAAACTCGGTCAGCAATTCATAAAACCGCTTGACCACTTGATACTCTAAACTATTTAATACGCGCTCTCCTGGCCATCCCCAATGCGTAAGCTTCTGCTTAATGTAGTGCACCCAGGCACTGGGGGTTAAACTTTGCTTAGGCGCTGCAGGCTGCTGCACTAAGGCCTGCATCAAAGCGATACACGTGTTGCCACTTGCCGCTTGCACTTTTTCTAGTGTCACTTTCGTAAGCCCCATGTGGCGCAGTGTTGCATCCAGGTAGGCGCGCGCAAAACATTCCTGCTCACTTGCTAAAATAAACGGCGTAAGCAGTACACGGCTAAATCGCTCTAGTGGCCACTGGGTGTGCGTTAAGCGTAATAACTCAAAAGCAAGCACAATGACCGGGTAATCTGCTAATTTTTTCCCTGCGGAAATATTATAAGGTCGCGCCTGTTGATAATGATGTGCAATCAGGCTCTCTGGCATCAGTACCGTTGCAAAAATTTCATCCACTGCGTTAAAGCGCGTGGCTAAATCAGGGACAATAATACCTATGGGGTGTACCCTCGGTTCTTTAAGCCATTGTTTGGCCCAGATCGCTGCAGCGGTTAACTCGGTTTTAAAGTCAGGCTGGGCGGCATAAACTACCTTGGCATCGGGCGTGCGGTAGCTCAATACCGTTATGGCATCAGCATTTCCGGCAACATGGAGCAATAATTGCCGTACCTTAGGACTGATATCGGTAAATCCCACTAAATGTATTTTTAGCTTCACTTGTTGCTTGGCTAGTAATAAATAATCAAGACGGCTGGCGTGATCACACCATTTTTCAATTCTAGCGCGCGCTTCATAGCTGTCACACCAGGTCAAAAAAGCACGTATGTCCGCTGTCAGGGCTTCATTGAATACACGCTGCGTAGAAATGCCCCATGATTTGAGTAAGCTCCAGGCTTTTTCGGCCAAACGTGCAGTCTGTTCCTTGCGTAGCAAGGGGGTGAGATTCGTTTCTTCAATAATGCTTTGCCAGACCAGCGCATTTTGCCAAGGGTTTAATAAACGCAGGGGTGGATTATCGAGATCATCTTCATACGCTTGCCATAAACTGTCTAGCCACCCGGCAAGCGATACTATCGGCAATTGCGTAGGCGATACGTGGGTTTGCACGTAATCTAAGTTTAGACGTTTAGCCAGCCTGCGCGTAGGCGTTAAAATTAAATCTGCGCTGTCAAACTGCGCTAAAAAATCAGAATAATTTCCGAGCTGTTTACTCTTGTAACCAAAGGCATTGTCCATGCTGTGCCTCTTTTTTTATTTTTTTTAGCAGTTGTTCATGTGCAATCAATTCTTCTGCATCGGCATAAATGACGGTATAATCGCTAGCATTTTGCGTAGGCGTTAAACTCTCCCCGCGCGTATCTGGCGCACTTGCCATTTCAAATGATAAATCGGCTTGCCCCCCTGTCATCGCTAAATACACTTGGGCTAAAATCTGCGCATCGAGGAGTGCGCCGTGTAAATCCCGTGCAAAGTGTTCAACCTCATAGCGTTTAACTAAGGCATCAAGCGAATTTTTTTGTCCCGGATGTTTTTTACGCGCAAGCGGTAAGGTATCTAAAATCTGTGCATAATCTTCAATAGCGCCTAATTTTTTCGAAACCCGAGTCAATTCAGCATTAATAAATGCCGTATCAAACGTGGCGTTATGGATGATTAATTCTGCATCGCGGATAAATTCTAGAAAAGCATCGGTAATTTCATGAAAGCGTGGTTTATCGGCTAAAAATTCCAAAGTGATGCCGTGGACTTTTTGCGCGCCATAATCAATTTCACGATCAGGATGCAGATAATAATGAAACTGCCGTCCAGTTAAACGACGATTGATGAGCTCTACAGCGCCAATTTCAATAATTCTATGGCCGGCTTGTGGACTTAAGCCTGTCGTTTCCGTATCCAGTACGATTTGTCGCATGGTTTATAGTTCCTTCTATGTGTCTAACAGCTCGTCTATCGCTTGATTGGCCAATAGATCAGCCATTTCATTCTCCGCATGACCGCTGTGGCCTTTAACCCAATGCCATTCTACCTGATGGACCTCACAGGCTGCGAGTAATTCTTGCCATAAATCTACATTCTTTACTGGCGCCTTACTGGCATTACGCCAACCATTTTTCTTCCAATTATGCACCCACTCGGTAATGCCTTTACGAACATATTGAGAATCTGTGGTAATTGACACCTCACAAGGCACTTTAATCGCTTTTAAGCCCGTTATAGCAGCTTTAAGCTCCATACGGTTATTGGTGGTGTGGCTTTCAGCCCCTTTTAGGGTTTTTTCTTGGCCATTATAGCGCAGTAATACGCCAAAGCCGCCAGGGCCTGGATTGCCTCGACACGCGCCATCTACGAATAATTCGACTTTCTTAAGCAATATAGGCCTACCTGAGACTAAATAAAGGAAAAGTATAGGGTCAACTAAGTTGATTAACTAATTAAATATAGGATTTTTGCTTCCCTGTTCCACCCCGACAATGGTATACTGGGTGCTATGAACAGTACAAATAAATATATCAAGCATTTATCGTTGTTCTTCATTGTCGTCGGGTTAGTTGTGAGTTCTGGCACATATAATAATGTGCACACGATGAACTTCAAGTACGTAGCCCAAGCGGGCACTCCCGTTGAAGCTACCGAGCCCAGCCCTGACAATCTTTGGGATCGCCTCCGCGCTGATTTCGTTATGGATCATGCCACAGGCCAGAAGCTGGTGCAAACCAATCGCACGTGGTACCTCAATAATCCTGATTATATCGAAAGTGTATTCAATCGTGCTGAACCTTATCTGCATTATATTGCAGAAGAGATCACATCGCGCGGTTTGCCTATGGAATTTATTTTAATTCCCGTGATTGAAAGTACTTATGATCCGTTTGCACGCTCACATCGGGGTGCAACCGGTATTTGGCAATTGATGGCCGCCACAGCACGCCATTACGGTATCGTCCAAAATGGTGCCTATGATGGTCGTCGCGATATCCATGTGTCTACGCGCGCAGCACTTGGACACTTAAGCCATTTGGCCAAGCTTTATAATAATGACTGGCACTTAGTGTTGGCCGCTTATAATGCCGGTGAAGGGACAGTTAATCGTGCGATGCGCCGTAATGAACGTGCTGGTTTAGGCACTGATTTTTGGTCACTGTCTTCATTACCCAAAGAAACTCGCCATTATGTGCCTAAAATCATTGCGCTTGCTGATGTCGTTAAAAATCATCAACGTCACAATATTGAATTGCCTGCGGTTGCCGATGAACCTCAAGTCGCTGTCGTTGATATCAACGTAGAAGACTACTTAGATTTAACCATCGCTGCTGATTTAGCGGATATCGAAACCGAAGAATTACGGGAAATTAACCCAGGCTTTACTCAAACGGTGATTGCAAATAATACCAAAACGTTATTAATACCGGTGGAAAAAGTTGCGATTTTTGAAGCCGCTTTAGCGAATTATACGCCAGTGAAGAAAAAGCAAACGCAAACGCAAACGACTCAGTCTTATATCGTACAAAGCGGTGATACCTTGAATAAAATCGCGAAGACACACGGTGTGAGTGTAAAATTAATTCAACAATACAATAATTTATCCTCAACGACGATTAACGTCGGTCAAAAGCTCCGCATTCCACGCGGGGCTTAATTTTAAGTTTATTATCTTCATTTAACTCTGCAAAGCACATCCGCACTGCTAACGAATCCCCACGAATTTTATTTTAAGGCCGTAGGCCTTACCGTATATAGCCCAGGGTAAGGCGCCTTGCGCCGCCACCCTGGGTAGGAGAAAAAAGAGAACAAGCGCTGTAAGCGCGCGTAAGATGAAGCTTTTAATATTTTTCTTGCGCGCTTACAGCGCTTGATTCTTTCTCATCCTACCCAGGGTTACGGCACGAAGCGTGCCTAGACCCTGGGCTATATACGGTAAGGCCTACGGCCTTAAAACTAAAATTCGTGGGATTCTTTAGCCCTATCACTCGGTCCACGAGTGTTTAGATTGCGACCCTAGATCAGTAACTGCGCTGATGTTTAAAAGCATCAGTTTTGGTTGATTTAATGTTATTTTTAAGGCTATTTTTTGCTTATTTTGCATCTAAACCTGGGGCTCAATCATTAGAGACTTCTTGTTGTAAAATATTTTTTTCCTCGTTATAGTGTTGTCTACTCTACTAAAATATTATAAAAAATGAGCCCATCTGAATTATTGCTAGAACCACTATCTAGTGAACTTGACTATAAAAGAGCTGAAAAAAGAGAGAAGTTGATTCGGCTTGCCAATTCGGTATTATTTGATTTCAAATATAAAAAACATTTTGAAGATCTTATGCAAGCTTTGAATTTTAATTATGATAAAGTCATAGATGGTTTTTTAGAATACAATCTTGATAGCATTTTTGAATTACCTGGAAATGAGATTTACTCATCTATCGGAAATCGATTTACATTATACATACACAATTTACTCCAAGGGAGCTGGCATATTGAAAGACAGCAAACGATATGTCAATTCATGGAAGGGTTACATCTGCATTATATTGCAGACATTGGTTTTGGTGTACCATCGCTTTATATAAAAAATATTCTTAATAATAACATCCCCATCAAAATAAAACTTTGTGATCTTTACCCCTCCGCATTCCTATTTTCAAGTGCATTGCTTCGACTCTGGGATAAGGATTGGGATAGAAAAATTTCCTACATTCAAACTGACATGGACCAACAAGATTATGTTGGTTTCTTTGACCTATATATCTTTCAAGATTCTATAGAACACACAATTAATCCAACTGCATATCTCAAAAAGTATGTAAACGAATCACCGCCACATAGCTTCTTTTTGCTCTCACTTCCAATCGGTCCTATTATTCCCGGACATTATATGGCTTGGAATTCAAATGAAGAGGCTGAACTGTGGCTTAAGTTTTGTGGTTTAAAAATAGTTTCTCAAAAAGACGTATACCCTAATCTAGATGTTGATTTATTTGCAAATGATCTTGGTTCAGAATTCCATAATTATATGGTATTATGCAGCAAGAATTAATTTCAGATAATCAGCTAACATGATGCGCTTTAATTTTATAAAAAAGACATGGGAATACATAAAAAAATCTGGATATGACTCAGAACATCAATGGGTTCCACTTGGCGCCATTGGGGTCATTAGCTTTATCTTATATTATTTTATATGGAAGCAAGTTGCACCTAATGAATACGACAATATTCCCTTACGCATTGTTGGTGGTGTCTTGTGTCTTTTCCTTACCCTGAAAGATTTTTGGCCTCAGGTATTAAAACCTATATTACCTATTTATTGGTTTTTCACCTTACTTTATTGCTTTCCATTTTTCTTTTCTTATATGGTATTAAAGAACCCAGATTCCAGTATTTGGATCTTAACCACAATAACAGGGGTGTTTTTTTTACTGTTATTAGTCAATTGGGTAATGTTACTCGTAATTATTAGTACTGGAATTTTAGCTGCTTGGTGCGCCTATATTCTAACGACTGATATTATTGTTGTCCCTGTCGAATTCTTTAAAACGCTACCCAATTACCTCACTGTCCTCATTGCCGGGAGTATTTTTATTTTTAGAAATGACCAAGTCCAAAAAGAAAAACTAAACAGCCTAATCACCCTAAGCAGCATTATCGCTCATGAGCTCCGTACGCCGCTGCGCACGATAGATTCTAGCATTGATGGGATAGCGCAAGTGTTGCCTAAGCTGAGCGAAGGGTATGCGCTGGCGAAGCAACAACAGCTGAATGTCCCGTTTATTGCGCCGCAGCAGCTTAATTCGATTAATCAGCTCACCGACAATGTGAAATCAGAAACCTATGCCGCGTTTAACTTTATTGATATGTTATTGCTGAAAACCAAGTCGACTAGCGAAGGCGTGCATCAAAATTACTCCATGCGGCACTGTGTGTCTAATGCCCTCGCGCGTTATCCGTTTACGAAAGAAGAACGCGAACATCTGCACGTGACACTCTCAGGCGATGATTTTACCTTTTACGGCAATGACTATTTTATGATGCATATCTTCTTTAATTTACTCAAAAATGCTTTATACTACATTCATAAAGCACAAAAGGGTGAGATCTTCATCCATTTGCAACCGGGGGCGAGCTATAATAACGTATACTTTAAAGATACCGGCACTGGGATAGCAAAAAAAGATTTGGTGCATATTTTCGAGCGTTTTTTTTCAAAGACCTATCATGGCACAGGCTTAGGGCTGGCCTTTAGCAAAATGGTCATGGAGAGTATCGGCGGCAAAATCAGTTGCCAGTCGGTGCTCGGCGAGTATACTGAATTTATTTTGAGTTTTCCGGTGATCCATGAATAGGAGTGCCTCCGTGCAAAGTCAAATGCTGAGTTGTTTTTTCCCCACTACGGTGGTGTTTATCGATGATAATAGTAATTATTTGAAAGGACTATTATCTGCAGTCGATATGCAGCATATGGTGCCTAAATTATTTAGCAACCCGATAGAAGCGGTGGAATTTATTAATCAGCAGCAATCGCTATTGCAAACGGCTTTATTTACGCCGATAGAAGATCAGCCCGCCGATCATGTGGGTTTTGATATTAATATCCGTGATTTTCATCATAAATTATTAGGATCGGACAAACTACGTTTTAATGAGCTCACCGTCGTTGTCTGTGATTATGCCATGCCCCAAAAAAATGGTTTGGAAGTCTTGCAAGAAATTAAAAATAAAGAATTAAAAACCATCATGCTGACCGGGGAAGCGGATGAATTATTGGCCGTGGCCGCATTTAATCGCGGGCTTATCGATCATTTTTTACGCAAAGGCAGCTCAAATTTTACTCAAACTTTAAATCATACCCTTTTGGCATTGCAACAAGATTACATCGCGAGATCAACTGGCCTCATGGTCAGCAATATTATTTTAGGTAAATTGCCCGGCACGAGTGCGCTCGCAGATCCTGTGGTGATTAAACTGATTAATGACATTCGTGAAAAATACCATATCATTGAATATTATTTACTGGATGAACAAGGCAGTTATTTATTACTCACCCAAACCGGACAAGCGTATTTTCTGGCACTGCTAAATACGGCGGCGTTAGACTCTTTTATGCAATTTGCCATCGATGAAGGGGCACCCCATACAGTTATTGATCCCATGGCTGCAAGAACTTCCCTGCCGTTTTTCTATTCACAAGAAGATTTTAACACCCCACCTAGTGAGTGGGCGCCGAATCTTTATCCTGCGCAGGTGTTAAACGGATTGGAAACGTATTATTATACGCTCATTCCCGCGCCGGATATTTATCGGCCTATTGTTAAACCTGAACAAACGTATCAGCACTTTTTAGAATATACGCATCTTGCTTGAAAGCCTCATGTAAATTAAAGATCGCAAAATCCCCCCGGACGAAGCGTCCGGCCCCCTTTACAAAGGGGGCAAGCTACTTCTCCCGGCCCTTTGCAAAAGGGCAAGATCTCTCTTTAACCCCTTAGTAAACGATGGAGCCTTGCCCCCTTTGTAAAGGGGGCCGGCCGTTTCGGCCGGGGGGATTTTTAGCGGACGGGTAATTTTTAGCGGACAGGGGGATTTTTAGCGGCCGGGGAATTTTTAGCGTAACTCAAACACACTTAAATGTTAAAAAAATCAAACCAAACGTTATATCAACGCATTCACAATAACATTCACCACGGGCCCCATCACCATGCTGAGCACACCGGTGGCAAGAAGCGCGATGAGGATAATAAAACCGTAGGGTTCAAGGCGATCAAATTGATAGGCCATACGTCCTGGCAGAAAACTGCTCACTACCCGGCTGCCATCTAGCGGCGGGATGGGGATAAGATTAAGCACCATCAAGATCACGTTAATCACCACGCCGATTTGGCTCATCGTAAGTAATGCATACGCGTAATTAATCGGTTGGGGATTAAGGCTTAATGCAATTTTAAATAAGATTGCCCAAAAAAATGCCATCAATAAATTAGACAGCGGACCTGCAATCGACACTAAAGCCACATCAAGACGTTTGTTTTTTAAGTTTTGCCAGGTGATAGGCACAGGTTTTGCCCAACCAAAAATAAAACCCCCAAGTAGGAGTAAAATTCCAGGGACCAAAATAGTACCAATAGGGTCGATGTGTTTAATCGGGTTTAACGTTAAGCGCCCAAGCAAGCGTGCGGTAGGATCGCCTAATTTATTCGCGACCCAACCATGAGCCACTTCATGCACGGTAATGGCAAATAATACTGGAATAATGCTAATGATGATTTTTTGGAATAGGGATAATTCGACCATGATGAGGATCCATAGATGAGATAATTTTTGATAGTTTACACGGAATTAGGGAATTCGTCGCTACACGTCGGGGATTTTTAATGGCTGGGTAATTTTTTTGATGCTTGGTGTAAATCAGAGATTGCAAAAATCCCCCCGGCCTAAGGCCGGCCCCCTTTACAAAGGGGGCAAGCCTATTTCCCTCTCCGCTTCTACGGCCAACCTCCTTTACAGACATTTGTGTAGAAGATTCAGCTTTACAAGGGGGCAAGGGCTATCTTCGCCTACTTATTAAATAGTTTTAATTTTGAGTTTTAATTTTGTAAGTAGTTATCAGTTCGTCTTTCATTGCGTCAATCTCACGTTGACCTTTAGTCCGCCCAAAAGCACCTTCAGAGCGATGATTATCAGGGTGCTCAGAAATGACCGTCAGATTGCGATAGACATTTAAAACCCCGAGATATCCCGCAGCTGAGTTCATGTCGGTGACTTGTGTGGTCCTCTGTTTACTGATTAAATCAAGCGCCTTGCTACGCGCAGCCACTAAATGATCTCCCCAGGTGGTGGTTTGGGTTTTGCCCCAAAAAGTATCCCAAAGGGGGTTTTGGCGCTCATTGATACCCGCTTTATATTTTAATACTGCAGCTTCAATTTGCTCAGGAGTTGTAGCTTTTGCAACGGCAGCTTTAAATAATGCTGCGGCAACTACACGGCGATTTTGTAAATCAGTAACCGTGTTCCCTACAACCTCCATAATAGATTCTCTAGTCGGATCATCGACTAAACTCAAGGTTGCATCGAGGGTAAAGTTCGTTCTAAATTTAAAGAAAACACTCGGCTGACCTGCCACCACTGTGAGTGGGCCACCCGTGGAGGTTAAGGATATCGCTGGAGTCTTAGATTCTGGATCATTGGCAAATTGTATTTGCCAGAATTTAGTCTTTAAATCATCTTTTACACGCTTTAGTACAGCTTCTCTATTCTCACCACTAATCACTACTTCAGGCACTGATTCAATTTGATCCATAATTTCTTTAATACTAGGATTAAGCGTAGGATCTTGTAGGTTCAATTCCCAAAATTTCTCAAACTGCTTATCCTTTATTTTTACATTTTGACCATACACATGTTGTAAGGCAATTTGCATCGAGTCTTCAGGCCAAATGCGATCCCCATTAGCCGCATAAGTGCCTAACTCCAGATCATGACGCGTGCCGTCTTTATCTTTAACGTGTGCGCAATACGTCATTGCGCCATCATCATGCTCATAAACCGCTGCAACCGTTGCGGCATCTTCCGTAATATTATAAGTCAAATCTACACCCACGCGAATAAATTCCCCATCCGTTTCGGCATTAGTCTGTGCTTCTTGTATTCCCTCCGCAGCTGGGGCGGGTGCTGCTTGCGCTAGCTTTAATCTTTGCAACCATAATTGATAGACCGGTGAATGGCCATTAACCATCGCTTTAAACTGAGAGGTGATGCTTTTAAGTGCATTTTCATCGATTTTTGCAGCGATCTTACTACTGGCTGTATTGCCTTTCATATGCGCTAACAAAGGCTCTTTAAATGTTGCACCGGCTAATGAGGTATTAGGTAAGGCCATTAATGAAAAACCACGTGCCAGCACCATGAATTCTGCTTCTTCCTGTGCATCGAGTGGTCCTTTAGCCGCAGCCATCACCCCATCTACATTTATGCTTCTATCTAGATCGACCATGGAAGCAGATGCAGATGCAGATGCAGCCCCTATTGTAGGATGTTTACGATCATACAAAGCAAAAAACTTATCTCTAATTTTCTCATAACGATTAATATATTCTTCTATCGTCTTGGCAGGCTTTATTCCATCGGGCAGTGAAAAATCATTCAGCGTTTGAAAGCCCGCATGCATAAACACGACTTGATTTTTCGCGCGTGGTTCGCCCACGATATGAGCAATCTTAGCTTTTTTCAAGAACTCTATGACCGGTTTAGGGTTTTGGAAAAACTTGACGACTTCAAGTTCAAAACTTCCTCCACAATGCAATGGATTACCTGTGGTCTCACTGCCAGTCAGGGCACCCTGGACAGTTCCAAAAGCAACGTTTAGATGATCGCGTAATGTTTTATATACCGTAATATAGTCTTCAGCAATTTTAGTGGGGGGATCAGCTCTTAATTCTTTATCGATTTTTTTAAGTTCATGATAAAGCTTTAATCCTGTCTCTTTGATCTGTGTGACAGTTTTTTTATCTTCATTCCTATCCACTGCTGCCTTAGCAGCCAAATCGATCGCTAAATGCATAAATGCATCGGGTGCACCGCGTGAGCATTGATTCATATGGCGTAGATACAATACTTGTTTATTCTCATTGGTCAAATTTTCAAAAGTAAGCGGACCATGCCCCTCTCTTTGTCCAAACAAACGAAGCTCTTTTTGTACCCAGGTATAAAAATCCATCCCCGTTGGTGTGCCATCGATAGGGGGCAGAGGGAGGGTCACTATCGGATTGGTATTAGGTACTTGATACCTTAGATCGCTTGCTTCCGCTGCGGCTAGCCAAGCATCACCTTTTTTAAGGACTTTATTGTTATTTTGTACTTCATAAAAATTTGCATAAGACTCAGAATCTTCGGAGATAGCTTTTAATGCATTGTAAACAAAGTTAATATAGTTGGGATCTAACTCATAGCCACGTAAATAGTTAAGATCTCTATTGCCGGCAATACTGAAACTTTGTTCATCGGCCCAATCATATCCGGACAAGGGGGCAGTACCCCAATCACTCACATCTCCCATATTACAGGTCAATACTTTTACCTCTTGATTCTCTACTAATTCACCATTCACTTCTTGATAAGGCGAACTCAGTTCCGCAACCAGGGCATCGGCTTTGTCCATCCGACGTTTATGACCTTCTGGATCTCCTATGGCGATATGCATCGTTTTAATTTTAGATTTGTGAAAAATTCTTTGCGATTTAATAGGAGGTGCCATTTAGATATTTTCCTTAATTATTAATGAACGGAGGTTACAATTGCGCGCCCATTCTCCTTGAGTGAGCACGGTCTTGTCAATCAGAAATATTTATGAGCGTATTATTAAGATTCAATATAGAGGTAACACTTTACCATTTGCCCATCGATAACGGCCTTAGGAGGATAGCTTTGCCGGCAGATGGGCATCACATGAGGGCAACGCGGGCTAAAATGACAGCCTTTTGGGGGATGAGCAGGTGAAGGCAGCTCGCCTTGCACCGGCGCGAGGATTTTGTGCCCGCCGCCCACCTCGGGCACCGACTGCAACAAACCTTGCGTGTAGGGATGCTTAGGCGTGGCTAAGACCTGCTGTGCACGACCTTCTTCGACGATGCGTCCTAAGTACATGACCGCAACGCGATCGGCCAGATACGACACCACGGCGATATTATGACTGATGAATATATACGCTAAACCTAATTCTTGTTGTAAATTTTTTAATAGATTCACAATTTGCGCTTGCACCGAGACATCAAGGGCACTCGTGGGCTCATCGCAGATGATCATTTGTGGCGAAACGGCTAAGGCCCGGGCGATCGCAATCCGTTGACGCTGTCCGCCAGAGAATTGATGAGGATAGCGCACGGCGGATCCCAGGGGCAAGCCGACTTGTTGCAATAACCGATTAACGATTTCAAGTCTTGCCTTGTCACTTGCGACCAGGCGCTGCGCAAGCAGGCCTTCAGCGATAATGTCAGTGACACTCATGCGTGGATCAAGGGATGCAAACGGATCTTGAAAAATAATTTGCAAATGACTACGGAATTTACGCAAGTCTTGTTTGTGATGCGTTAATTCCTGGTCTAAATACACGACTTTACCGGAAGTTGCAGGGACTAAATTTAATAAAGATTTCGCAACAGTAGTCTTGCCACAACCGGATTCGCCGACTAAGGCTAAAGTTTCTCCCGCTTGCACGCTTAAATCAACCCCATCTACGGCTTTAACAAGCCCTACGACCCGTTTAAACAAACCCCGACGGATAGGAAAATGGACGGTTAAATCTTGTACGGATAGTAACGTGTGGGATTCAGTAATCACTTTTTCCATAACCACTTGTTTTTCACTCACGGGTAAATGCGTGAGCGGTTGTTCCTTCGTGTATAAATGACAACGCACCTGTTGCGCGCCTGTTGAGGTTAATGCCGGCAATTGCGTCTCACACACGTCCCAGGCATAACGGCAGCGCGCCGCAAATCGGCAGCCTGGTGGCGGATCAATTAAACTCGGCACATGGCCTGGGATCATATCTAATAGATAATTGCGTTTATTAAGGCTGGGCAACGATTCAAATAAACGTTGACTGTAAGGGTGTTGCGCATTGGCAAAAAACACTGTGCTGGGTGCATATTCGATAATTTGTCCGGCATACATGACGGCGACTTGATCGGCCACTTGCGCCACCACCCCTAAATCATGCGTGATGAGTAATATGCCCATGGAGAGTTCTTGTTGAATTTTTTGCAACACCGATAACACTTGAGCCTGTATCGTGACATCAAGCGCGGTGGTCGGCTCATCGGCAATCAGTAAATCGGGTTCACCTGCAAGCGCAATCGCAATCATGACCCGTTGTTTCATGCCGCCTGAGAGTTGATGCGGATAATCTTGCATGCATTGTTTCACATCTGCAATCCCAACGGCATGCAGCAATTCCATCGCCCGATGATTGCGCGCACGCCGAGAAAGCGTGGTGTGTAACCGTAACACTTCAATAATTTGCTCACCCACAGTAAAGACAGGATTTAACGATGTCATGGGTTCTTGAAAAATCACACCGATCCTACGGCCACGGATCTGACGCATCGCTACTTCCGGTAAGCGCAATAAATCAATATCGCCTAAGAGAATTTGACTGTTTTCGCCATAACACACATCCTCTTGCAAAAGCTGCGCGATGGAGTGTGCGGTGATGGTTTTGCCGGATCCAGATTCCCCGACTAAAGCCAGGGTTTGCCCGCGCGCAATCGTAAAGCTCACATCATCAACCGCACGCACTAAGCCTTGTGCGCTCGGTAAATAGGTGCGTAAATGTTTAACGGTTAAAATCGGCTCGGTCAAAATGAGTAAACTCCTTTTGTAGGTATGGATCGCTAAAATCCCCCCGGCCGAAACGGCCGACCCCCTTTACAAAGGGGGCAAGGCAAGAACGCGCATCAGCGTATAAACTAAGCTTTCCCCCTTTGTAAAAGGGGTCGGCTGTTTCGGCCGGGGATTTTTAACTGAACTCTACGCCTAATGAATATTAAAAAAATCAGCCCGCTTTTCTAGGATCCAGCGCATCGCGCACGGTATCAGCAAATAAATTGGCGGCCAACACTAATACAAACATAAAAATAAACGCAGCGGCCAATGGCCACCATACCGTCGGCTCGCGTGCAAGTTCCAGGCGCGCACTGTTAATCATATTGCCAAAACTTTGCATGCTCGGATCTACGCCTACGCCTATATAGGAGAGTACCGCCTCAGCTAATACTAAACCGCTAAAATCTAAGACTATGGTAATTAAAATAATATGCAATAAATTAGGGAAAATATGTTTTAAAATAATCATTAAATTCCGCACGCCCAACGCTTGCGCCGCCAGCACATAATCCAGCTCCCGCAATTTTAAAGTTTCGGCACGAATTAAGCGACACAAACTCGTCCAACTTGTCAACCCTAAAATGACGCATAACGCAAATAGTCGCGCATCTGCGCGTGCGGCGGTGCTGGCAAACCATTGCGCGTGCTGGTTCATAAATACTTCTAAAATTAATACGGAGGCTGCGATTAAAAGAATGCCGGGGATAGAACTTAAAGTCATATAGGTATATTGGATCACATCATCAATGACACCGCGAAAATAGCCTGCCAATGTGCCCATTAATAAAGCAAACGGTAACATCACTAAGGTTGTGAGCGTGCCGATCATCACGCCGGTGCGGATACTTTTTACCGCTTGATAAAATACGTCTTGACCAATTTTATCGGTGCCAAAAATATGATAATGGCGAGAAAGGTAATATAAAGTGGTGCATAAAAACAACATCAACACCCAAGTAATCATAAATGTCCGCCAACACACGCCTCGGGGTGCAGGTCTAATGATACGGATAAATAACGCTTTAATGCGTGTAGGCGAGCCTAATGTGACCAGAAAAAATATGACAACCAAAGTCACTGCCGTCAATAATCCAGTCAGCGGTAATGCCGCGCGCATAATATGGCTGATTTCAGTCAGCGTCGGTGTATCGGGGGGAATATGTTCTGCGGTGTAGCGTAAAGGCTCAAAGTCATAAACGACTTGTCCTTGCACCAGATGTGGCTCTTCTGCAAAACTGGTCGTTGCAAACGGTGCAGCATAAGTGGTTTCCATTTGCACATCAAGCGGCGATAAGATTAAATCCAATACGCTTTCTACTTGTGTCGCATAAAGCGTCTCTTGATTAGGCAAGCGTTGACTGAGCTCTGGGCGAAAATGTAAAGAATCTAGAAACGCAATGCATAAATAAAAAAACAATACCACTGCGGAACTCATCCCGACTTTATTTTTAAACACCTGTGTCCAGCGTGCATGTTTCATTTGTTTACGTTGAAAAAAAATCAATATAAAAATACTAGCGAGCAGCACGAAGAAAACTGCATCAGTCCATAAAATGTCTATTTTAAACGGCATCATGGCAAGCACCTTAATTTAAACGCACTCTAGGATCAACTAAAGTATATGAAATATCGGTTAATAATAAACCCAGGATATACAGCACTGAGCCTAAAAATACCATGGACCGGACTATTGCAAAATCTTGGGCCCTAATTGCATCGATGGTGTAACTGCCTAAACCAGGAATAGCAAAAAAAGATTCCAGCAATAAACTGCCTAAAAATAAGCTAGGAATTAATACCACAACGCCTGTCAGAATAGGGATCAAGGCATTTTTTAGTACATGCTTAAATAAAATAGCAATATCTGATAAGCCTTTTGCACGCGCGGTGCGCACATAGTCTTTGTTGATTTCTTCTAAAAATAAGGTGCGGTACCAGCGCACGCCTGAGCCTATTCCAGCAATGACACTGACCAGCACGGGTAAAGCTAAAAATTTTATCGCGCTTAAGCCGCTTTCATAACCTGAAATCGGCACCCATTTAAATAATTTCGCCAACACATATTGTCCGGTAATAATAAAAAATAAGCCGGAAATAGACATCAGTGCGACGCAAATCGTCACCCCCCAGGTATCGATTTGCGTGCCGCGAAATAATACCATTAATAAGGCGAGCATCACATTTAACCCTAAACCCAATAAGAGTGAAGGAATCGCCAAAGCTAAACTGGGCCACATCCGCTCGCTAATATCATGACCAATTTCCCGCCCAGTATCGGACGTGCCAAAATTAAAGGTAAATAAACGCATGCTTTGTTGATAAAATAAAGTATCGCTTATTTTATCTATGCCTTGCGCCTTAGGATTATAGAAGGTCGGCTTATCATAACCATTGGTGACTATCCAGCGATCGATCGCTTCCTGAGTCACATAACGATCGCCTAAATGCACAACCGCCATATCTTGCGGCGTATTAACGACAAAGAATAATAAAAACGTTAATAAGTTAACGCCGATTAAAATTGGAATGGCATATAAAATACGCCGGATAATATACGCCCACATTTTTTTCTCGCTTTTCTAGAATCTTTTTATAATTAAAACCCTATGCGGCGGATAGTCTTGCCCCCTTAGTAAAGGGGGGAAGAAATGCACCCTACTCCTCTTTCACCCGGAGATGATGCACCTGTTTATTCTTACGCCAATACACTACAGCCATCGGCAAGCATAGAAGTAGCATGCCTAATACGGCTAACAATAAAGGCCAGAGTATCGGCCGATTCCATTGCTTACGCAATGTGGCGCGTGTCTGGGCGTCAATTGTATAATATTTATACGTATTCGATGCGACTTCATTAGGCTTTAATGCCCCATTCCAAACTTGTGCTAATGAATAGGCCTGCGGGTAAAATCCCCATACCCAAGGAGAATCTGCGCGGATGATCGCTAACATTTGAGTAATGATTTGATCTTTCTGCGGACCTGCATCCAAATTTTGTAACTGTTCATATAACTTGTCATAGACTGGATTTTGATAATTCGCAGAATTAACGCCTTCCGTCCCTACTCTTGAATTCGGTCCATACAATAGAAACAAAAAATTTTCCGGATCAGGATAATCTGCACTCCAACCCCATGAAAAAATTTGCGCATACCCGGTACTCATTTTTTCTCTAAAGCGATTGGTATCTGTTGCGCGAATATTCAAATCAATATTTAATTTATTCAATTGTTTTTGCATCCAAGCAAAACGGGCTTTTTCTACCGGATCGCCTGTTGTTATCACATCATAATGCAGCACTAATTGCTCGCCGGTTTGCGCATCACGGCCATCAGGATAGCCCGCTTGTGCGAGTAATTCACGCGCGTGCTCAAGAGGTAAGCGTAGCGGTTGATTGTCTTTCCAGGTATACACATAGGGATTTACGCCCTCCTTACCGCTTTGATAGCCTTCTATGCCCGGTGGAATCGGCCCTTGCGCTGCAATGCCTTGTTCATTTAAAAATATGGCAATGAACTCTTCCGTATCCATCGCAATTGCAAGAGCTTGTCGCAGCGCACGATTTTTATCTTCATAGCCGCCCACAACAGGATCAAGCATGTTAAAACCCCAATAAAAAATGCTCTCCGAAATGGTACTATACACCTTGATGCCTTTGTTTTTAAGTTCCGGAGCCAAACTGGCGGAATTATTATTGATCACCATGGCTTGTTGAAAATTATCGGACCCCACACTCGATAAGTCATAATACCCTTGTAGAAATTTAGTCCAGCGCGGGATCGATTCTTTTTCTAAATTGAATACTATTTTATCTAGAAAAGGTAAACGCTTTCCGGCAGGCGCAAGTAAGCCTACGTCTACATCTTCCGGCATGCCTTCCGTGGGATAATATTCTGCGCGAAAATTAGGATTACGCGCTAACACCATTTGGCGGTTAGGATTATTTACGGCTAATACATAAGGACCGGTGCCTACAGGGTACCAATCGAGAATAATATTTTTTTTAATCAAACCCTCTTGCGCATAAAATTGTTCGGCTTCCCATGGCATGGGGGCAAAAAAATTCATCGCGAGCCAGTAGGGAAATTGCGGATATTTACCGATCACTTTAATGCGGTAGGTGTATTTATCCACGACTTCTACCCCAGGGAAGGTATAGGGGCGTAAATCCATGTAACCCATTTCGCGCATCTTTTCTGGCAAATGATTAAAATCTGCAAATAGGATCTGCGAAAATTCATCCAGTCCCACAATGTGCTTACTCATTAAGCCTAAAATAGGTGAATTCAATGCCGGCTGGGCCAAGCGTTTAATTTGATAAGCAAAATCATCTGCGGTCACTTCACGCGTTTGTTGGATTGGAAAATCATTGATTTCTTGAACGTGATGCAACTGTTGTTGGGATAACTGATGGTATAAAAATTCACCCTGCGCATTTTTGGAAAACGCAGGATGATTTTGATACAGTACGCCAGGTTTGATTGTGATTTCATACACCGTATAGGCAATTTGCGTAGGTTCAGCGTTTTCCGCTAACAAGACATTGTGCGCATCGTAATAACTCATGCTCGGCATTTGGGTGGCTAATAAAGGCTCGAGTTGGTAGGGCCTGAGTAAATAATGATATTGCAAAGGCGGTTCATAAATTTGACCGATAAAGCGTGATTCAGCTGCTGCATAAGATTTAGCCGGGTCTAAGAATTTAGGCCGCTCACTAAAGTCGGTATACATGATCACTTCATTAGTTTGATTAGCTGGATTGGGATCATTCCAGATCTCATCACAACCTGCACAGCATAAGCTTAACCCTAAGAAAAGACTTAAAATCCCGCGATTGTATGCTGTAGAGATACTATACAAAATCACCCCACCCCATGGTACACTTGAATTGCTTAGGACTTACGAAAAATACGCTAACAGCCGCATTTTTCGTAAGTCCTGTTGTTTTCATTATATACGAAGGAGGTTGTTATGGGGTTTCTTCAAGGTAAACGTGCACTTATCGTTGGGCTCGCCAGTAACCGCTCGATTGCTTATGGGATTGCGTCGGCCATGCATCGCGAAGGCGCTGAATTGGCATTTACTTATCAGGGTGAACGTTTGCAAGAGCGTGTCGTGAAGATGGCTGAAGAATTTGGATCTCAATTAACTTTTCCTTGCGATGTGGCTGATGATGCGCAAATTGCTGCGGTCATGAGCGATTTATCGCGCAGTTGGGACAGGCTTGATGTGTTGGTGCACTCTGTGGCTTATGCGCCTGCGGATCAAATTCAAGGCGATTATGTCGAAAATTTAACCCGTGAAGGTTTTAGGATTGCGCATGATATTAGTAGTTATAGCCTCGGTGCGTTAGCCAAAGCAGCATTCCCTTTGATGAAAGATCACAACTCCGCCATTGTGACTTTAAGTTATTTAGGTGCACACCGCGCGATCAGCAATTACAACGTCATGGGCATCGCCAAGGCCAGTCTAGAAGCCAATGTACGTTATTTAGCCAATAGCTTAGGTCCACATAAAATCCGCGTCAATGCCATCTCCGCAGGCCCGATTCGCACCCTTGCCGCTGCGGGCATTAAAGGATTTAAAGATATCCTCAACTACAATGAAAAAGTCACACCCCTGCGGCAAAATGTTTCAACCGACGAAGTGGGCAATGTAGCCGCATTTTTATGTTCTGATTTATCCCTAGGGGTAACCGGCGATATTATTTATGTCGATGGCGGTTATCATATTGTGGGGATAGGTGCGGTTACGCAGTAGGGTTGATATATATTTAATAAATTTCTTACGCGCTTTCAGCGCTAAACTTTCTCACTTCCATACCCAGGGTTACGGCGCTAAGAGCGCCTTCACCCTGGGCTGGATACGGTCAGGCCTCCGGCCTTACAAAATCAAAATCATTTATCAAGAGTGCAACGCCAGAAGCTTACACCCTAACATAATATCATTTAAGCACCCACGCTACGTCTTATCACTTGTTCTCGGGACGTCAAGAAACCAGAAGAAACAAGAAGAAACAAGAAGAAACAAGACACCCACTTTTTTAAACATCTCAATGCTGGGTAGCTTTAAGGCCGAAGGCCTGACCGTATCCAGCCCAGGGTGGAGGCGCTCTTAGCGCCGCAACCCTGGGTTGAAAATAAAAATATCATAGCGCTGAAAGCGCGTGAGATGAGTTTAATCCCAAACATATTCTTCTTTATAAGCAACAAGAAATAAGACACCCACTTCTTTTAACATCTCAAATGCTGGGTATTTTTAAGGCCGTAGGCCTGACCGTATCCAGCCCAGGGTGGAGGCGCTCTTAGCGCCGCAACCCTGGGTTGAAAATAAAAATATCATAGCGCTGAAAGCGCGTGAGATGAGTTTAATCCCAAACATATTCTTCTTTATAAGCAACAAGAAATAAGACACCCACT
>Ga0206861_1067_pt1 | contig 22920 bp, 17 predicted proteins | sample Alteio_BWOrgCont_45_FD_152617 | JGI IMG/M metagenome (GOLD analysis project Ga0206861, IMG submission 152617) | Enriched cells from forest soil in Barre Woods Harvard Forest LTER site, Petersham, Massachusetts, United States -... | ecosystem: Environmental > Terrestrial > Soil > Temperate forest >... | reverse complement strand
TCGAAATTATGAATGCTTTGTTTATCTCTCCAAAAAACATCAATACCTTTTGCGTAGCCGTAGCCACTATTATCAACTGGCCAGTAAAGTGGGCGGTACGGATTAGGGTCGTAAGGGCCTTGGGTTATTTCACGTATCAAATCGTTATAAGATTTGTAATAACCTTCAACTCTAAAGGTCCTGTCGTTTTGCATGTATTGGTAGTTGAGTATATAGTGTGTCGCTTCCTGAAATTTTACGTGTGTATCACCAAATATCAAATACCTGTCCGATGGGTCTTCGTAGAACATTCCGTATGCCGCTGATATTTGTCCGTATTTATTTAAACGAACAGCAGCTGAAATTCGAGGTGCAAGGTCGCTTTTGGCAAGTATTTCGCTATACTCATAACGAATGCCCGGTTTAAGCCCGAACCATTTTGCAGGTTTCCATTCTGCTTCTATATAGCCAGATGCTTGTGTTTCTTTAAATGAAAAACTAGAACTGTCATATTGTTGTTTCTCTCCATATTGTTGTACTTCAGTTCCTATATAAGCAAACAGGTTGCTTCCAAATTGTTTATCTAATTCCACGCGTGCTTGTGTGCGGCTATCTTGTTTATCAAAGTTCTGTCCGCCCCAATGTACGGTATCTCCATTCTGGCTATAAGATGAGCTGACAGTCAAAAATGTTTTATCGTTTATAATATGTCTGTAGTAAAGGCTTGCAGATTCATAATAGTTCTGCAGATTAAATGCCAGTGTTGTATCAGGCTGGTCGGGGTTAATTACATCAATACCACTTTTGTAATGATCCGCATTACCATCCAATTTTAAAATATCACCCTTGGTATTTGTCCAAACATATTTAAGCGAGCCACTAAAACCAACAGGTGGCTGAAAGAAATCGAGATTTGTTTTTGTAAGGCCATAAAAGGGTTGGGTATTGGTATAATTGAAGCCGGCTTCCAATGCTGAATGTTGCCATAGGTATGAGCCTGATAAACCTGCACCGGCCATATTTACATTCGCATTAAGTGTGGTTTCTTCAGGTAGATCATTAGTGTTTAATTCTAATATACCTGATAGGGCTTGACCATAACGCGCACTATAACCACCGCTGCTGAATGAAATACCCTTGAATTCATACGGGCCGAAACGGCTGCGCTGTGCAACGCCCGGTACCGGACTGAAGAATGGATCTTGTACTACAAGGCCATCAACTATAGCTGCCGATTCACTGGCATCACCACCTCGTACAAATAAACCTGTTTGGTCAGATACCTTTTGAAGCCCGGGTAGTGTTTGCAATGCACCCACCACATCACCATTAGCACTGGCTGTAGTATATACATCCATAGTTGTGAGCAATACAACCTTTCTGTCATTACTAGCTTCCATGGAGCCTGGTGATATAGTTACCTCATCCAATTCACTTGAGTTTGATTTTAGGTTTAAGTTAACTACATAAATTTTGGCAGTATCTGCAACTACATTAAAGAAAGTTGTATCGTAACCAATAGCAGTTGCTATAACTGTTACATTTTCTTTTTTACCATAGCGCATTGAATAACGACCAAGGGTATCTGTAAGCGCCCCTGTAATAGTATTCTTAATATACACAGTTGCAAAGGGTACTGGTTTGCCTTTGCCTTCTGTTACTTTTCCTTTAATGGTCATTTGCCCGTTTGCATTGCTTGCAACCCAAAGTATGGGTATAGCTAGCGCTAGGATTTGTAGTTTTTTTATCATAATAATAGGTTGTAAAATGTTTTATTTAAGGACTTCGCAATGGAAGTTTCTTTGCTTTAATAATTTAATTACTTCAGTGGTTTTTACTTTTCCTTTATGGTTTTCGACACGCAATACTTTATCCCTATCATCAAGGTCGATGCTTATTTTATGGCCAGGAAATATTGCATTCATCTCCCCAACCAGATAAAGAGCATTGCGCTTGCCACGTACATTTGTTTTGAATATTTCTATGGAGTTCATGGTAACAAACATTTTAAATTCCGAGTATTGATTTTAGTTTAGGGTACCCAGTTTTACTAATAGGTATGCGTGCACCCGATTTTAAAATAGCCAAGTGGCCTTCCTTCTCGTAAGGCTCAATGCGCGTTACTTGCGATATTTGTAGCATGTATGAACGGTGCACACGTACAAACTGGGTTTTATCAAGCACATCTTCAAAATAACTCATGGTTTTCTTTTTTAAGTACGAGCCTTCGGCGGTGTGAATCTTTACATAATCATCATCTGCCTCCAGATAATGTATTTCGTGCATAGGTATGATGCGTATTTTAGTTCCTGTCTTAACTACTACGCGGTTGTGTTGGTCCGGTTGATTCGATGGGCTTTCCATCAAAGATTGAACGGCAACTTTGCCTTCGGGCTTTTCAAAGCGTTCTCTCCATTTTGCCAATGCCTTATCAAAACGATCTTTGCTAAAAGGCTTTAGTAGATAATCAATTGCATGTGCTTCAAAAGCCTTCATGGCATACTCATCAAACGCGGTGGTGAATATTACGGCAGGTGGTGTATCAAGTAATTCGAGCATTTCAAAGCCATTGATCTTAGGCATTTGCACGTCGAGGAAAATCAAGTCGGGCTGATGCTGCGCTATTGCTTTAACGCCTTCAAAACCATCACCACATTGCTGTACTACTTCTATATCTTTATATGCTTGAAGGTATTCGGCAAGAATAGAGCGGGCGAGAGGCTCATCATCAATTAGTATTGCTTTTATCATGTTTATTGAGGTATTGTAACTGTTGTGGTAAATAAATTGTTTTCTGCTTTCGTTTCAATCAAATCTTTACGTGCGTACAATAAGTAAAGTCTGCGTTGTATTGAGCTTAATCCGAAACCTGTGCCTGACCTTGTTTGTGCGGTTTGAGGATCAAATGGGTTTTGAATGGTAACTGTAAGCACGCCTTGGTTCAGTAACACATTAATAGTAATGGTCACATTTCCGGTAGTGTCATATAAACCGAATTTAATTGCATTCTCTACAATGGGTTGCAAAAGCATTTGCGGTATCTGGCATTTTAATGAAGCATCATCATGTTTTATCTCAGTGCTTAATCGGTGACCGAATCGTACCTTTTCAATGTCTAAATACAATTGCAGATAATGCAATTCTTCTTCCAGGCTTACCAGAGTCTTTTCATCATTCTTTAAAGTGCCTCTTAAAAAATCGGCAAGTTGTTGTATCATATGCCGGGCCTCTTCAGGGCGACTACCAGTTAGTGAACTGATAGAGTTAAGGCTATTGAAAAGAAAGTGAGGGTGAAGTTGCTGGCGCAATTTATAAAGCTCAGCGTCTTTTGAGAGTTTTTCGGTTTCTGTTTTTCTTTTTTCATTCTCCTTATTCTCTTCAAAGTTGAAGAGGAGCCAATGAATTAATGCCATCCAGCCAGTCATAAGGAAAGCTATAAAGAAACGGATTGGCAATGATTTTTGAAGAAAACTGAGATATGCCGGATCTGTTATAAGCTGAGAAAGTGCCCACTTTACAATTCCTATCCAAATTGCGGCGATACAAAAATTCCAGGCGAACATATAAAAAACAGTACCTCTTCCCGGGCGGTAATAACGTATTATGTTACGTATAGATAACCCAATTACCATGAGCAATCCGTTACTTACTGCACTGTCAATGATTGCTGTTTGAAGCGGAAAACCAGTCCATGCTAGTGCCCAAGCCTGTAGTGTAGCCCATACAATCCATAAAAGGATTATAAGAAGAACCATTTTCTTATTAGATAACTCAGGGGCCTTCATGCTTTCTTTGCTTAATTATTAATAACTGATTATATCAATACCTGCAAATATAGATGTACCCTCTATTACCAATACCTTATCGGGGTTACGCTTTGATATGGCATGGTCTCTATTGTCTTCTACTCCTGCAAAAACAGATACAACTCCCTTTAGTTGTACTTCCCAATCGGCAGGCACAATAATCTTGGATCCTCCAAATATCTGCACTATATCTAATACTACTCTTCCTTTAATATCTGCTTGGGTAAGGTTTATTTCAGAACCGCCAAATATGTTCACCACATCACCGCCTTTAAAATCTTTCGATACTATTACTTTATTGTGTCCACTGAATATAGAAACAGAATCTATAAAGTCATCTTGTGAATAATTGCCACTAGGTGGGGTTTGTCCATATTTATAGTGGTGGTATTTATCCCATTTTTTTTTTGTCCCTTCCCAATAAGCTTTATCGCGCCAGTCCCAACGCTTTTTTGGACGTAGTATCATAAGCAGGCCAAATGCTATGATAATAATGGGCCAAATATATTCTGACAGGCTTAGGTTAGGGTAAAAATCCTCAGCCAGGAATATGCCACCCACCAACATAACAATTGGCCAGCCACCTAAACGGAAATTGTGGCGTGCCCCTATATAAAAGCCAACTACTATAAGTATCATTGGCCAGGTAAAGAGCCAGTCAGGGAAAGCAAAGGTGCCTAATTGTTTTAACAGTAATAAAACACCTACTGCAAGTATTATTAACCCTCCAAAAAACCTGCCAGTGCCTGAATGATGCTGTGCTATATGGGCTTCATGTTTTTCTTCAAGATTATCGAAGAAGCTTTTTTTACTTTCTTTTTCTGTGAAATTATTGTCTTGTGTTTCCATAATGTTGAATTATGATACAAATGTATAGTGATTGCATACCACCCTGTTATGATAAATAGACAATAAAACAGGTAAAGTCGGTAAGTGGTAGGAAGAAGTCGGTGAATGAAGGTGGTTAAATTGACTTAGTGAGAATCAACCGGTAAAGTAACGTTCTTTTTGAACTTTTGGAGGTATAAAAATGGTATGCAGCAGAGCATAAAGAAGCCTACGAACAGATACACATCATTATAAGAAAGCAGTAATACCTGTTTGGTAACAGCACCATCTATTGCCCTATTAGCCATTTGTTGGGCAACATCATGGCTATAACCTTTCGACATGAAGTTAGTAATAATTAAATTTAAGCGGGTAGAAGCGGCGCTGTTATAGCTAGTAACGTAACTCACCAGGTTATTCCGGTGTAATGCTATACGCTGATTTAATATTACAGTGCTTATAGCAATACCAAACGAACCACCGAGCTGACGCATCATGTTATTCAATCCTGTTCCTTGCCCCATTTCTTTACCATGTAGGTCTTGTACTGCTAGGGTAGTTAATGGAACGAAAAGCAAGGACATGCCAATACCACGAACTATCAAGGGCCAAAAGAAGTTTTCGGTGCCTGATTGCAGGTTAGAGCTTGCCATAAGGAAGGAGAACCCAAAGAAAAGCAACATACCTACAGTTGACATAAATTGGGCCGGTATACCTTTTTTTAACATAGTACCTACAAATGGCATCATACAAATGGTTGCAATACCACCGGGGAACAATAACTCACCAGTTTGTAATGCCGAAAACCCAAGTAAACTCTGACAAAACACAGGGAACACGAATACCGATACATACATGGCAAAGCCTAGCATGAATGAAGTGAACATACCAATGGTGAAGCTTCGATGCCGCATAATTTTGAAGTTCACCACCGGCGATTCATAATTTAGCTCACGCCAGATAAAGGATATTAAGAAGATAACAGCCGAAACGCCAAGTACACATATAAAAGTACTGTGGAACCAATCTTCCCTGTCACCACGTTCTAAGAACATTTGCAGACTACCAACGGCTATGAGTAGGAACAGTATTCCCCACCAATCTATCTTTTCACCCTTTGAACTCTGGGGCGTTTTGTTAATGAATGTAATAACCAAAAATACCGCAATAGCACCTACGGGTACGTTTACATAAAATATCCAAGGCCATGAAAGGTGACTTGTAATGTAACCACCAATGGTAGGTCCTACTGTTGGGCCAAATACAGCTCCAAGTCCGAATAAAGCGGTAGCCATACCCATTTCTTCGCGAGGCCATGTTTCTAATAATATAGCTTGTGCAGGAGAAAGAAGCCCGCCGCCGGCAAAACCCTGTAGTATACGGAATATGATAAGTTCGTTAAGGCTATGGGCATGCCCGCAGAAGAATGATGCAACAACAAACCCTATAATAGAGAAAAGGAAATAATTCTTTCGGCCAAATTTATTACCCAGCCAGCCAGACATGGGAAGAATGATAACGTTAGCAACAGTATAAGAAGTAACAACCCAGCCAACCTCATCCAAGGTCGCTCCAAGGTTACCCATAATATCAGGAAGCGATACGTTAACGATAGTAGTATCTATCAGCTCAAGTAAAGCAGCAATAATTACCGTTATCGTAATGATCCACTTTCTTGCACCTGTTTCTGCCATACTCTTTTCTGAATTGCGCTGCAAAGATACAAATAACTAATGCGAACAGATATTGAGGTATATCAAGAGATACCTATATTTAATAACAGGTCGAATTAGACTTGTAAGTTGGGGATGTTCCAATAAGGAGTTAGGTTATTTCGAAGTAAAGATGCCCTTTGGTTGTATTCTTTTAAAACCGTTGATTCTGAAATGGTTTCTTGTTCACCATAATATATAGTATCTCCATTTATACCGGCCAGAAAATTAAATAAGCACTTAGGTATATAATCGGTATTATACCCTCCCTCGAGCACGGCAAATACATTTTTGAACTTGCTGGCTAATAGTTGCCCTATTTTATAATAGCTATTTGCTGACACACATAATTGCAATAACGGGTCTTCTATATGCGCATCGAATCCGGCAGATATACCCACTACGTCGGGGGCAAACTGTTCGGCTACGGTCATAAAGTGGGTGATGGCATGCATAAAAATATCATCGCCACTTTCAGGTGGCAAGGGTACATTAACCGAATAGCCTTTGCCTTTTCCTTCGCCTATTTCATCAACAAAACCCCCGCCCGGAAAAGCAGGGTATTGGTGCAATGACCAGAACAAAACCTTATCGGTATTATAGAAAGCCTGTAGGGTTCCATCACCCAAATGGCCATCAAAGTCAAGTATAAATACCTTTTTACCTTCATTCACTAGCTTCTGTGTAGCTATGGCAATGTTGTTGAATAAACAAAAACCGCTTGCCATATTGGGGTGGGCATGGTGGCCCGGTGGACGGACAATAGCGAAGTTGTTTTTCATAGATGCCATAATAGCGGCTCCGACCGCATGGGTAGCTACTTCAAAACTTTTAGGCGAGGTAAAGGTATCCGCATCTATCTGAGCACTATGTTTACTGGCTTCTCGTATTTTCTCAATATGTTCTTTGGCGTGTATCAATTCCAAGAAAGGTTCTCCGTTTATAATGGTCGATTCGGGTATGTTTCCCAGTGATTCCAATCGTTTTTGGTTTTCAGCATGGCCAGGCGGAGTGATATGCTCCAGGAACATTTTGTTGTAAATGAGCTTCATAATAAATAATAAAAAGCAATTATAATAATAAAGAGGCCTAAATTAGTTTGTAAAGAAAAATTTAAGTCTCTATTTTGCTTGAATATAAGTCGGAAACTTAAATATATTTGCACCTTTAAAATATTATATGAATCTATACGACAGAGTAACTATTGGAGAAAGCGGTATGCTAAGTGTAAACCGCATTGCATTGGCTCCTATGACCAATAAGCAAAGTAACGAAGACGGCACACTAAGTGATAACGAATATAAGTGGCTTGTTCGCCGTGCCGAAGGTGGTTTTGGTATGGTAATAACCTGTGCTGCCTACGTTTCGGAAGACGGCAAAGGCTGGGAAGGCGAATTGGGCATTTGGGATAACAAGCATGTTGAAGGCCTAAGCCGTTTGGCAGAAGGTATTCATGAAACCGATAGTTTGGCTATTGTTCAATTATTCCATGGTGGTTCACGCGCTCCGCAAAGCATCACAGGCGTTCAGCCTTGGAGCTCAAGCGCGCATATTATACCGGGTACTCCTCTTAAGAAGATTCGCGAAGCAACTGTATTTGATATTGAACGCGTAATAAGCGATTTTACCAATGCTGCACGTCGTGCTTACAATGCCGGATTTGATGGTGTTGAATTGCATGGTGCTCATGGTTATTTATTCCACCAGTTCTTAAGCGCTGAAATAAACAAGCGTACCGACCAATGGGGTGGTTCATTTGAAAACCGTTGCCATTTGTTAAGGACCGTATTACAGAATTTAAGACAAGAACTTCCTACATCTTTCATTATTGGTATTAGGTTATCACCTGAAGACAGGGCTAACTTTAAAGGAGTTGATTTTGATGAAGCCATTCAAACTGCTGAATTATTAGCTGACGAAGGTGCTGACTATATACACATTTCGGCTTGGGAAGCATTAAAAAAACCGGACAAGTACCAGGAAGGTGATAAGACCATCATCCGTTATTTCCGTGATGCATTACCTGAAGACGTTACCGTAATGGTATCGGGCGAAATATGGACCAAGGAAGAAGCCGAGAAATGCCTTGCAGAAGGTGCTGATATGGTTTCATTAGCTAGGGCCGCAATCGGTAACCCAAGCTGGCCAAAGCTTGCGAACGATAAGAAGTTCGAACCGGTTAGGCCTCCATATACCCACGATCAGTTAAAGGCAGTTGATGTTAGCGATTCTTTTGTTGACTACCTGAAAAGGTGGGAAGGCTTTGTAAAGTAAGCTTAGCTGCTTGCTTTATTAAGTACATCAATTGAATGGGCATCTAGCTTTAGCTCTACCGAGCTGATCAAATCCTCCATTTGTTTAAGATTGGTTGCACTCGCAATTGGCGCCGTTATTGATGGCCTTGCCATTAGCCATGCCAATGCTACTCGTGCAGGGTTTGTGTTCAGGTGATTCGATACCTCATCCAGCGCTCCCAAAATTCGCATGCCACGTTCGTTCATGTAATTATTTACTACGCGTGTACCACCATGTGCTCCTTTGTTCAGGTCATCCTTGGTGCGGTATTTACCGGTAAGGAAGCCTTTAGCTAGCCCGTAAAAGCAAATAACACCAATACCATTCTTTAAGCAGAAAGGCTCTAATTCCTTTTCATATTCTGCACGGTCGTATAGATTGTACATGGGTTGCAGCGTTTGGTAAACCGGGTAATCTCGTTTCTTACTTATTTCAATTGATTCCGCTAAGCGGTCGGCTTTAAAGTTTGAGGCGCCTATGGCCCTTACTTTACCCTGTTTTACTAATAAGCTATATGTTTCCAGTGTTTCTTCAATCGGAGTATTCGGGTCGTCTTCATGTGATTGGTAAAGGTCTATGTGGTCGGTTTGTAAGCGTCTCAAAGAAGCTTCAACGGCTTGCATAATATACTTCCTCGATAAGCCTTTCATTCCTTCGCCCATGCCCATGGTGTGGCCCACTTTGGTGGCAAGAACAACCTGGTTGCGCTTTCCGCTTTTCTTTAACCAGTTGCCAATTACGGTTTCCGATTCTCCGCCGGTGTTGCCCGGCACCCATTTGGAGTATACATCTGCAGTGTCAATCAGGTTAAGCCCGCTACCTACAAATGCATCCAGCAGTTTATCGGCCATTGCATCTTCAACCGTCCATCTGAATACATTGGTGCCTAATGCCAGCGGCGCTACTTTAATTCCCGATTTGCCAAGTTCTCTGTGTTCCATACGCTTGTTTATAAACTAATTCAAATGTAGGAACTTTAAAACAACAAGACGAATCGCTTATCTGATGAACGCGGCGTGCTCAGGTATGTGGAAGAAATAGTCGTTGTACTTTTCGCACGAATCTATTTGGTCAACATAAAACATGCGTATGCTGGTATGCGCTTTGCCAAATGCCTTGCAGAAGTAGTAACCCGCTTCGGTATTGGTCATACGCTTTAAGTAGCCCTTGTTGTTTAATGTTTTATAAAGGCAAACAATTGGTAATACATTACTGCGGCTTTTAGGAATGAAAGTGAAGAAACCATCTTCGTTCTTCTTCACCAACCCCATACGGTGCAGGTACGAGAATATCTTTTCGCCCGCTTCCCTGTTCTTAAAAATATCGAAGAAAGAAAGCAGGTACCTGTTGCCATCTTCTGTAAGAATACTGTCGTACCCTTTAAGTGTTTTAGTGGCTAACCCTGAACTTCTTAGATCTGACGAAATGTAGGCAGTTGAAATAGTTGCTTTCATGTTGTTGAGTTTTTGGTTTATGGTAATTCAGGGACTTGGCTTATTACATGCACTTAAACATGGCTTCGAAAAGGAGGTAGCAAGCCAGGAGTGTGGTGACTGCTATATAAGGAGTAGGGCTTGCAAAGAATTTGGTTTTCATAGGGGTGTTGTTTAGTTTGCATTACAAAACTAAGTCACCCTGAAAGCCAACAGGTTAAGGCTGTGTTACCAAAAGTTTATGAAATACCTAAGGCGTTTAAAACTTCCTGTTTTCCAGCTGTTCAATAGACTCGCGTACGTAGGCTGGTATGGTTACTGTTTCATTTTTATTGAAGTCGTATAACACTACCACATCATGGCCTTCAGCACATACTTCGCCTTTGTCGTTCAGTATGCGGTGTTCAATTCCGAAGCTGGTGTTTTTAATGAATTCAACTCTGGCTTCAACGGTAATGTTGCCCGGGTAAAACAAAGGTTTTCGGAACTGGCAGTTCGATGAAACCAATAGTGGCCCCTGTTTCTTGGTTTTATAATCTCCGTCGAATTTCGATACCTCCCAATAGTTTACGCGCGATGCCTGCATAAACTTAAAGAACATAACATTGTTAATGTGACCGAACATATCCATCTCGCTCCAGTCGAGGCGGATGTTAAGCTTAACGGGGAATGTGGGTTGGGTTTTGTCTTCTGTATTCATAGGGTGCAAATCTAATTGTCAAATTTCTTTTACGGTTATGTGTATATGCGCTGTTCTTCCTTTATCATCCGTGCACGATACTTTCACCATGCCGTCATTCGGAGTAAAGAAAAGCGTTTCATCCGGTTTCGTTTTACCATAGTACTTATCGTTTATGTACCAATATACCATCGTTACATCATTACCTGCATTGCACTTTAGCATAATGTTGCGGCTCTCATTCTTCATCAATAAGTATTCGGTACCATTTACAGGCGATTGTATGCTGAGCGAACGGTCGTTGTAAATACGCGGGCATTCAGGGTTGTGCGGCGGTATTTTTACAAAAGGCATTTTGTAAAGGCTGTAGTATGCTATCATCTCTGGCGGATAGCTCGGGTAAAGCTTCTCTACATAGCCCGCCTTGGGCAAGCAACTGCGGCAGTACGATATGGTTCCTTTGGCATCGGTGTACACCATTTTCATGTGGTCGCAGGTTTCTGTGGCCGATACGCCCGGTATATAGTAATCGGGTACCAGGTTGGTACAATATGTACTTGGCAATTTGCCTGTTTCCGAACATACCCAGCGCATACCAATGTGGGGTGGCGGTTTCAACCAGTTCAGGTCGTTGTAATAATTCAGTGTGCCGAATAATTGTGTCATTAAAGGTACCGCGCAACTTGCTCCGCTCAATTCCTGTGCTTCGGCTGCGTTAAAGTTGCCCACCCATACGCCAACGGTATATTTATCGTTGTATCCTACACACCATCCGTCGTGGTGGCCGTACGATGTTCCTGTCTTCCACGCGATCTTAGGGAAATGCTCTGCATCATCTAAATTGGCGGGCACATCGGTGCGTTGCATTTCAGTAAGTATGTGCGATATCATAAACGAGGATTCCTGCGACAGTAATTGCACAGGCTTGGTTTCAACCTGGTCTTGCGTGTAGCGCAGCGGAGCGTATTTACCGCCATTGGCAAGGGTTACATAAAGCCCCGTTAGCTCTTTGAGTTTTATTCCGCAGCCACCTAACACTAACGACAGGCCCAGTTTTGGTTGTTGACTTACCAAGGTTCTACATCCTCCATTCTCTAATACATTTATATACGTAGCAATATCCATATTGCTGAGCATCTTTACTGCCGGCACGTTCAGCGAGTTCAGTAAAGCATCTTCCACCGTTACCTTACCTCTGAATATCCTGTCATAGTCCTGTGGTTGGTAACCGCTAAAGTTGCTGGGTACGTCATACAACACTGTTTTGGGTGTTGCCAATCCCTGGTCGAATGCAAGGGCATATAAAAAAGGTTTCAAGGCACTGCCGGGCGATCGTATCGCATCAACCCCATCTACCTGTCCCTGGTGCGCCACATCATCAAAGTTTGCAGAACCTACGTAAGCCATCACCGCATGGTCTTTATTGCGGACTACTATTACAGCCGAATTGGTAATGTTCCAGAGGGTGAGCTTTTGCACATATTCGGTAAGTATGTTTTGCGCTTTCTTTTGCAGGTTTATATCAAGCGTTGTTTTTATGTAAGCTTCATCTTTATGCTTCGCCGCCATCTGTATGCAAAACTGCGGTGCAATTTTCGGCAGCTCTGCACGCTTGGCCGATAGTGGTTCCGACAGCGCCTGCTGAATTTCTTTTTCTTTAAACAAATGCGCTTTTGCAAATCGCTCCAACCATTTATTGCGCCCTGCTATTATAGCTCCGTTGTTATTATCAAATCTATAATGGCGCGGACTATTAGGTACAATCATCAGCGAAGCTATTTCCGCAGGGCTAAGGTTTATCGGTTGTTTGTGCAGGTATATCAGCGATGCCGCTTTAATGCCTTCCACATTACCGCCGTAGGGCAATAGGTTAAAATACATTTCAAGTATTTCTTGTTTGCTGTAATGGCTCTCTAATTGCAGCGCGCGGAAGATCTCCTTAAACTTATTGAAGAACGTTCTTCGTTCCGGACTTAACATTCGTGCTACCTGCATAGTAATGGTCGAGGCACCCGATACCACCCTGCCTGCCCGTATATCCTGAAAGAACGCCCTCACCAACGATATAAGGTTTACGCCGGGGTGTATGTAAAAATGCTTATCTTCTTTAAATATAAATGCCTTCTTCAGCCCTTCCGGAATATCCTCTTTCAGTATCTGTATCCTCCACTTGTCATCCTTACTTAAAAATGCCGATAGTATCGATCCATCCGACGACAGCACCACCGTTGAGTAGCTTAGTCTCTCTGTGTCTACTGGGTATAGGTTGTCCATCAGCTTAAACAGCAGATAGAATCCAACCAGGCATATCGCCGTTACCCAGAGTATCTTTTTCCTTCGGGTTTTTAGCCAGTTTAATATGTTTCTTAGGTAGTTCATTTAGTGATGTAATAGAACGCTGATGCCGCTGGTTGTTTATGATTAAATAAGATTAAAGGCGTTTTTGTATTTATCATTGTTCATCATAGTAATCTGCGTCATCTGCGTTCCATTTAACCGCAAAGTTCGCAAAGTAATACACGCAGAGGTCGCAAAGTTTTCAATTATGAATTGGCTTAATTTTATCATGTCTTTTCACTTGTCCAAACCCGCTGTAATGGGGTTACACTTTTGCATTTTGTTACCCGTCAACATATTGATTTCCAATAAAATGATTTGAGAAAAAAATGGTGTTTTGTAACCCCACTTTCGCGATTGGGTATTTAGTATTCTGACACGAATTTCACGAATTTTACTCATAACTTATAACTCATAATTCATAATTCTGAAAATGTCGTTTGGTGTCGTTTTACGTCGTACATAAAAAGTTTTTTGCTTCCCTTGAAAAATATGTAATCCCGTAGAATTGCGGGATGTTTCTCACCGCAAAGGCGCAAAGACGCAAGGTTTTTGTCCCCAGCGGGAGAAGGAGGATGCTTTGTAACGTGACTTTAACACAGAGGCCACAGAGTATAAAAACAGCGCAGAGTTTCACAGAGTTATTATAATTATATGAATATTCCGACCCTCTCCTGGGGCTAGGAGAGGGCAGGGTGAGGTTAATTCATTAAACATCTTCCTCATTAATTAAAGCAGTCCCGACTTTTTTCGGCAGGAGCAGATAATACAAAGTTACGCCCTAAGTTTTCTTCCTCTTATAAAATAGAAAATTACATATCAACAGGTCGATAGAAGAATAAAAACCAAGTACTGCTGATTGGTGTTGAGTTTGATTATTTACAAACAACTTAAAAAGGTCATATTATATAGCAGTATAATATTCGTAATTTAGAATAAGTAAGACAGCAACCTACTTATACTATTGCAACATCAAAGCTTAAAAATTATTTTTTAACACAATTCCATAATAATTTGGGATCCATGCTATAATCATAGTTAGGAGTCATCGCAATAAAAAAAATATCTTTCCCTTTAAGCAAAAACATTATACTTAATTCACAGGAATGCGTCCCAGTTATAAACACTAAATCTTCATTTGTGCTTTTCCCCTTACATATAGAGGCTGAACTAAATATGCCATTAAAATAAACCCGATTTTCTTGTTTCATAGAATAACTAATCGAATCACAACAGTATTTAAAAATAATGCTACTGTTATTTTGTGAAGGTTCCCTTGGCGAATATTTAAATGTAAATTTACCAAATCCAAATCCTCTAGAAATTGGCATTTCCCAACCAGATGAAACATTCTCTTGACTTATATAATTATCTAAGGAGAATGATGTAGTATCTTTCAATTTACAAATCAAAACACTATATCTATCATTTTGGAATGTAAGTCTTGATACTGTATCCCTCCATTTATTGGGTAAAGATAGTATGGGCTTAATAGTTTTCAAACAACTATCAGAGAATAAGCTAATGTACTTTTGAGGCACTGATGTTATAGGCCAAGTAAAGTCACCTTCACTAAATAATATATACGCTTTATAAGTAAAAAAGACAATAGTTATAGCTATTGTAATTTTAACAATTCTTCCTTTCCTTTTCATAGTAAATAATAAATATGGTTATTTCTCTCTTATAAAATAGAAAATTACATATCAACAGGTCAAGACCTAGGTATGATTTAATCGAGTTTTTTCAACTTCTCATTAATACTATCTATAGTAGTAGCTTTTAAGTCAATGCTGAATAAACCCTTTTCAGAAATAATAATTTCCTTTGTTCCTAGATAAGGTTTATCGTTTTTAAAAGAAATACCGACGATTGTAGCCTTTTCTCCCATGGGAAGCCTTGTATGAATCTCATCCTCTCCAGTAAATTTGTATGCTCCGCTTTTATCAATTATACCATTCAATGCTATTTTCATGCCGTTAATCACCAATGACAAAGAACAGCTTTCTAAAGTATCTTTAGTATTTATAGTAGCTGCAAGCTCCGAGGCTTTTGCATTAGGCTCATCATAAAAATGATCGCAATTAATCCAGCCCAATTTTGAAACCGAGAATGTATTCGCGACTATTCTTTCTGTCATCACTTTATTTTTGCGAGAAGTAACAAGCTGTTTTTGCATGTTATAACTGCCCAGTATTTCATCAATTTCGTCTTCTTTATATCCTTTGGCAACAAGTTTTTCTCTTGCATCTTTTGCATTTAAATCAATATTAGGAAATTCAATCACATTAGTTAGTTTTTGCTGGTAAAACCTTCTAAATGCCTCAAGTAGACTATGGCTATGAACCTCATCACGCCACAAGCTATCGAACCCTTTTTTTAGTCCCCATCCCTTTAAATAATTATATGCAAGAGAGTCGCAATACCAAAGAGGCTTATTAAGGTTGTTTAAATAGATATTAGATATTCCACTATCTTTTATCATTGTACCCTTTTTTACTTTGGTCAAATAGTAAGATGTATAATATCCAATATTCCATTCAGCAGCATCAATATAATAGAACCTTTCTTCAAATTCTCTTGTTGCTATAAATGTATTATTTAAGCTGGGTTTCTTAAATGTCATAGAGTCAATAATATCATTAGTGACAAGCGAGGTATAACCAGTGTCATTACCAAGCCTTTCAAACGCTGTTGATTTCCAAACTTTATAATCAAATAGATTCAGAGGCAAAGGAATTAACATGTTCTCAATCTTTCCAGTTTCGGTCCAGTTAATATGTCCTGAACTATCGTAAGTACCAGAGAATATCCTAGTATCGGCTGGCATAGCTGATCTATCTGCCTTAGGTAATTCTATTTGTAGTTTTTTACCATCAGCTAATGCAATGGATTGCGCATTAGCTCTTACATCAATGTAAACCATCCCTTCTGATTGCAAAATCCTTCCATTGCAGACAGTTTGAAGATTGGCCATTATAAAATCAGAAACAGACAATACTTCAATTACGCTTATATCTACTTTACCTTTAATTAGAGAACCATCAAGTCCTATGAAACTATTCTTGGGTATAAAAACCAGTGTGCCATTTTTGCATTTTATGCTGTTATCGGAATCTGCATTAACCTGAAATATTTGAGTCTGGGGACGAAGAAGCGTAAACAGTTTTTCGGATTTTGTAGCAGGGAAATCATGCCTTTCCTCGATAATTAATTGTTTAGTCTCGTCTTTTGTTTTATTATTGGAACAGGAAATCAGGGTTGCCAATATTCCTATCCATATTATGCCTAATGATAATCTCATGGTTTGTCTTAATGGTTTTTAACATACGAATGATACGAATAATGGTATGAGGTATTAATATTCCTCAACTTATCTTCTACCTTTCAACTTCCCTTTCAAAACACTTGGGCTTCTGCTTCCGTGTATAGCACCAAGCACTATAATTTGAGAGGTTTTAACAAGGTAAATGATTTTATAAGGAAATCTTTTGAGGATATAAATCCTTGCCGATTTATAAGTGATTGATGCTTCAGGGTTTCTTGCTATAAATCTAAGTCCCGCGTCAACCTGTAAAAGAAAATCAAATCCTAAGCCTGTTCTGTTATTTTCATACCATTTAAAAGCCTCGGCCATATCTTGTTCTGCCTCCGGCCGGATAATAAGCTCATATTCCATTTTTAGCGGTTATTCTTTTGTAAACGTCTTTCCACGCAGAGCCTGCTTCCGGATTTTTATGATAGGCAGCCAACCTTTGGTCAATTATCTTTTTTTCATCCTTCGTCAGTTCTATAGCATCTACCTGCGCTGCAACCGTATCCCAAATATCTTCCACTAATTGAATTCTTTCGGGTATGGATAAACTAAGTATGTCAACTGCACTTATCTTTTTCATGATATATACCATTTATCGGTTAACACAAATATACAAAAAATATATTTTGCTCCCAATAGGTTATTAGAAGGCGTAATTTGACTCTGTGTACCTCTGTGGTTCTCGGTGAAACTCCGTGTAATTGTTCTAAAAAATATCTCTTCAGAAAATTCTTACACAGAGAAAGAAAGGAGGTATCACAGAGGTACACAGAGTAAATCGCATCCAATCCGAGTCATCTGCGTTCTATTATATTTACTTCACCACCACCGTTCCACTACCACTATACGAATGATACGAATCATCATACATAGCATCTGCACCTACCGGTCCCATTACATATTTGCCATTAGCTACCACACGCACTAAGTAGTAAAAGTTCTGCCCCTGTGGCGTAACGTTTACGAAGAAGGTAATGCGGTCGTCGCGTATATCCATAAAGTCGGGTGTTGCTTTATCCTTTATCCATTGCAGTTCGCGTTCCGGGTTAATGCGTGGGTTCTCAATTTCAAAACATGCCGGTATAATATCGGTAATGGCCACGTTCTGCACATAGCGGTTATCCATCGATTCTACATGCACTTTTACTACCACCAACTCATTCTCCTTAAAGTTAAGGTCGGTAAGCGGGTTGCCGCTGTTATCGTAAAAGCTCTTGCGCACTTTCATATAGCTGTCATCTTCTTTAAACTTGCCACCCACAGGTATGCCTTGTGTTTCGTAGTAATAGTAAACATAACCCGTTCCGGTCGATTTTATCTCTACCTTTTTGTTGGTTATATCCTGGTGTATAACGGTCGTCAATTGGTCGCTGCTTACATCGCCAACCTTAGTTCCGTTTATCCATATACCCGCTGCTGCCGACGACTTCATGGCGTTTTGCGATAGCTTACCCAATGCAATCAATGCAAAAGCATTTTCCTGTGTCGAGTACCACATATCTTGTTTCAACTCTTCTGAAATATGGCGTGCCAGTATTGGTATTTGAGGGTTGTCGGGCTGTGCATCTACCAATGTCGCCAATGAAATAGATTCATCGCGTAAGTACGAATAGAAGCTACCTGTTAGGTTACGTACCGCTCGTTCGCCTTCAAAACCATTAGGCAACATAGATGAGAATGCACGCATATCGCCACTCAGGGCATAAGCCGCCGCAAGCATATACTTACTATCCAATGTCATTACATCGGGTTGTGCTTTAAAGTAGTTCATCAGTGGTATGTCAGGATGCCCTGCAATGGCCAATACATAGAGCGAGTAGAACATCTCTTCAGGTACAATGGTCTTTTGGTGGAACACATTTTTAGCATCGTAGAAATAATAAACTTCACTCTTCTTTCCGTTAACCTGCACTTGTAAAAACTGCACCATATTATTCACCACCGTGTTATCAACCTCGTAACCCGATTTTTTAGCTTCTAACAAAAAGTGCAGCGCATAGGCTGTACACCACCAGCTTTCCGCCGATTGGTCCATACCCGGCCAGTAAGCAACACCGCCGTTATATAATTGCGCCGAGTAGATCTTTTTAATGGCTTCGGTTACAATAAAGTTAGGGTTATAGCGCTGGTTGTTATCTTTTGTGCCCATAGCTTTTACCAATGCGTTGTAATACAACACAGGGAATGCGGTTGATACGGTCTGCTCCATGCAGCCATACGGGTATTGAAGCAGTTCGCCAATATGTTTACTGAACTGCGCCAATGGCGATTTGCTCACCATGATATAACCCTTGGTTGCATCGCTGGCTGCGTAAGTATTGGTCAGATCGATCTCTTTCGATGAACCCCCTGTAACTTCTCCGCCTTCGGTTGTTTTGGTAAGCGGCATAGGTGGGCGCACAGGCAACTCTTCGTGGTCGCTGTATGTTTCGCCATTCGCTTTTACCGAAATATCGACCTTGCCCACATTAATGGCAGCGGTTGCATTCAGCTGGAATGAAATATCTTTTTCAGAATGTGCCGGTATCTCCACATCTTGCGATGCTGAACCTGCCACCTGCAATGGGCCGGAAACATTGACTGTCGCCGTTGCGGTCATTTTTTTAGCGGTAGTATTATTCAGGCTCACGTTAAGTGTGTTCTGGTCGTTAGGACTCAGGAACCTTGGCAACGATGAGGATATAACTACAGGGTCGGCAACCACAATATTATGCTGTGCACTGCCGAACGTAGTTCCTTTATAAGCAACTGCCATTACACGCAACGAACCCGAGAACTCAGGTATGTTGATGGTGTAGGAACATTCTCCGCTGCCATTGGCTTTTACTATACCGCTCCAGTATGATAAAATGCGTACGCGTTTACCACCCACAGGGTTCAATCGTCCGTCTAATCCTTCGTCACCGGCCATGCTCGATGATGAAAGCTCAGGCAACACACGCGGATAAATATCGTAGGTGTTTACCTCGAGGGCACGCTTGCTGTAGAAATAACTATACGGGTCCGGGGTTTGGAAATTGGTGATCAATAAAGTTCCTTCATCAACCGCTGCAATGGTAACATCCGCATTCGGCAAGGTTTTTACGTGTATGGTCTGCGTAGTTTTCGAATGGCAATTATCAACTGCCGTAATCTGCACATTCATTTTGTTGGCCATATCTTCCACCTTAATAGGTATAAAGCCACGGGCAATAGTAAGCGGTATAGAGTTATCGCTCAGCGGACGAATCAAAGACGCCGAAACATAAACCCCCGGCAAATATTCTTTACGGATAGCTATGTTCAAACTCGCCGCTTTGTTTTCGGTATGCACAAAATATTTTTCGAGCATTTCGTTTTGCTCAACGGTAACTACAAGCTCTCCGTCAAACGGACATTTGAACAACAGGTTGGCATCTTCGCCCGGCTTGTAGCTGGCTTGCTTAGCCGAAATTTGAATGTTACCTTCTTTCTGCACCTGAAACGAATTGTTCTGCGTGGTGCTGAATCCGTACGCATAAAAATATTGGGTAACGTATGTATTACTTCCTGAAAAAGGCAATATGCGCACTTCATATTCACCCGATTCACTCGGAGTATAATCGATAGCTGCACGGCCTCCTGTAAAGCTTACATCTTTATAAAATACGGTATGGTTCACTTCCTGCGATACATAACGGTATTGATTGCTGCTATTGGTAAGCACGGTTTCCCAACTGTGTTTTACAATTTGCACATAAGCCGAAGTGGAAGTAGGGTATGGGTTACCATTTTTATCGGCTGCGGCAAAGTTTAAGTTCAATGGTGCGTTTGTTCCTACCCATGTATCGAAACTTTGTATGCCGTAAAATACTTTCTGGGTGTATACTTTAAATTCCACTTCACGGTTTACGGGCCTGCCGGTTTCATCAAAAACAGTTACAATGCTTTTACCGGTCAACAAACCAACGTTAGGCTGGTCGGGCAGATCGTAGCTGATGGTTGCGGTTCCTTTATCATCCGTCTTTCCATCCGAGGTCATTTGCTGGAAGCTGATGTTCTGCGGGCGTACTATGTTAAATGAGTAATCGCTAAACTTATTTGAATTGAACGGAGTGAAATCTAAGTCTAATGTAGACTGATAATTTTTATTCGCAGCAGGTGGCCCGAACAATTCATTGGCTTGCACAAATATTTTAACAGAGCTGCCCATTTCGTATTGCGGTGCGTCGGTTTGCACGTTCACCTTTATACGTTGCGGCATAAAATCTTCTACCATAAACTGGTACGCCTTAAGCATTACATCATTCCCCGAATACATAGTTATGTTGTAAGCTCCGGTCATAGCGGCGGTTGGCACCGAGAATGAAACAGCACATGAACCTTCATCATCCAGCTTACCTTTCAGCTCTTGTAATTGCTTACCATTCGGCATAGTTATTTTAAACTTCACCGGCACATCTTTCAATGTATGCCAATCGAATGTGCGGATGATGGAGTTGAAATTAATGGTGTCTCCCGGGCGGTATATATCGCGGCAGGTATACATGTAGGCATCATAAGGTACATTGTTAGTCGTTTTGCCGCCAATATCAAACGGCGACATGTTGATAGTGTTATCGGCCAAATTCATAAATGAGAAATCGTTGCCCTGGGCTGCAATAATGGCCACCACATCTTTACCGGGGTATTTCGAACGGTCGTATTCAAAAGCTGCCATACCATCGGCATCGGTGCTAACGGTATTTATTTCCTGGTTGTTATCGCTTACAAAAGTTATTTTAACTCCGCTCATCTTAGTTCCATTCACCAATGAGTGACAGAACACGTAAATGTTCTTTTGTCCTTTCTTTACGATCATACCAATATCTGATACCACCAGCAGTTTGCTGTCTTGCAACCATGGTTTCTTTTTATCCTGAACTTTTATAAGGTAAATGCCTTTACGTGTATTATCGAATTGTATATCTGCAGGAGTGATATTCAATAACGAGGTCATGCCCGTCATAGGTAAGCCGGCAGTGTTCAACTCTCTTTGGGTTATTATATCGCCAAATGTTGTGTCGGCTGCATAGTCGTAAGAATAATGATATCCTCCACCGTCATCATCATCGCCTTCTCCGCCATCTCCACCCGATGAATTATCGCTATAGCCTTGGTATTGCTGACCATGACGCAGGTATTGCAAAATGTTGTTTTCATAAACTTTGTAGACCGATAACTTAACGGTTGGTACACTTATCAGCTGCACCGCTATATTGCGGTTACCTTCCGATGAAAGGTAAATACTGTTCTTATCTGAAAAAGCAATATATGGCGGTGGTGTTCCAAAATGAATAGATGTGCTGTAATCATCCTTCAACTCAATGCCAAATATGTTCCTCAACTTACCTGATATGGTAAGTGTATAGTCCTGCTTGTTTGAGAAATCTCCCGTAATGTTAAATCCATTACCTGTTGTAGTAACCTTAAACCTCACTGCCGGGCGGAAGCTGATATACTGGTCGATATTTTCGGCAACAACTGGCTGGGTGGTAGTTACGTTAATATATGATTGACCGTTTTCAAAAACCGGCAATGCATTCTCCACCTGAAACTGATCTTTTTGTGGAACCTGTGCCATGTAATCAATTACCTGTTCGGTTTCTTTATTGCTGCCAATACAACGAACGCCCTTATCAATACTAATACTCAAGGGGCAAGGATAGCTTTCTCCCTCGGCAGGTTTAAATAAAAGCTTCACCTGTTTGCCTTCATCAGCCGAAACCAATTCAGCAGTTACCAGGGTTTTATCTTCTGTCAGTTTAAGTTTCTGCAATATAGACGACGGAGCAACACTGTAATTAAAATCTAAGTTCACACCAACATATATACCGGCAGATGCGTTGCCATTCTTCAGTGTCCAGAAGGTTTCAACGTTATCGAGCTTTAAGAATGGGGTGTGAAATATGATAGGTTTACCATCAATACTCATACTTTTTTGTAAATGCTTGGTGAGGCTTTTGGTCAACAGCACTTTATATTCCGTGCTTGGTTGAAATGCCTGAAAAGGAGAGAAAGTAAGCTGGTTGCGGCCTGTCCATTCATATACACCCGCTACATTAGGGCGAATATCTAAGTAATGCGTACTATCTGCTTTATATAATAACGAATCGCCAACCAGATCATTATTGAACGTAAACACCAGCGATTGCTGGGTTTGCACTTCTCCGTTTGAGAAGTTGGTTTCTTTAACCGATAGGTCACCATTATGGTTGCATGCATTAAAGATAAGTGCCATACAGGCAACAACAAAGAATACGATGGAGGAACGCTTCATGAAAATGATGGGTTATAAGTTGATATAGCGGTAATTAGGAATGACAAGCTGAATTATAGTGTACTAATGTACAAATAAGGTTTGATTCAGCTAAAGAAATTGATTGTTAGTGCAATCCCAATACTATGCCAAAAACGTAATCAGGTAATTGAGGGTAGGTTACATCTGATTTGTAAAGCTTAGATAACCTGTAGTTGAAGTAAAATGAAAACCCTTTTACGCCTCCGAAGCGGAAGGTTAAGCCATAATTGGTAGGGT